>Ga0206959_10043_pt1 | contig 38328 bp, 34 predicted proteins | sample Alteio_BWOrgHeat_31_FD_152971 | JGI IMG/M metagenome (GOLD analysis project Ga0206959, IMG submission 152971) | Enriched cells from forest soil in Barre Woods Harvard Forest LTER site, Petersham, Massachusetts, United States -... | ecosystem: Environmental > Terrestrial > Soil > Temperate forest >...
AGCGTTCCCGCCATCGCGACTGCTGGCAATCAGACTATGAGCACCAAGGGCTTCACCGGCGGCGGCCTGGTCGGCTATGACTTCCAGATCAGCCACTTGGTCATCGGAGCCGAAGCCGATTACGGCGTCATGAAGCTGAGCGATTCCGCGACCACAACCGCAACCTATCCCTGCTGTGCGCCCACGAGTTTCACCGTGACCCAGCAGATTCGCTCGAACTGGCTCTTCACCGCGCGTCCGCGCGTGGGCTTCGCTTACCACCGCTTTCTGATCTATGCCACCGGTGGCGTAGCTCGTACCCACATCAATCAGTTCGCGCACTTTACCGATACCTTTGCCACCGCCAATGAAAGCGCTGGTACCCGCGAAAACATCACCGGCCCGTGCTACGGTGGCGGCATGGAATTGCGCTTGCTCAAGCACCTTTCGGTAAAGGGTGAGTACCTGCATACCGACTTCGGCAACTACGTCAACCAGAGCACAAACCTCACTGCTTTTAGCGGCACCGCATATCCCACGAACGCCTTCACGCACACCTTCGATTTCCATCCGAGTGTGACGCGCGTAGGTCTTAACTACCGCTTCTAATCGCAGCACGATGGCCACGAAAACTACGCACCCCGTGAAAACCCCGATCCCCTAAGATAGGTTTTCACGGGGTGTTTTGTTTGCGCTGAATGGAGTTTTGACGCAGGCCGACGCTAGCTAAGAACTACTTTATTGCTGCGCGTCTTGGTTCAGGAGAAAGAGTGATGGCTTCTTTTCCATGAGCCTGCCACGGAGAAATTCACCTACCGCATCATCCAGTTCTGATGTGAGTTGTTTACGGGGAATAGCCAGAGAAGCGGGCGCTCCGAGAATAAAAAAGTCCGGCAGTTGCTGCAGATATAAAAGCTGATGCCAGGATCTCGTGCGCGTTCCTTTTGTGCCAGAGATCGAAAGCTGGCTCTCTGAAAAAGCCCATGTTTCGGCGGGACGATCCCCCGGTGTACGCGGTTTTCTAAAAGCCAACCACAGGGAAGATGCTGAGAGGACGATGAACCACGCCGCAATCCATGGCTGCTGATGCAGCAACTGTGGCCATGAAAGCAGAAACTCGGGCGCCCGGGGAAATAGAAGGTAGCCGAAAACGGGAAAGAGGAGAAGCTGAAGCGCATAGAACACATATAATGCTTTGCCCCAAACTCCCCGCAGAAAAGGATGCATCAATCGCTCAGCCTGCAACGCCTCTTCACCGCTTAGGGCGATTGAGAACGAAAGCAGTGGCACGTCGACAGCATCCGGTGCTGTAGCCAGACGGCGAAACGACTGTTCTTGTTCGTGAGTAAAAGAGCTCTTCGGCACAATAAAGTGGCGTCTGTCTTGTTCATATATCATGCCACGCAGCACGAAGAGCTTTGTGCTTTCATCCAGTCCCTTGACCCGGTCCCAAAGCAGCTCGCGGGACTTACCAGAAGCAGGCCAATGAAGCCTGATCTTGCCGGGGAAGAACGTGACTTCTTCTTCCTTGCCACGATTCCTGCGGTTTAGAAACTCTGGCAGCGAGAAGGGCATTGCCAGAAGCGCGAAAAACAGAAGCGCTGGCACTAAGGCAGAGAGTGCAGGCCGCCAATGATAGAGAAGCATGTGCCAGGTAAGACCCTTTGGGAACATGAGCTTGAATAGCCCGATTGAGGTCAAACAGCAGAGCGAGCCCACGAAGGATAATCCAAGTATGCGAAAGGCCTGTCGAAACATGGTTCCGGCGCGCCCATATTTGTGGGCTTCGAATTCGTTGAGGTCTTCGGTTGACCAGCCAGGCAATCGATAGCGAATCGTCACACTTTCGGAGAGCATACTTGCAGCCTCTGAGAGCATGATACCTCGAATCCCGCGCTACAAATTGTTGTGTAACTTTTGGGCCGCTCAACACAGTAGGCTGAGCAGCCCGATTGTGATTTACTGCACGGTCACTGTTTTCGGCTTAAAGAACCGTCTCCAGAGAAACCGGATCACCCTCCAGCAGGCCCACACAATCACGATCACTGTCCCAAGCCACAGGATGATCAAGGGCAGTTTAATCACGGCCGCCACCACCCAGTCGAACCACTCTCCCAGGCCGGCTAGCAGGTCGTGCACGGCAAGCTTCGCCTCGTAGAGTGGACGCCAGTGTATACCGAATACCTGCGCATTGGACTCCTGCATCAGCACAATAGTCACGACCGACATGTCAATGTCGTGCGTCATCACCTGAATCTGCGTTTGCAGGCGCTCGATGCGGTCGCGCACATCACTCAGCTTTTCCGATACCTCCAGTGTGTCTTTTACGGTGTGCGCCTGTTTCAGGATGCCAAGGTACTGCTGTTCTTCCGCGTGAAGGTTGCGCAGATGCGCTTCGTTGTCATAGAACTCGCGGGTCACGTCGCGCGCGCTGATCTGTTCGTGCTCGATGCGCACTGCGAGTTGCTTGAACGCGTCGATGGCGCTAGTCATGCCGGACGTAGGCACGCGCACGATGATGGTTGCTGAGAGCGAACCGCTTGTCGATTCCATAATCTCCAGCTTGTCGATTTCACCGTGATTCGCTTCCGTCAGCTTCTGAATCTGATCGGCGACATTGCGGACGTCCGCAACGAACAGGCCCAGATCGGCATTGCGCACCAATTTCTTCTCGAGAACCGCAATTGCCGCATCCGTTGTATTGGATGGCTGCCTGCCATCTGCTGAGGCTCCGGAGAAGTTGACAGTCGTAGGCTCCTGCTCCATGTGGGCGCTGTGCAGTTTGCCTTCCATGCTGGCCTCGTTGGCTGCGATGCGCGAACGCATCAGATTAGGAATGCTAAGAGCCGCCAACAGCAACAAAATGACAATCACACCGACCGCGATAAGTATCTTCCGACCGTTCTTCATGCCGCCTCCGGTTCCAGAGCGGATGCACATGGACTTCATCCATGCACAGTGGCACTGGCTTGACTGTAGAACGAAGCCGCTGGAAAAACTTGCATCCTATCAGAGGAGTTTGCGGAACTATTGCCTGGAATATCGACCGGAGGTTCAGCAAATGCAACTGACTGAAATTACGGCAGCTCCAGAAGCCTGAGGCCGCCGCATGTGCTGGCTCAATATGCATGGCAATTGTTATTGCTCCATGGCGCTCCCTATCCGTGATGTACATCCAGGGTGGCATAAGGATCAGGCCCCGGCTCGACGCCTTCTGTGACGCTTTTGAGGCGTCCAAGGTAGTGATCCCATCCGTGGGTGTGCTTTTCGCGCATCTCGGGTGGCAGTTCGCGGTGCACCAGTCGCAGTTGCGTGCCGTTATCTTTGGGCTGCAAAGTGATCTCGACCATGGTGGCGCCGGCGTCGATGGCGTGTCCCGTGCCCTCAAATCCCCAGGTGAAGACGATGCGCGAGTTGGGCACGACCTCTATATAAGTGCCGCGAATCACGTCGCGGCCATTGGGGTCGAGGCGATAGATACCACCGGGCCGCGGATCGATATCAACAGTGAGCCCCATCCAGCGAATCATCTTTTTCGGGTCGGTGAGAAACTCGAAGACGATTTCTGGTGCGGCTTCGATATAGATTTCTTTGATCAAGGGTTCAGAGGCCAATGCGTTTTCTTCTCCTTGCTTCGCGTTCGGCCTCAATCTTGAGGCGAGAGAGGCTGTCATCCCAGAACGTATTGAGAAACGTCTTTAACTGCACAAAGCCCTCGGGACGCACCCGATAAAGCCGGCTCGTGCCCTCGCGCCGCTCCGTAAGCAAACCGGCGCGGGTGAGCACACGAAGATGCTGCGAGATCGCCGGACGTGTCGTCTTGAAGTGTCCGGCAATATCACCCGCCCGCAGTTCTCGTGAATGGACGAGCTGCAGAATCGCAACCCGGCGCGGTTCGGCCAGCGCTTTGAGAACGGCTTGGGTTTGTTTTGAAGATGCCATGTAATATTTTGTGTCCTTCACGTTGCCTGGGACACATTGCTCTACGCAGGGAATGTAATCGTGTCCGATGCTGCTATTCTAATTGCGCTCTCGTGCACGATGGCCCCGGGCAATTCGCGGCACGGAGAGAATCCGTGCCGCTACTGTGCGTTCTCGCTATGATTGGTTCGTCGCAATCAGTTTGTAGTCGGTGAAGACCACATCTCCCTCAATCAACTCGGGACGATACGCCGCCTCGAATCGTTTTACCGCGTCTGATTTGCTGTGCGCCACATGAGCGGCCTCGTTTTCAAAAATGAATAAATGGACGAAACAGGTCGGATCGTCCTGCTGCTGCCATGCGATGTACATGCGAGTGCCGGACTCGTTGGCGCGAACGTAGGGGACAAACTCCTCAATGGCCCGCTTCACCTTCTCAACCCCCGAGGCGCGAACGCGGTATTTAGCGATGGTCTGAATTGGCATGTGGACTGCAATCCTTTCTTGTTGTTAGTGTCATAATAGTGTCTACTATTCTTTCCAGTGCGGACCGGGGTTTCTGCCTTCTACGTAATCCCTGAGGCGGTGCATCAGCTCTCCCCAGGTGGTGTTGCAGGTGGCGCAGAAATCGCTGATTTCCTTCCATTGGCTTTGCACGAAGCGTAGTGTCGTGCCATCCCCTTCTGGGAGAAGTGTCCAGGTCAACACTGTACCATCCCATTCTGGATGGTCTCCGTGACAAGTAAAGACCACGCGCTTACCTGGGTCAAGCTCCTTGATGTTCATGCGGAAGACCATGCCGCGTTTGTCGAAACCGAAGAGCGCCTTGCCGCCGACTTTGTCGTCAGCCATCGTATCCGCGGTCCACCAACTGCGCAAGCCCGCCTGGGTGGCAATTGCCGCGTAGACTTTTGCGGGCGTCGCCTTGATTGGTATCTGGTGCTTAATGTCTGCCATCACATTCTCCTTAGAAAGTTACGCTGGGTTTACGAGTTGGGTCATGCCGCCATCCACCAGAAGCTCCGAGCCAACACAGTAGGTAGAATCGTCGGATGCCAGATACAGCATTGCGTGCGCCATCTCTTCCGGCGTGCCCCGCCGCCGCATTGGAATGCTTTTTGTGATGACCGCCGCCAGTTCTTCAGGCGAGACGCCGGGCATACCACCTTCGCGCGTAATGATCGGCGTCTCTGTCATACCAGGACTGAGCACATTCACCCGGATGCGCCGCGGCAACAGCTCGACCGACAGAGAGCGCGCCAGTGAGCGCACCGCCGCCTTTGCTGCAGTGTAGATGGATGTGCCGACTCGGGCCTGCTTGTCGGCATCAGCCGAACCCACTAGGATGATGGAAGCGCCGTCGCGCAGATAGGGAAGCGCCTTCTGTACCGTGAAAAATACGCCCTTGAATAATATGTCGCTGAGTTCATCGAACAGCGCTTCGGGCAGTATGTCCACGGGGGCAAACTTCGCGATGCCTGCATTGGCCACGAGCACGTCAATTTTGCCGAATTGCGCCGCTGTCTGCTCGAAGAGGCGATCGAGATCGCCAAGACTGCGCACGTCGCCCTGAATCGAGAGCACGTCGCTGCCCAGTATTGCTGTTGCTTGTGTAAGTGTCTGGCGGCTGCGCCCGAAGATGGCGACTTTTGCGCCATTCGCCTTGAAGGCCCGGGCGGTAGCAAGACCGATGCCGCTGTTGCCGCCGGTAATTACGGCGACCTTATCCTGCAGCTTCATAGACAATCTCCCTTGATAGACAATCTCCCTTGGCACGGCCACGTGTGTTTTGTCCATCCCGCATTTGCGAAATCTCCTTGATGAGTTGTAAATGTTAGCAAAAACTTACGTAAGTATAAACAAACATTAGTGACTCACGTAATTCTGATGTCAGTGGGTTGTCATTAGATTGTCGCGAGTGTTTCTGGGTCGAGAACGCGAATGAGGTTCCTTCTTTAAGTGCTTTCATCTTTAGAAGCCACGACACGATGTCCTGCGAACTGTACTGGGAAATAAAGGGCTCCGGCGGCACCGCTTATCCAGAGCAGGAAATCGCGGAAGTTTGGCGGCTGCTCCGGAGAAAGGGGGTACAGCTAAAACCCTAACCATCGCGTTGATTTTGGATTTGCGGCAAAAGCAGCTGCTCGACAAATGTTGTAATGTCGGCGCGCAGACAGTCCATTTCTGAGATGGCAACCTCGGCTTGCGCTCTCAATTCAAATCAAGCCACGGGGTGGGGTGAGGGAAAAAGGAGATCACCGATGGAACGAACGCAGCAAGCTGTTATCTGGTTAGACAGGTTCAGAACAACAACAAGAAATAAATATCTCATCCTTTTTACATGGACGTTCTTGATTTTATGTACGGCACTCATTGCCAGCGCGCAAACTCAGCTTTGTGGCACAGCGAACGATACTGCCATTCATATTCCTCCAAGCTATTCATGCGGCACGCCACCGTGCACATCCAATCCGTTTCCGCCACCGGCCAAGGGATCACAAAACACTCCATTCGTAGATCCAGTGGAAGATCCAGCCCATCCACTAGACCCACAAAAGAGATGCGCTATCACGCGTCTGACCGACGCCGTGAACGATAACCTTGGCACTGCCGCGCACCACCAATACGGTACGATCAACCCCGTCAATGCGACCGATACTTATGTGATGGTTCTGCTGGAGAACGGCAACAACGAAATTGTAGATACATCAGGCAATGTAATCGTTCCCGCCAGCAATATGCCGGGGACCAATACTGGAGACCTGCCCTGGGACCTCTCCATCGGCACGCGCTTTTACTACGCGCTAGGCACGAAGATCAACCGGGGCGACATAACCGGGCTTTCCAATGGCTGTGCCGCTGCTCACAACTGCACCATTACGTCCACGGTGCTGCGCGATTTCGCTCCGACGTACCAGGCGGTTGAGATTCCCGATCAGGAAGACATTTCCGACGATGGCCACCACCTGTGGCTCGTGGGTGATACGCAAGCGTTTCTTTACACCATCGCAACTCCGCCCAACCAGGATTCAGTGGGTCCGGCGATGAACGTGGGTACGAAAGATTCCGACACTGGTTGGCACAAGATACAGATCATGCCCTCGAACCGCATGTTGATGACGTGGAACGCTAACTCTGATAGCACCAGGCACACCACGGGCGCAGGGCAGGAGGTCTATAACACCGACACTACACTCAACTGGCACATGCTCGACCAGACGATTCATACCGACTGTGGCAACGACTTGAGCGGCAATGAAGTCTGCGTAATGAGCCGCGTCCCCGACACGGGCGGCGGAATCACCCCCGCTTGTCCTGATGGGGACGGTATCCAGGATGGCGGAATCGATATAGTCAGCATGTCGTCGCACCAGGCGCAGTGTTTGCTGGCGGTGCACTTCGCGGACACGGAAGTCAGCTTCCGCGATGGGAACGCAGGCGCCGGCTGGGTTTTTGTTACTTTTTTCAAAGCATCGAATACCGGCTGCCCCACCTATTCCTGCTTCGACACCACGTCATCCTCACATCTGGACCCAAACTGGGCGACAAATTGGGGAATGATGAACGGAGTCGCAATACCTTATTCGGAAGAAGGCGTGCTGGTCCGCATCGACAACAACAATGGACTGAATACTCATCGGCTGTTCTACACTCGCTCGCGGTCCACGGAATACTATTGGGCGATCCCGCGTGGGGCGATCAGTCGCGACGGAACCTATGTAGTCTATGACAGCAATTTCGATATCTCGGATACCAGTCTGCAAAATTACACAGATGTGTATCTGAGCCACGTTCCGATGCAAGGAACATCGTCAGGATTTAGCTTGGTGCAAAAGACAGCCCCTGGCCTTGTGCAGGCATCCTCGCAGAATGTCACACTGAACGGTGTTGGTTCCGGACATCTGCTCCTCGTCGGCGCCTACAGCAATGCAGCTAGCGGTGTTAGCATGTCGATTTCTGACACGCTGGGCAACACCTGGTTAAGTACTTCAGCAATCGCCAATGCTCAGGGTACGGGTGGCCCGTTAACCATGGAGCTTTTCTACACCGTGGCGAGCTCGGGTGGTAACGATACCATCACGCTCAGCCAAAGTTCAGGGACGGCCCCGTTAGGCGGCCTGTATTTTGAATATTCAGGCAACGCAAGCACGAACGTGCTTGATACGAGCGCGGGACAATCCGCACCTGGCGTCAGCAGTAGTGTTTCGACACCAAGTATCACAACTACCGGGTCAGCGGACCTGCTCATCGGCTTCTTCGGTGATACTTCCGGCAGCGGCACAATTACTGCAGGATCCGGATATACAGTGGAGTTGACTGATGCGGGCTTCTATACCGGAGCGGAAGACCAATTCAACGTGCCCGCTGGGAGCCACCAGGCCACCGCAGTCTTGCCCAGCAGCGATGCTGGTGGGATAGGGATTATCGCTGCATTCAAATAGCTGCTGCGAGATGATGAGCGTGTAAGGCACAGAAATGCGGAGCGGAGGTTCTATTGGTTGGCGCTGGCAAGCAGAAGTTTCTCAATGGCTGCCAGCAAAGCCGTTGGGGCCTCGCCCTTGGAAATAAAGCCATCGAACAGCGCGAGATGCTCTTTCGGAATGTCCAGGCATCCTGAAAGCAGAAGGATGGGCACGCTATTTCGTATTTGTTTCATTTGTGTGGCCACGGCAGCGCCGTCCATTTGCGGCATCAGATAATCGAGAACCACCGCATCCACGCGCATTACGGCAAATAATCCAAGAGCATCCGGGCCATTGCTCGCCGTTAGTACGTGGTATCCCTCGCGTTTGAGAATCATTCCGCGCACCGACAATATATTCGGCTCGTCATCGACACAGAGAATTGTTTTTTGCGTTGTCGTGTTGGTGGAGGAGTCAGGCGGCATTACCGTCACCGTTGCTGCCATGGCGGCGAAGGTTCGCTTCGCCCTTGCGCAGTAATTCGTATAGGCCGGTGACGAGATGGACTGGGTCGCTGTCAATGGTTCTATCGGAGAATGTATCCGTGTGTCGGAAATTTGCCGAAATGGAAAGGATGGGCGTAAGGGAAGTATGTTCTCGAATCAAATTGGTTATGCGCTCTCTCTGTTGCTCCGTCAGAGTGTGGTACAGGATGATGACATCGAAATCCCCCTGCAAAAATTGGGCGATAGCCTCTTTCAGAGAGTACGCTGGTATGACCTTATATCCCGCTGATTGCAGAATCTCGCTGCGGGTTCTCATCGGAAGGGAGTCGTGACCAATGGAGAGAACAACCGCGTGGGACATGGATGGGGTCCCCCCAGAAGAAGTGTAGTCCCTAGAGACTACTTAGAATCACTTGGCCCGTCTGTCTGAAATCAGACGGAGGCGATGCCGAGCCGGTCGTACTCGTTGCGGATCGTCCGGTAGCATTCGCACGACGCCTTTTCGAGGCCCTTGCGGTCGAGGACGTGAACGCGGCCGCGCGAGTAAGTAATCACTCCGGCCTTGTTCAGAATGCCTGCGGCCAGCGTTACTGTGGTGCGTGGCGTGCCCAGCATGTGCGCCAGGAATTCATGCGTGATCGCGAAGCTGTCTGATTCCATGCGGTCGTGGCACATCAGCAGCCAGCGCGCCAGGCGCTGCGCAATATCGTGCAGGCGATTGCAGGCGGCGGTCTGTGCGGTTTGCACCAGATGCGCCTGAAAGTAGCGATTGAGTTGCTTGCGCAGTGTCCCCGGTTTTTCATACTGTTCGCTGAGGCGCTGGGCCTTGATGCGAAAGCCGGTCCCGGCAATCTGCATGAATGTTCGCGTCGGCATGCTTTTCGTGCCCAGCAAGCCAGGAATGCCGACCACGCCTTCATTGCCGATAATGCCGGCTTCCACGGTGCTGCCATCGGCCATGGCTACCACCACCGAGGCCAGACCCGATTCCAGAAAATAGGCGTACACGATATCTTCGCCGGGGCTGAGCAGGGTTTTGCCGCTTGCCAGGTTGGTCGGAGAGAGATGCGGAGTAAGCAGGGCAAGATCCGCCTTGGGCAGAGAGGCGAGGACCAAGTTCTTGTAGCTCTTAGGGGATGCAGCAACAGCGGACATTCAAGCTCCTTATGCAATCGTTACTGTTGCTTTGCTATCGCTTTACTGTGCACAGCTGATGCCAATGAAAAAACGCTGCAGTTTCTGCCTCGGCACTCGCAAAATGCGAACGAATCATATGGCATGGATGATTCCCGATCAATCGTTCGGGAATTTGATGAATGGAATCGACGGCACAACTCGGAGCATGTTTTCGAATCAATGAGCCAGACGCTTTCTGGTAGCGGCAATTTTATAGACTAATGTTTGCTGCCCTCTGCGTCTGTCCGGCGTCAGACAGAGGCAACGCCGAGCCGGTCACTCTCATTGCGGATGGCCCGGTAACACTCGCACGCTGCCTTTTCGAGCCCTTTGCGGTCGCGCACGTGGATGCGTCCGCGCGAATAGTGAATCCATCCGGCTTTCTGCAAAATTCCGGCGGCCATGGTGACCGTGGTGCGCGGCGTTCCCAGCATGTGTCCCAGAAATTCCTGGGTGATGGCGAAGTGGTCTGAGTTCATGCGGTCGTGGCACATGAGCAGCCAGCGTGCCAGCCGCTCTGCGATGTCATGCAGCCGGTTACAAGCAGCGGTCTGGGATGTTTGAATCAGGTAGGTTTGAAAATAACGGTTGATCTGCTTGCGCAGCGCTCCTGGCTTTTCAAATTGTTCACTAAGGCGGTGCGCCTTAACCCTGTAGCCGCTTCCGGCGATCTGCATAAACGTCCGCGTTGGCATTGTTTTCGTGCCCAGCAGAGCGGGAATGCCGACTAAGCCTTCGTTTCCCGTGATTCCACTCTCCACCGTGTTCCCGTCGGACATCTGTATTACGGTCGATGCCATGCCCGATTCCAGAAAATAGGCATACGCGCTTTCTTCTCCAGGAGCAAGCAAAGTTGTGTTGATTCCAAGAATCAAAGGAAAGAGATACGGTGCGAGCGACGCAATTTCTACCTTGGGTAAGGTCGCCAGAATTCGGTTCTTGTAAGGTTTACGGATTACGGCCGCAGCGGACATCGGGGGACTCCTTGCATTGGTTGCGAGGTCTATGACCTGCACCTGGACGCGCAAAGAGGCCGCAATGGCCGGATGCGTATGAAGATGTATCTATAGGATACGCTTTTTCAAGACAACCGGTGAGATATGTATGGTATCGAACATAACTAAAGTAGCGAAGGGCCAGAACGATTTGAGTACCGTGACCAGCGTAAACAGCGAACGGATGAAGAACCGCCCACCTCCTGACGATGAGCGTGGCATTGCCTCACTGGCGCACGAGATCAATAACCCTCTTGAGGCGTTGCGCAATCTACTCTACCTCATCGAACAGGACCCTAACCTCACCGAAAATAGTGCTCGTTACCTGACCCTGGCCCGCGACGAAGCCCAAAGAATCTCCCAAATTTCGCATGACGCCATGCATCAATTTCAGGAAGCGGAGCGTCCCGAAGACACGAACGTGCCACGATTGCTGGCGTCCGTGCTGGATTTCTATTACTCGCGCTTCGCGTCGCAAGGCATCACGGTCAGCACGCGCTACTGCCATGACGGAACCCTTTTTGCCTATCCGCGGCAACTGCGGCAGATGCTTTCAAACCTGCTCATGAACGCCGCCGACGCCATGCCCAGGGGCGGCAGAATCCACGCGCGCGTCTGCGAGGTCACCCAGTGGCGCCGCGGCTTGCGTATCACCATCGCCGACACCGGCACTGGTATTGCCGCGAAAGACCTCCCCCGCATCATGGACCCATTCTTCACAACCAAGGGCGATTCCGGCACCGGCATTGGGCTGTCCCTGGTAAAAAACACAGTCCAAAAGCACGGCGGCCTGCTCCGCGTAAAAAGCAGCACAAGCAAGAAGCACAGCGGAACCATCTTCACCGTCTTCCTGCCAGAGGAAAAGGCAGAACGCATGAGGAAGACGGCATAGCTACTCAGGCATCATCCCCTGGTTGGCACTCCTGGTCAAATAGTCATGCGAGGCTACGAAGCTCCAGTTTCCAAAGATATTCTGAAAGGGCACGGCCTCGAGCTTGCGCTTTTGCCGTGCCCTTTGAAGTCTATTTTATGAAACAGGCTTTGGTGCTTTTGCCAGGCGAAAAGCACGCAGACTAAGTTACTCCTCGTCTCCGTCTTGTTCTGCTGCGATTGGTGTTAAGGTCCCGATTAGACCGTCGGTTTCGTTGTTGATGCCGGCAGTGAAGAACATCTCTTCAGCAAAGCCGGCGGCGTGGTCGTTGCCGGGCACGAGCTCCCACAGTCCGGGAATACTGAACGTGGTGCCGTCAGCATTCAAAACGTTCCCCAGGAACTTGCCGGTCAGTGGATTAAACGCGGCAATGTTGCCGCCGCGAAATTGGCCAATCAGCAGGGCATGGCTAAACTCGCCGAAGTTCGCTGGCGCCAGAAAGATTCCCCAGGGAGCATTGAGCCACGAACCATGCTCAAGATGCGTCAATAGCCGGCCCTCGTGGCTGAAGACCGCGACAAAACCGAAACCTGCGCCGCCCACGGGATCGTGCTTCGCGGCATCCTGCATGGCGTAGGTGACGTAGATGTTGGACCCTACGGCACGGATGTTGAACGGAGCAAAGTCTTCAGGAATGAACGGGTCTTCAAAGGCCTCATGCCGGGTTCTCACCTGCTTGAAGGTGGTGTCGAAGACGTCGATGCGGCCGCTGCGGAAGTTGGTGGCCAGAATAAATCTCTGTCCGTCAATTTCGGCAATGGTCGCGCCCTTGTAGACTGCGCCGTTTGTCGCGTTAGGCTTTTGCGAATTGTCCACCTGGATAATCGCGCTGGCCCCGGAGTTCCAGGCCGAGATCGTGCCGTCTTCCGTGACAAAGATGAAGTGTGCAGGTTTTGCCGGAGCGACGAGAAAATCGGTGGCGCTGCCGTTGAACATGATGCCCGTCGGAGATCCGGGTGCGGGCTGACTTGGTGCATTGGGAACGGTGACGATCCCCGTGCCGTTGATCGGGATGATCGTCGGCACCGGCGGAGTTGCCAGACTCATCGAGTACAACGTCGAGGTACCGCCGGCATTATTTGAAACCCACCATGGACTCGTCGGGCTGGCGACAAATCCCCAGGGATTCTTGAGATTTACATCGGTAATCGTGGCGGCTGGTGTAACTGGTACATCCGACACTAAGTTGATTTGGGTGTAGCGCTGCGCAAAGACGGAGGTCGATAACAACGTGGACAGCAACACCATAAAGCAAAATGTTGCTACGGGGAAGGCGACGTTGCGGGGAAATGTAGACGACATTCTCATACTGCACACCTCATAATCTGAAAGTTCTACCAGGAACTTGGAAACAGTTAAGCTAGGTAGCGAAATGAAAGATCCGGCTGCAGCACCGTATCTTCGTCAGCGTGGGCGAAGATATTTGTGTTTGTAATTGCACTTGCGGATTTCCTGCAGGCGCCATTGCAAATTGGGGTGATACCGCTCCGGCAACAGACATTACCCAACAGACTCTAATGAAGCGGCGACAGCGGATTGTCACTCACACGTCATGGAGATGTAATCGTTGCTTTAAACAATTGTGAGTGTGAAGCCGCTGTGAATATTTGCGATTCGTATTAACGAGCGTTAAGAAGAGTTGGAGCGCGAGGAGCGGGGGAAGGGGCGGTTGATGATAGTCCGCCAGTGGCTGACCCGGTGATTCGGAATGACATTGTTGGAAACTGATACCGTCAAAGAGCCCGATCTTTTAACCGGAACACGAACTTGAGCCCTGACCAGATGTCATCCACGGCGCAAACCTTTACGTCCACTAGACCGTTGGCCAGTCCGATGTCGCGCACAACGTTTTCGTTGACGTCGGTTTTGATCTTCGATGCGCCCTTGGGCCACGAAATCCAGAGACAGCCATCAACGGCCAGGTTTTTCTTGAGCTTTGGAAAGGCGGTTAGCAGCTCGGACTTTTTGAGAACGAAGAACTGAATGAAGTCGCACGGGCCTTTGATCGTCTGCTGGATGACGATGCCCTCCGGCAAGGGAGCCAACAGGTCTTCAAACCGGTCAGGCTCGTTGCCAAGATAAATCCGATGGCCAGGTTTGATGCCCAACTTATCAACCAACGAACGTTTGGAATAACCCGCCATGAGTCAGTGCTCCTGAAACGCTGTGCATCAGTATGTAAGACCGCAAGCAGACCCCGGTAGGGTGTCAGTTCTTAAAGTATATCCGTGAGTATATGCATCAGTTCTTGCAAGGTTTGTAAGACGCCTTTGCCCCAGTCCCTTAGGGGCGACACAATTCAGTCGGACGACGATTCATCCCAAAACATATTTGGCATCGAACTTCATGCCATGTTTTTTCAAAGTGCCGATCAACGCCCCGGTTCGCCCGAAACCTGCGTCAAACAACCTAAATCCGGGCCATCGCATCATTTATCCAGGGAGTTGCTCGGCCACACAGCCCCTGCAATACGAAAGCGACGGAGAACACATTAAAATCTTATCGGATACCTCAAACCTTGAGCACGAGATGCGCGATTTTCTCGAGAATGCAACCTTGGCAATGCATTCGATCGCTGCCGATGGAACTATCGTGTGGGCGAACAAAGCGGAACTAGTGTTGTTGGGATACGAGAGTGGAGAGTATATCGGCCATCATCTCTCCGAATTTCACCTGGATTCGCAAGTCGTGGAGAACATTCTTCAGTGCATACGCCACAATAAGGGATTGTGTGCCTATGACGCTCGTCTGCGCGCCAAGGATGGTTCCATTCGTCACGTACGCATTTATTCCAACGTCCGCAGGCAGGACGAGGAATCCGACTACACCTCCTGCTTCACCGTCGACGTTACAGATAAAAAGCAGGACGAGCAGGCGTCATTGCTGTTGTCGGCGATTGTGGAATCCTCCGACGACGCCATCATCAGCAAAGATCTGAATGGCGTAATCACCAGTTGGAACCATGCGGCAGAGCGCATCTTCGCTTACAAGGCGGAGGAAATTGTCGGCCAATCCATTCTCCTACTGATTCCGGAGGAATTGCAGGGTGAGGAAACCCATATTCTCACGAAAATAAGGGCTGGGGAGCGAATCGACCACTTTGAGACCGTCCGCGTGAGAAAAGACGGGGAGCGGCTCGATGTTTCCCTTACCATCTCGCCGGTGAAGAATCAAAACGGAGAGATCGTGGGTGTCGCAAAAATCGCGCGCGACATCACCCAGAAGAAAAACGCCGAACGGGAGTCGTTGCTGTTGTCGGCGATTGTGGAATCCTCTGACGACGCCATTGTTAGCAAAGATCTCAATGGCATCGTTACCAGTTGGAACAAAGCGGCGGAGCGTATCTTCGGTTACAAGGCGGAGGAGATGGTCGGCAAGCCCGTTCTTTTGCTGATCCCACCGGAATTGCAGGATCAGGAAACCCAGATTCTCAGGAAGATCAGGGCCGGCGAACAAATCGATCACTTCGAAACCGTCCGCGTGAAAAAAAGCGGTGAACGGCTGGACGTTTCTCTCACCATTTCGCCGGTGAAAAATCGCGCCGGGAAGATCGTGGGCGCGGCGAAAATCGTGCGCGACATCACCCAACAAAAAAAGCTGGAAGAAACGCTGCGTGTCGCCGAAAAAATATCTTCCGTTGGACGCCTTGCCGCTACGGTCGCCCACGAAATCAACAATCCTCTCGAAGCGGTCACCAACCTGATTTATCTCGCGAAGCTCGATCTCGGGCTCCCGGACACGGTGAGAACGTACCTGAATTCCGCCGATAAAGAACTGGCCCGCGTGGCCCACATCGCGCAGCAGACACTAGGCTTTTACCGCGATACCTCGCGGCCGAAGCCACTGGTCATTGCGGATGTCGTCGACGAAGTGCTCGCCATTTATGAACGCAAAGCCAAACACAAGGAATTAAAAGTAGAGACCCGAATACAAGAGCGACTGTCCGTGGACGCGCTGTCCGGCGAACTGAAGCAGATCCTCTCCAACTTAATCGCGAATGCCATCGACGCTTGCCGGCCAGGAGGCAAGATCGTAGTTTCGGCGAGGAATTCCCAACATCTGCGTTCCGGCTGTGGCATTCGCATCACCGTAACCGACAATGGAGCTGGTATTTCCAGGGAAGACAAACGCAGACTGTTTACCCCGTTCTTTACTACGAAGAAAGATGTGGGCACGGGATTGGGACTCTGGATCACAAAAGACCTGCTGGAGCGAAAAGGCGGGCGCATCCGCTTTCGCAGCAGCCAGTCGGCCCCATCTGGGACTATCATGACAGTTTTCCTTCCGGTGCCACCCGCCAGCATTGAACACGCCGCATAAAGTTGGTTGGATCGAGAGCGGAGCTGTTCCAATTGTGTAGCGCGTTCTCATCCAACGCGCACTGGATATTTCTTCCCCAAAACAAAACCCCGGCCAAGGCCGGGGTTTTGCAATCACATGATATGAGTTCTTACTGATCGCCCTGTTTGCTCTGCCGATGTTCGGCCACGATGCGTTTGGCGTTGTCCTGCAGGGCCTGGGCTTCGGGGAGGGAATCGATGCCTTTTTGGATCATCGGGTCCCATTGGGCGCGGACTTTGAGGCCTTCTTCCTGTCCGAACTCTGAGACGAAGAGTTCGCCCTTGACGCTCATCTTCAGCCAGTCGAGGATCGGTGTGGCTTCAGCGTCATCGTAGGCAATCTTCTGCGTGGCCAGGAAGGCTTTGAACTCGCGCATGGTTGCGTCGTCTACCTGATAGTCCTTGGTGATGTGGCGACCGATCAGGTAGTGCTTGGCGAAGTTGAAGAAGACGTAGTGTTGCAGCAGCGTGTCCTGGAAGTGGTTCGACTTCGGGCTGTCGAACTTCTTGTCGGGCGTGATGCCGCCGCCGCCGAATTCGGTGCGACCGCTGTCGGTGAGCTTCACTTCTCTCCCGGCAGTGGTTTTGTCGATGTTTTCGCGGTTGTAGTAATAGTCGTAAAGCGAGACGCCGTTGTAGTCGCGCTGGATCAGGCGTCCGCTGGGCGTGTAGTACTTGGCGGTGGTGAGCGCGAGGCCGGTGTTCTCAGATAGCGGATACACGGTCTGCACCAAACCCTTGCCGAAAGTGGTTTCGCCGATGATCAGGCCGCGGTCGTGGTCCTGTATCGCTCCGGCGACAATCTCCGCTGCCGAGGCGGTACCGCGGTTGACCAGGACGACCAGTGGATAATCCCGGCCACCATTGCCGTGGCTGGCGCGATAGACGCGCTCGGGCGACGAGCGTCCGTGGTGCGAGACGATAACCTGTCCCTTGTGCAGGAACTTGTCGGCGACGCCGACACCTTCGCCGAGCAGTCCGCCGGGGTTCTGCCGCAGGTCAAGGACCAGACCCTTAATGTCGCCAAAGTTTTCCAGCGCATCGGCGACTTCTTTTTCGGTCGTTTCCTGGAAGCCGGTGATGTGGATGTAGCCAATACCCGGCTGAATCATGAAGGCCAAGTCGACGCTGTAACGCGGAATCTCATCGCGGATGACGTCAAACAGCAGCGGCTTGTCCGCGCCCTCGCGCATGATGCTGATGTGGACGTGGGTATTCTTCGGTCCCTTGAGCATCTCGGCCACATCGCTGGTGTTCATGTTGTCGGTGGGCTTGCCATCGACCGCAATAATGATGTCGCCCGGCCGCAGCCCGGCCTTGTAAGCGGGCGTGCCCACGAACGGGGCGATAACAATCACCTTATTATCACGGGGGCCGACCTGCATGCCGACGCCGTAATATTTGCCGCGCTGTTCTTCGCGCAGCAGGCCGTAGGCCTTGGGGTCGAAGAAATTCGAGTGCGGATCGAGCACGCGCAGCATATTCGGAATGGCACCGTTGTAGATGGCTTTATCCGGATCAACCGGGTCGGCGTAATTGGTCTCGACCAGGTTGTAGACGCGCGAGAAAGATTGAAGATTGCGATTAACGGCGGCTTCGCTTGTGCCCTCGTCGCCTTCGCTGCTGAGGTGCTGTCCGACTGCGCCTAGAAGACCGCAGGAGAGAATGACGGTGAGGACGATAACTGGAGAGCGGCTACTGCTTCGGGCCATTAAATAGGCTTCCTTACGAATTGTTCGAGTGAATTCCGAACTGCTGTTTTCCGGCTTATTACCCCGGATACGCGACGTGAAGCAAGTATAACACCCGAAAATACAAGCAGTTCTATGCCTTTTGACGCTCCCCGGATGACTTTGGTTTCTACAAAAATCGCTTAGGACGATGCACTTCCGGGTAGGCCTCGGGTGTTCACCCGGGTTCCGGGTGCGGGACCAGGGGAACGCAAAATGCGGCGGCGCAGGCAAAGCCGGAGGATTTAACCGGACAATTTGGAGGCCGTCGAAGAGATTTGGGTTCAGTTACATAAAACCAGGAATAAGCGCGAAGCCATGCCGATAGTTCAGATTAGGGAACACGGCCGGAGGCGTATAGCCAAGCGGTGGCCCGAGGGACAATGAAGCGAACGCCGTCCAAACCGGTCCCTTGTTCCGGCCGTGTACCTCGATTCTCCACGTACCTTGTATCTTCTGGATTCTGAAAGTGTCTGAGGAAACGTAATCCGCCTGGAACAGTTTATTATCAAAGATTATGGGTTTAGAGATGCTCTTCATCCTGGCGCTGGCAATGCTGATTTTCGGCCCTAAAAAGCTGCCGGAGATCAGCCGGACCATTGGCAAGTTCATGGCCGAGTTCCGCCGCGCCGGTTACGAGTTCAAGTCCCAGATAGAGGATGAGGTCCGCAAACTCGAAATCGAGGCCGACCAGGATAAACGCAAGGAAGACAAGCGAAAGGAAGATGAGCGCAAGCCGACCAGCGGCAGCTCGAATTCTGCTTCGGAGACCAATTCAGTCACCGAACCACCTGTACGCCAGATCATGCCGCCCTCCGTGGGAGAAACCGTAGGCATGCGCCGCCCTAATGCCTTCCACGACGAAAGCTTCGATTCGGTGCCATCCACCGACGAGGCCAACGTCGCCCCATCCAATGAAAACGAGAACCCTCAGGGAAGCGCCACCCCCGAGGCGGAAATCATGAGAGGGCCGAATGCCTGATCTCGCAGACCGCGCCCGCGAAGCGGTCGTTGCACGCGCCGAATTGCCAGGCATGACGCTGATTCAGCACCTCGAAGAACTGCGCAAGCGCATCATCTGGTCGGTGGTAAGTCTGGCTCCGGCCTTTTTGGTGGTGTGGCACTTTCACGAGAGGGTGTTCGACGTCATGCAGCGCCCGATCATCGAGGTGTTGAAGAAGCATGACAGCACCGCCAAACTGGTAGTTACCAGCCCGACCGACGCGTTTAACCTTTATCTCAAGATTTCACTGGTGGGTGGGCTGTTTCTGGCCTCTCCTTTTATTCTGTATCAGGCTTGGCTGTTTATCTCGCCGGCGCTCTACCGCAACGAGAAGCGTTACATTCTTCCGTTTATGGTGACCACCGTCGGTCTCTTCCTCTCGGGCGGTTATTTCGGCTACCGCATCGTTTTTCCATTTGCGATGGATTTCCTGATCGGCTTCGGTTCGCAGTTCCAGCAGTTGATTACCGTCGGCGAATATACCAATCTGTTGATGACGATTATCCTCGGTCTCGGATTGATTTTCGAAGAGCCGGTGATCGTCTTCTTTCTGGCGTTAATGGGCATCGTAAGCCCGGGCTTTCTCTGGAAGCATATTCGTTATGCCATCCTTATCAGTTTCATTGTGGCTGCCATCATTACGCCTACGCCTGACGTAATGAATATGTGCATTCTGGCCGCGCCCATGATTGTGCTGTACGTGTTGAGCATTGGAGTGGCGGCGTTGGCGCATCCATCGCGCCGCAACCCTCGGGAGAAAAAAGCATGAGCGTGCGTGGCAGGTTCCTTTCCGTAACGGCAGTGATCGCAGTGGTGCTGGCAAGTCTGTTGATCGCCGGCTTCACGCCGCATCCGCGCGCCACGGCGCAGAAGTCTGGCGGCACAACCACAGAAGCAAAGGTGCGCATCAATGCGCCGCGCGCGTGGGAATACACCAAAGAGATTGTCGGACTGGGCTCGCGTCCGGTGGGCAGCGCCGCGCACAAGCGCCTCGAAGCTTACATCCACGCCAAACTCAAGGGCGATACCGTAGAGGACGATAAATTCACCGCCGATACGCCCGATGGTACCTTCGAGATGACGAACATCATCGCCAAGTATCCGGGTACGAAAGATGGCATCATCGTCATCGCTTCCCACTACGACACGAAGATACTGAAGAATTTTATTGGAGCGAATGATGGTGGCTCAACCACCGGTCTGCTGCTGGAATTAGCGAACGAGTTGCGTGGCAAGAGGCGTGCCGGCTACACCGTGTGGCTGGTGTGGTTCGACGGGGAAGAAGCCTTTCACGAATGGACCGATACAGACAGTACTTATGGTAGCCGTCATCTGGCTGCGAAGTGGCAGGCTGAAGGCAAGCTGCAGAAAATCAAAGGACTGCTCTTGGCTGATATGTTAGGTGACGCCGACCTGCATGTGGAGCGCGATAGCGATTCCACGGAATGGCTTGAAGACCTTGTTGGAGAGGCTGCTGCGAATACAGGCAACAAGTCTCATTTCTTTCAGCGCACGAACAGTGTGACGGATGACCATATTCCTTTCATGAATCTCGGTGTGCCATGCGCCGACCTCATCGACTTTGATTTCGGTCCTAACAACTCTTATTGGCACACGCCCAAGGACACGCTCGATAAACTCAGTCCCAAAAGCCTGCAGATTTCCGGCGACGTGATTCTCGAAACCGTGCACCTGCTCGACGCGCGTTAGCAAATCCGAGGTCAAGGTGCGCGAAATAGAAAAGCAAAGCCTTTTGAACCACGGATGAACGCCGTCCGCATCACCAAAACAAAATCCGTGTTCATCCCTGTAAATCCGTGGTCGAAAGCTCTTGTGATTGAAAGCTCTTAAAGACGAATGCACGACATAGCCTTTTTCTGGATCTTCAACGCGTTCGTGATCCTGCTGCTGGTGCTCGACCTGTGCGTGCTGCATCGCAAGGCACAGACGATTGCGCTGCGCGAGGCTATACTCTGGAGCGGCTTCTGGATCCTGCTGGCCGTGCTCTTCGCCGGACTGCTTTATTTTATGCGTGGCAGTCAGACCGCCCTCGAGTTCGCCACCGGATACCTCATCGAAAGCCTGCTGAGTGTCGACAATCTATTCGTCTTCATCGTGATCTTTTCGTTCTTTCAGATTCCGCGCGAGTACGAATACCGCATCCTGTTCTGGGGCATTGTAGGCGCGCTGATCACGCGCGGCCTCTTCATCTTTATCGGCGTTGCCCTCATCAACGAATTCGCGCCGTTCGTGGAATATTTCTTCGGCGCATTTCTCGTCTACACCGGCTACCGCCTCGGCCGCGGCAGCGCGCACAAGATCGAGCCGGAGAAAAATATCGTGCTGCGGCTGGCGCGCCGGCTGCTTCCGGTTACCAGCGACAATCGCCAAGGACGCTTCTTTGTCCGCGAGCAAGGGCACCTCAGGGTCACGCCGCTGTTGCTGGTGTTGCTCATCATCGAGAGCACCGACGTGCTCTTTGCCACCGATTCCATCCCCGCCATTCTGGGGGTTACCCACAACGTGCTGGTGGTGTATACCTCGAACATCTTCGCCATCATGGGGCTGCGCGCTCTCTACTTCGCGCTGAGCGGAGCCATTAGCCGCTTCTCGCTGCTCAAGTACGGACTCTCGCTGATTTTGGTGCTGATCGGCATCAAGATGCTGGCCAACCATTTTGTCACGATTCCGACATGGGTGACGCTGGTGGTCGTGGCAAGCGTTGTCGCCATCTCTGTGGTTGCGTCACTGGTAGTGGAGAAAAGTCGAGTTCAAACAATCGGCGAATAATATATGGCCAGCCTACCCAAAAGAATTCAGATCTGATCAAGGCATTATTGTGCTAATACCCGTCCGATGGACAGAACCCATGGAGTCGAATGACATAGTGATGCAAAATCTGACCTCGGATTACCGCGATTTTCACGAATTTCTGTGTTAGCCCCTAGCGCTAGTTGCCATGAAGTAAAACGTAGTGCTCCAAAGCAAAATCCGTGTTTATCGGTGCCATCCGTGATTCAATGCCTTTGCTCTTCTAACCCTCATAAATAATTCCAATACATTGATATTCCGCGCGTGCTGTATATTGGCAAATTATCGTCAGGAGAAGAGGACTTTTCTATGAAATCGCGATTGCTGGTGGTATTGCTGTTCAGCGCGGTATTGGCCTCCGCACAATCTTTTCGTGGTGGAATTCAGGGTGTCGTTACCGACAACACCGGCGCAGTCATCAGCGGCGCGGACGTTGCCGCTGTCAGCGCCGAAACCGGCCTGAAGCGCACTACGCAGAGCGACGCCAGCGGCGCGTATTTCATCTCCGAGCTTCCTATCGGAACCTATTCGGTTTCTGGCACCAAGACCGGTTTCAGTCCGCAGACCGTCAAGGGCGTGACCGTTACAGTTTCCGCCAGCCAGCAGGTGAATCTGCAGCTGGTGCCCGGTTCTGTGGCGCAGACGGTGAACGTGAATGAAGAATCGCCGATGTTGCAGACCACCCAGGACACGCTCGGCGCTACCCTCGAAGCCAAACAATTCCAGGATATGCCGGTCAGCGGACGTGATTTCACCAAGCTCCTCGTCATGGTTCCAGGCTCGCAGGGCGATGCCGCCGGCGTCAGTGATTCGCCGGGCTCGTTCGGGTTGTTCAGCATCAACGGACAGCGCGGCCGCTCCAACAACTACTTGCTCGACGGCACGGACATGAATGACGGCTATCGCAACCTGCCCGCCATCAACCAGGGCGGCGTCTTCGGCACGCCCGCTACCATTCTGCCCATCGACGCCCTCGAAGAGATTGCCGTGCTTAACGGCACCGAGGCTGAGTTCGGCCGCAGCGCCGGCGGAACCGTCAATATTGTGACAAAATCGGGAACCAACGAGTTTCACACTTCTGTCTACGAGTACTTCCGCAACAATGGACTGGATGCGCGCAACGCCTTCAACCCCACCAGCCAGCCGCAGGATGTCTTTCACAACAACCAGTTCGGCGTTTCGGCGGGTGGGCCCTTTGTGAAAAACAAGACCTTCTGGTTTGTTTCTTATGAAGGGCAGCGCGAGGGTGTGGGTATTCCGCTGCTGGCGCGCGTGCCGACGCAGGCTGAGCTGAACCAGGCCATTGCAGATAATGGCGGTGTGGTAAATCCGGTGATTGCCAACCTGCTGGCGCGCAATCCCTGGGGCGCGCCCAATGTGCCTGCGGACGCCAACGGTAATAACCTGCAGACCTCGTCCAAGGCCAGTAACCGCGTAGACAGCCTGATTGCCAAGATCGATCAGCACTTCAGCGCCAACGACATTCTCACTGGGCGCTACTACTACGGCAGCAGCGATCAAAGCTTTCCATTTGCACTGGTGGGCGGCGGCGTACTTCCCGGATCGAACACGGTAACGCCGACCGACGTAAATATTCTGTCGTTGTCGTATACCCATGTCTTTACTCCGCGGCTGCTTACCGAGGTGCGCGGCGGCTTTAACCGCTTCCACGAGGACTTCTTTCCCCAGGATCATAGCTTCGATCCCTCGACCATAGGTCTCAATATGGGCACGGGCGCGCAGGACTTCGGCCTGCCTACCATCAGCGTCGGTGCGGCCACTGGTCATGCTTATGCCAAATTGGGTGCCAGCACCGGCGACCCACGCGGACGCGTTGATATAAACACGCAGTTCTTCAATAACTACACCTGGACCACCGGACGCCACAATTGGAAGTTCGGCTACGAATTTCGCCGCACCTCGGTGGACGGCTTTCTCGACAACGGCTATCGCGGAACTCTATCGTTTAGTAACCTCGATAACTTCATCGCCGGCACGCCCAGCAGCGGACGCCAGGCGCAAGGCATCTCCAATCGCCAGACATTTCAGAATAGCCACTCGTTTTATGCCCAGGACGACTTGCGCCTTACCAAGCGGCTTTCCCTCAACTTCGGTGTTCGCTGGGATTACTATGGCGTGATTGGCGAAGACCAGAATCGCTTCAGCATTCTGAATTCGACAGGGGCGGTGCAACAGGTGAACCAGTTGTATCCCCGCGATCTGAATAATTTTGCGCCGCGCTTCGGTATCGCCTGGGATGTCTTCGGCACTGGCAAAACGGTGGTGCGCAGCGGATGGGGCCTCTACTACGACGGCTTCCCGCAGGATCTTTTTGTCGGGCAGCTTCCATTCAACACCTTCAATGCTGGCCCCGCCTACAACGGCATTGGACCCGACCCCATCACCTTCAGCTTTTCACCGGCGGCAATACTGCAGCCGGGCGTTCGCGTGTTTGATCCATCTACCTTTGGCGCCACCGACGTCTTCACCGTCGATCAGAAGCTGCGCACGCCCTACGTGCAGGTCTATAACCTCACTTTCGAGCAGCAGTTCGGCCAGCACGCGGCGCTCGAAGTTGGCTACGTCGGCTCGCAGGGTAGAAAACTCTTTCGTTTCGTCGATCTGAATCAGGCGAATCCGTCAACCGGCACCGTGGCCTTCCCCACGCTCGGATTTGTGAACCAGATACAGACCTCGGCTTCCAGTAGCTATAACTCCCTGCAAGCCTCGCTGCGCTTCAGGAACTGGCACGGCTTCAACTCGTCGCTAAACTACACCTGGTCGCACTCGATCGATAATGCCAGCGACGGCCAGGACTTTGTCCCCAACGCCTCGCAGCCCGACAACAGCTTCGTTCCGAGAGCGGAGCGCGCCAGCTCCAATTTCGACATGCGCCAGCACCTGAGCTGGAGCTTCTCCTATGCATTTCCTGAAGTGCAGAGGCTACACTGGCTGTCATCGGGTTGGAATGCTAATGGCGTACTTGCTCTAAGCGCCGGACAGCCCTTCAACCTCAACTACCTTTTTGAAGGCAACTACAATGGCAGCGGCGAATTTTTCGGGCGTCCTGATGTGGTTGGCAATCCCTTTGCAGGTACCAGCGGCCCCGGCCAGTTCCTTAACTTGAGCGCCTTCCAGGTTCCGTGCACGCTGAACGGCGGCGGAAACTGCATTGCCGGCACCGAGCACTTCGGCAACGTCGGGCGCAATGCCTTCGTCGGACCCACCTACAAGAATTTCGACTTCGGCTTGAGCAAGACCAGCAACCTCGGCGAAAGCGTGAAGATGCAGTTTGGCTTCGACGTCTTTAACCTATTCAATCACGCGAACTTCGCCAGTCCCATCTGGCCAAGTTTTGCCGTGGACTTTCTGCAGAACGGCATCAGCCCAACCGGTCGCGGCGTCGGCTTCCTGCCGCTCACGGCAACATCCGATGTAGGCGCAGGCAATCCGTTTCTCGGCGGAGGCGGTCCGCGCAACCTGCAACTGTCACTGCGCTTCACCTATTAGAGCGTATTAAAAACAAACTCGGCGGAAGGGCACGGTTTTAAGCCGTGCCGCCAAGTCCCAATGAATATGTAGGCTTTAACCCGGTTGTGCTACGAACAAAAATCCGACCTAAAGACGACATTTTTTTAATGACTTGGGTAGCCCAGGGCGTAAGCCCTGGGTAAGCTGAAAAGGAATTCGAGCCCCGGAAGGGGCGGCACAAATAGGTGATGAGCACTGTGACATCGGTTCTCCAATTGCATGTCTCACACGCCGGCTTTAGCCCGTGCGCTGACAATCAATTTTCACCATGCCAATAATATCCGCAAGTCGCGAATATTATTCCCCGTTGCTCCTGTCACTATCGTGTCACCAATAGAATCAAACACTCCGAACGCATCAAATCCCGCAAGGGATGTCTTTACCGCGTCCGCGCGAAACAATGTCCCGCCATCGGCAATTGCCCCCGCCGCCAGACTGTTGCCGTCGATACCATCGCTCCCCGCACTGAGCACGACGATGTTCTCTCCGGTGATCTTCTCCGCGCAATAGAGGGCGAACTGCTGGTTGCGTCCGCCGATGCCATGCGCTTCGGGCACGCGTACCGTGACCTCGCCACCCGAGATCAGGCAGACGCGCGCGGCTTTCTGCCGCAAAAGCTGCAACTTCTCCAGAAGATAATCGGCAGCGCGCGTGTACTCCCAATCGTCGCAGCCGCTGTCGATTTCCACGGCGAAGCCAGCTTGTGCAGCCGCTGCAGCAGCGTGCTCCAGCAGCGTGCGGTTTGAGAGGATGGTCCACCAGCGCGAGCGCACGAAAGCCGGATCGTCATGTTTCGGAGTTTCTTCAACATGAAGATACTTGCCGGCAAATTCCTTGCGAATCTCCGCCGGAAAGCCGTCCAGCAGCTTGTAGCGTTCGGCAATCTCGTAGCAGTCGTCCAGCGTGGTGCTGTCGGGCATGGTTGGCCCGGATGCAAGCGCGTCAGACTTGTCATCGGGCACATCCGAAACCAGAATGGACACCTGATGCGCGGGCGCAGCCTCGGCAGCAAGGCGTCCGCCTTTCACCGCCGAAAGATGTTTGCGTAGGGCGTTGATCTCGGCAATGCTTGCGCCCGAGTTCACCAGAACACGATAAGTGGTAGCCAGATCTTCAAGCGTAGTTTCATCGTCAAATACCAGTTGTTCGAAACACGCTGACCCACCGCCGCTGACCAGAAAGATTGCCAGATCGTTTTCGTCAAGGGCTCGAACCGCGCGCCGCGCCGCGCGAGCAGCCGCCAGAGATTCCTTGTTGGGCACCGGATGCCCGCCATGAAAGTAGCGAAAGCCCGCTAGCTGCGACGCCGGTTCTACCGGAGAAGCAATAATCCCTTGCGCCGGGCCAATGCGCTTTACCAATGCTTCCGCCATGCTGTGCGCGGCTTTGCCGATGGCGAGCACGAAAACGCGTTCATAGCCGTCGAGGTGATAAAGATCTTCACAGATGCGCAGCGTGCGTCCGCAATATTCAACGTGGTCCGAAAATGCTGCTTCAATGTTCGCTCGTTGCAGTGCCGTAAGAAAAATCTGCCGGGCGGTAGCCCGCATTCGCTCCGCTTCGCTGTCTGCGGGCAAAGCAGCTTCCCCGCTCATGGCGCTTCCTCGGTATTTACAGAAACAGGCGTCTCGTGTGCGTGCGCAGGGAAGTGGCGGCTGACCCAGTCTTTGATGACATCCTGCACCAGCGGCAGCTTGCCCATGAAGAAGTGCTCTGCGCCCTCGACGAGGACAGTTTCCTTAGGCTCCGCGGCGCGTGCAAAGACTTCGCGCAAATTTTCCAGTGGACCATATTGATCCTGCGTGCCGCTGATAAAAAGCTTGGGTTTGGCGCACGTTTCGAGAAACTTGTAAGTATAAGGACGCCCCTCGGCCACCACCGGCAGCCCCAGGCCAATCATGCCCTTCACGCGCTCATCCGGGCAGCACGCCCGCAACCCCATCGCCGCTCCAAAAGAAAATCCGGCGAAGAGAATCGGTTTGCTGAATTCATGCGCCAGCCAATCCAGCGCCGCACGGACGTCGTCCTGCTCGCCGCGCCCCTCGTCATGCTGTCCCTCGCTCAGCCCCGCGCCGCGAAAGTTAAAGCGCAGTACTGGAAAGCCAAAGCCACTCAGCGCCTTCATGGCCGCGTAGACGACTTTGTTGTGCACCGTCCCGCCATACAGCGGATGCGGATGGCACACCAGCGCGGCATACGTCGCTTCGACGTCGCCTTCGTTGAGCAGAGCTTCGAGGCGTCCTGCAGGTCCATCGAGAAAGAATGTTTTAATGCTGCCCACGGCGGTATTGTAAATGGCGTGGGTGGGGTCAGTTCCAGATAGCCGTTGATTGGCCACGCCGTTGTGAGGCTAGTGCTTTCGTTTCGCTAAGATTTCATAAACCGGTTTGTTGTCCGCGAATACCCGCCATTCCACCACCATGCCGTCACGGATCATTGCTTTCCAGGCCGCTGGCGTGCGCCATTGCACGTTGTCGATCGTGCCGCCCGCCTCACCTACCGCCAATGCGGTACTGCGTTCCACGATGAGAGTATCGATGTGAATCCGGTAATCCGGACACATGGTGAAGTAGCCGCGCCATCCCATCTCCATGGAGGTGACGCCCTGCACGCGATTTCCCAGCGAGTCCACGAAGAGATGGTCCGGAGTCATGAGCGCAGCCAGAGCCTTTACATCATGACCATTGATCGCAGCCACAAATTGCTTGAAGGTCTCGGTAGTTCTTTCCGTGTTTGCTTGATTGGACATGTCTTTTATCCTCACGCTCGCACAACGTTCTGATATCGGTGTCAGCGTCTATCTTGCCGCGCGCGTCCCTGCCTTGCGATGCGGCCAATATTCATCGCCGAAGCCAAATCATATATCCTGATATCTTATGTCCTCCGACCCCATAGCCCTTACCAGAAGTCTCGTCGACATCGAGTCCATCACCTATAACGAAGCGGCCGCCGGCGAATTTACCTTTGAATATCTGAATAAGTCCGGATTCCGCACTGAGAAGATGCCGGTTGAGGGCAAGCGTTTTAACGTCTACGCCCAGAGCGGAAGGGACGCGCCAGCAGTAGTCCTCTCCACGCACATGGACACGGTGCCGCCGTTCATCCCCTCATCCGAGGACGAACACAAAATCTACGGACGAGGCTCCTGCGATGCCAAAGGCATCATGGCTGCCCAGATCGCGGCCGCCGAAAAGCTGCGTGCGGAAGGCGTCCATGTCGGCTTGCTCTTCGTCGTCGGAGAAGAGCGCGACAGCCTGGGTGCAAAGGTGGCCAACGAGCATCCCAAAGGCAGCCGCTTTCTAATCAACGGAGAGCCCACCGAGAACCGCGTCGCGCTGGCCTCAAAGGGCGCATTGCGCGTCGGCCTCAAGGCCGAAGGCAAGATGGCGCACTCGGCTTATCCCGAGCTGGGCGAGTCAGCCATCGACAAGCTGGTAGAGGCGCTCCACCGTATTCAAAAGTTGGAGCTGCCGGTCAATCCCGAGATCGGCCCTTCCACCGCCAACGTCGGCCTCATCGAAGGCGGACGCGCCCCCAACGTCATTCCCGATCACGCCGCTGCCGAAATTCTTGTGCGCCTTGTCGGACCATCCGAAGCCGTGCGCAAGATGATCATCGACGCCGTCGGATCGCTGGTGAAAGTTGAGTTCAATCTCGAAATACCATTCGTAAAGCTGCGTACCTTCAGCGACCTGCCGACTATGGTCGCCAAATACACCACAGACATTCCCGCACTCACCGCCTGGGGCGAACCGCTGCTCTTTGGTCCGGGATCGATTCACGTAGCGCACACCACCGGCGAGTTCATTCCCAAGTCAGAGCTGATCGCCGCTGTGGATGTGTATTGCCGCATGGTGAAGGGTTTGCTGGCGTAAGCAAAAGGCAAAGAGCAAAGCAAAAGCAAAAGCTTTGGCCACAGATTTACACGGATGAACACAGATTTCAGGAATGTTTTGAACTGGAATGTGTCGAAGATGATGTTTCATTCTTCTACAGACTGTCGTCCAGAGCGAAGCGAAGGACCCCGACGCTGTAAAGTTCATACATGCCGCTTCAAGCTCTTTGGCCAAACATGCCGGAAAATGCTTGCATCGATATATAGGCCTGAGCATTCTCAAAATACTTCGCCACGCCTAACACGGCATCGGTTCAATCCGCGTTCATCCGCGCAAATCCGCGGCCAAATTGCTCTTTGCTAATGCCAGAAGCCCGCCAGCCCATCCGCGCGAACGCCCAAAGCATTACACTTAAACCATGAATTCTCTCGCCAACGCCTCCTCTTCTTATTTACGTTCCGCCATGCACCAGCCTATCCACTGGCACGAGTGGGGCGAGGAGGCCTTTGCCGCCGCCAGAGACGAGAATAAGCCCATCCTGCTCGACATCGGCGCCGTCTGGTGTCACTGGTGCCATGTGATGGACCGCGAATCCTACGACGATCCTGCTATCGCGCAAATCATCAACGAGCATTTCATCGCCGTTAAGGTGGACCGCGACGAGCGTCCCGACGTTGACAGTCGCTATCAGATTGCCGTGAACGCGATCAGCGGCCAGGGAGGCTGGCCGCTCACCGCTTTCCTCACGCCCGATGGCCATCCGTATTTCGGAGGGACGTATTTTCCGCCGAACGATCTGCATGGACGTCCAAGCTTCAAGCGCGTATTGCAAACGCTGGCCGATGCCTATCGCACCAAGAACAGCGACGTGATGGAGTCGGCGGAAAACGCAATGGGAGCGATTGCGCAGGCCGAGTCGTTCTATGTGCGCCCCGGCAGCGTCACAAGTTCCACCGTCGAGGGTCTCGTACAGGCGACGGTGAAGATGTTCGACGCACACTATGGCGGCTTCGGCTCGCAACCCAAATTCCCGCATCCCGCGGCGCTCGATCTTCTCATCGATTACTATGCGCGCATCGGCGACGAACAAATCAAAACCGTTGTAACGACAACTCTGAAGAAAATGGCAGCGGGCGGTGTCTACGATCAGCTTGCCGGCGGCTTTCATCGTTACTCGGTTGATGAGCAGTGGATCGTGCCGCACTTCGAGAAGATGTCCTATGACAACTCGGAGCTGCTGAAGAATTACGTCCATGCCTTCCAGACCTTCGTCGATCCGTTCTATGGTGATGTCGCACGCGACATCATCCGCTGGATGGACGAGTGGCTCAGTGACCGCGAACAAGGCGGCTTCTACGCCTCTCAGGACGCCGACTATTCAATGGATGATGACGGCGACTACTTTACGTGGACTGTAGACGAAACCAAAGCCGTGCTCGAAGGCGACGAACTCTCTGCGGCCGTCCATTACTACGACATTGGCGAGATGGGCGAGATGCACCACAATCATCACAAGAACGTCCTGTTCGTGAAAGTCACGCCCGAGCAACTCGCTGTTCGCCTGAAGACGGATGTTCCTCGCGCCCTGCAGATTCTTGAGAGTGCGAAGCAGAAGATGTACGCCGCCCGCAAGCTGCGCCCCACGCCCTACGTCGATAAGAGCATCTACGTGAGCTGGAATGCGCTCTGCATCTCGGCGTATCTTGAAGCCGCGCGTACGTTGAACTTACCGGATGCCAAACACTTCGCGCTCAAGTCGCTCGACCGCATTCTCGGCGAAGCCTGGGACGGTAAAAAGCTCGCGCACCTCATCGCTTATTCCGATCCCCAGGCGCAGAAACGATACGTCACCGGCATGATCGACGATTACGCTTTTCTGCTGCTGGCATGTCTCGACGCCTACGAAGCAACCTCCGATCTCACTTATTACAAATTCTCCGAGAAGATTGCCGACGCCATGATCGCGAAATTCTACGACGCAACCTCGGGAGCCTTCTTCGACACCGAACACATCGCTTCAGGTGCGGCTATTCTGGGTGCGCTGGTCGCCCGTCGCAAGCCACTGCAGGATTCACCAACCCCCGCCGGAAATTCGCTGGCCGCACTCGGCCTGCTGCGTCTGCATGGATACGCCAATCGCGAAGAATACCGCGAAAAGGCCGAAGACACGCTTGAGGCTTTTGCCAGCATCATCGAACAGCTCGGAATGTTCGCCGCCAGCTACGGATTGGCAGCCACCTGCTACCTGCATCCGCATACCCAGGTGTGCGTTATCGGTGAGGGAAGCGATGCCGATGGCCTGCGTGCCTCAGCAGTCGCGCGCTATGCCGTCAACAAAGCGGTGCTGCAACTGAAGTCCGATCAGGTGGTGAAAGAGAACCTTCCGCCGGCGCTAAGTGAAACCTTGCCCAACCTGCCGCGTCCTCAAGGCAAGAGCGTTGCTGTGATCTGCAGCGGTTTCAGTTGCAAACCCCCAATCAGCGATCCCGATGAAGTGGCCAAGGCCTTGAATGAGAGCGTGAGCGCCGGCGCGACGGTCAGTTAGAGTTGTGACCGCTAGAGCCTAAATCGGAGGGCTACGCCAAGGAGACTGTGCGGTCCAGCCCCGCTCTGCGGGGCGGAATAATGTAGCCCAGGCCGTAAGGCCTGGGTGCGCAGAAGACACAATCGAGCCCCAGAGGGGCGACACATATAAAGCTCAAGGCTGAATATTGCTGCCCTGCCGAGGCTGAGTGCGGGATACCGCGGATAGCCACGCTTCTTTCCGCAGCCGATAAAGCACGTGACGTCGCAATCGATCTCCCTCAGGCAACTTGGGATGATCAAAGTCTTCTGTCGGCGCATGCGTCATCCCCAGCTTTTCCATCACGCGTATAGACCTGATATTTTCCGGAACCGTAAACGAGACAAGCTCCCGAAGTCCAAGAGTTTGAAAGGCGTGCCGAACAACTTCACGCGCCCCTTCCGTGGCCAGCCCTCGCCCCCAGACATCGGCACTGAGGCGCCAGCCAACCTCCACGCAGGGCGTGAATGGCGCGTCGAAGTAGGGAATCGACAACCCAATAAAACCAATAAACAAACGCTCGTTGCGCAACTCGGCTGCATAGAGACCAAAGCCGTGCTCCGCGAAGTGAGCTTCGATGCGATCCACCAAGGCGTCACTTTCTTCGCGGGAAAGGCACTTAGGCATGAATTCCATCACCCGCGGGTCGGCATTGATGCGCGCGAATGGCTCGCGGTCTTCGGGCAGCCATGTCCGCAGTGTAAGGCGCGCGCTTTGCAAGATATGCATAAAGAAAAAAGGAGCAGCATGCAATTTACTACATGCTGCTCCGGTTGTGATCAAGCTACAGGTGTGGAAAGCTCCTGCCGGAATTTCTTCCTGTCCACGTCCTGCCGACTGGCAAGTGTGCTGGCATGAAAGTTCCAATCGCCTTTCGGCGCATGGCCCTTGATGGCTTCTCGCAACACACTGCTTACCAGACTCACGTCGTTCGGGTTAAGCTGATGCAGCCGATCGGTCGTCAGGAAGCTAATGAGCTTATCGACGTGCACCCGGAATGGTCCGGAATTCCGCGTGCTGCCTTGTGCCACGAAGAACAGAAGCGCAGCCACGGAATTCAGGATGCGCTGCTCCTCTCCAAAGCCTGGCATACCGCCGTCCGGTTCAAGCATTCCAGCCAGCACCATCAGCAGGTCGTCCGGAGTCTGCGGCACAGGTTCGGATGCTTCCGCCTGCTTGGCGGCCTTACGTTTGCCCAGCGAGGATGAAAGCATGTCCATGCCAGCGCCAACCACCTTGGCGATGAGCGGTCTTCCCGTTTCCTGTGGCATTGGCGGTGGCAGAGGTGCGGACAACGAAATCCCTCTGGCCATTTGCGCAGGCGCCACAGTCATTGGTGCACCTGCAGGTGCACAGAGTGCCACGCCGAAGACGCCCTCGAACTGCATATCCGGCGGCAGCCCGACCGGCACAATCTGTGTCTTCGGAATCTCTCCAGCAACATCCCCCGCGCGCTTCACAACAGCCACGAGCGACATTTGCGAACTGGGCAGACCATATTCGCGACTAAGCTGCGCCAAAAGCTTGCTGTGACGTGAGCTTTCGCGTTTCTCCACGGAGCCGTGAGCCTCCGGCATCTGCCGGCTTTCGCAATCGCTGATGATGCGGGCTCCCTGCAGCAGACGCAGCGTACCCGCCAATGGATTGGCAGCAAGCGCCACCGGCAGCCGATGCTGCTGTTCAGGCCGCTGACCCTTCCATGTGATCTGCAACTGCGCATTCACGCTGGCAGAACTCTCAGCGAACACCAGCAACGGCGTTCCCGAAAAGGCATACTTAGCCACCTCGGGCGCAACGCGGAAATTCGCTACGCCGTCGATAGTCACCTTTATGTCTTCCGCCACCGGACGTCCGATGGCCGCAAACAACTCCAGTGCCGCCAGATCTACGCGTTCGCTCGGAGTCATAAAGCGGCTAACGCCTCCGGTGTGACTGGCCAGAAACGCGAGAAAGCGATCCTGACTGGCGCTGCCGATGCCCAGGCTGTGGACGCGCGCTCCAGTGGCCCGCACCCGTTCCAGAATCGCTTCCGTGGCAAAGACCTGCCCATCGGTAAAGATCATCACGTCGCCCGGCTTGGACGAAGCTTCTCCCGCTGCGTTCCGTACATGCAGCAGCTTTGCCGCAGCCTCAAGCCCAGTTGCCAGTTCCGTGCCGCCACGCGCACCGATGCCCGCAAGGAACTTTTGTGCGGCCTCGCGCTGCTTTTTCGTCGCTTCCGTCAGCTCGTTCCTGAAGACCTCGACCTGGTCGTCAAAGGCAACGAGAGCGAATTGGTCTTTCTCGTCCAGCGTTGCCAGGCAGGCCGCTATGGCCTTCTTGGCCTGCTCGATCGGCACGCCACCCATCGAGCCCGAGCGGTCAAGCAGGATCACCAGACGACGCGGCTCCGTAGACTTCTCTCCGAATTCCGTCGAGGGAATAATGGCAGCGATGCGCCCTTTGTTCTCATGGTCGATGCCTGAGAAGACCGAGACGCCTTTAGTCTTCCTGCGTATATCCAGCACCAGATCGCGGTCAGGCAGGTCGCTTTCGCGAGCCAGCAGCACGCGGCTGCTCTGGCCATTGTTCAGCTGAACGCGTAGCGCATGTGAAGGGGAAGCGATCTCCTCCACGCCATCCCCCATGTGCAGATCGAGCGCAAAGCCTACCTGGTGCAGGTCTTTTGCATCTTTCATGAACTTTGGCAGAATAATGTCGCCGAACTCTTCTTCCGGCAATTCAATCTCGCCTACTCCCGGCTCCGATTCAATCACGCGCGCTTTCGAGTGATATGAAGGAGCCAGAGTGAACGGGAAACGCAGACGCAGTCCGTCATCATGCAGTTCCACACCCACCATCAGTTCCAGCAGAACTACAACCTTTTCCCCCGGACGGATATTTCCAATGCTCAGATTCACCATCCCGTCGCCATACTGCTGTGCCAGCGTGGAAAGCGAACCAGCCTGCACGCCTTGTTCGTAAATCTCGCGCGCTTCGCTTTTTTCGCGCAGTTCCGAGGCCACCGAGAAACCTTCGCCGCTCACGCGAAAGCGACGTAGCGTGGCATCGCGAGGAAGCATAAAGCTATAGACGACCTCGATCGGCTTTGATTCCTGCGATTGAAATTCGTGTCGCACCCACAGACGCGCGCCCATCGGCAGCACTCTTCCCGTGAGCCACAGATTTTGCATGGCCAACTGCACGCTCTCGCCCGTGGCCAGATTGCGAGGCGCAAATCCCGTCATATTCATAATTCCTCTTCCTTTCGTTGCCCGTTCCCGTTCTGTAGTTCTGCCGCCAGTTTCTGAAGTGCGGCGTTCACCTGCCGCGCGCGCCATGGGCTCAGCCCGCTACGCACGTGTATCACGACGTCCTCCGCCACCGCATATTTCCACCAGGCTTCTGCTGCCACCAGCTTGGCCGGCTCAGCGCCTGACTTACGCTCGATTTCGGCAAGCGTTAGTCCTTTCTCCTGCGAGCGCCGGATGCCCTCAAGCTGCTTCAAATGCTCGGCGGTATAAAAAGCCCCGCGCCCGCGCCGTGCTGGTTCAGCCAGAACGCCGCGCGCGATGTAGTAGCGGATCGTGCGTCCGGGAACGCCAGACCGCTCGGCAAGTTCAGCCAGCGTGTACTCAGCGTCCTCTCGGTTGTTTTGCGTCGTCATACTAAAAACACTATACATAAAATAGACAGTGTCAACAACTGTCAAATTATGCACTTGAAGTAGGAACAGAAAATGACGTATCGACTTGGCTCGTCCGCATCGCTATATAAAAAAGTTTTAAGCTGCTCGCAGTTGTTTCAAAACCGATTTTCTCTGCAAGCTCGTTGCCGTCTTTCGTTCTAAAGATGATCGGTACGGTGGCCTGCCATTAGCGGAAGGTCACGAACAAAGAACAGAAGGTCGAATACTTTCAGCCCGGGCAGGAACAAGGAGAAAATCAAAATGACAATCTGCAAGAAGACCGTGTTGTTGGTTGCCCTCTTTTCCAGTATTGCCGTTCAGGCGCAGCAGCAGTCAAAGGTGTCTGATAACAAGAATGCGGCGTTGATTTACAGAATGGCCTTTGACGAGTTGCAGGATTTTTCGGGGGACTATCCCTCTCGTGAGTTGATGAATAACGTTCTCAGCGGGACTGCTCCTTGGGACGAAGAACACTTGGGTCCTATTCTTGATCGCAACCGGGAAACTATTCTCATGATGCAGCGAGGCACATCGCTGCCGGAATGCGACTGGAAAGCCGTCCGCCAGGGTGCCGATATCTTAAAGACTTGGAATTTGCAGCGCCTGAATGCGCTGGAAGGATGGCGGTTGATGGCCCATGGAGACAGCGATGCGGCCGTTGAAACCTGGCTCAAGGGCCTCAAGTTTGCTCATCACGCGAACAGCATGCCGAGGATAGCCGGTTTCTTTGCAGCCGAGGTACCGATGGAGACGAGTATTTCTGCTCTAACCCTAGCGGCAGAGAAGGGTTTGGTCAGCAACGCTTCTCTGAAAACGATAAAAGCGGCTCTTGAGCAAATGCCGCCTGACGTCATCGATTGGAAGGGCCCGCTGGAAAGCGAAGCCGCGGAAGTAGAGTTCGAGCTCATACATGACGGGCCGTACCTCTACGCGATCCGGTCCAAGCTGGTAAGCGATCAGACTCCGGGGGCAAAGCCGACCGCCTCGGACATCGCTAACTATCGCAATTGGATGAAGGCTGTAATCGAGGCCTTCCAGTTGCCGCTTGCTGAGACCGAAGTCAGACTGGAGCAGATTCGAGGGACGTTTGCAGCCTATCCTCTGGCTCAGGAGTCAGCCATAAATCCTCCTGGTATGAACAAAGCACGCCAGCGAATCATCGAGCAGCGGCAAAAAGCCCTGCAAGCAATCGAAAAACAGCTGGAGAAGTAAATCCCGAAGCTGATGCTTAGCGCCGGGTCCGCGCCGCAGAGATTCCAGAGGCAAGGTGGGTAAGACTGGTGAAGACATCCGCGCGCCCGGCGTTTTCTGGTGAGATGGCGTCGAGCGGCAGTGTTGCCTTGAAGTGCGGAGACTGCTTGTTGAACTCAACCTCACTGAACTGATGTTCGCCTTCGCTGGGGATGCGCGCGATGAGTCCTTTGATCTGTCGCGGCCAGTCTACGCGTGTGGTGAGAATGGTGGGTTCAATTCGCAGAAACTGCCAATTGTCGCTGTCCTGATCAAGGTCTTTTCTGGTGCGTGCGTAGAGGCGGTAGGTACGCACTTCCAGCTTGGAGAGCGGCGGGGAATCCAGATCGGCTTCAAAGGTAATCAGGTCTTCTGATTTACGCAGGTGCTGTTGCAGCCAGCGCAGCGGAAGCTCACGGGGAATAAGGCTTACGCGCATCCAGACGCGGCGAAACACTCCGGTGCCGCAGCGAATGCGCACCCGGAATTGCGAAGGCGAAAACCACTGTAAATCGGCGACATGACCGTGACCGCCGAGCATACCTTCGATCCAGCACACAATCTCCACTGCTTTCTGCCGGTTCATATGCCAGAACCACAGATACCAGCAGGTCAGCAGCGCCGCACCCGACAACACACACATGCCAATTTGGAATAACATGCCGTGTGGAATAGATGCGAGATGGCTTAACCCGGATGCGTGCATTTCGGCCCTATGTTTCTTTCCGCGCGCTGGAGTTGTAGATTTTCACGATGCCTTGTGGGCTTCCCCTACATACACCATTGTAGGACTACCGGCCCTGATATTGTTCTTCTCAAAGCAAGCTTTTATTCGGCGACGCAATTCCCTGATTACCGGATATTGCTGGCCCGGTTTCACCTTGGCGGTCATTAAATAATCTACCTCGCGTCCCGCAACCCGTTCAATACCAGGGACTTCTGGCTGAGCCACCAGCAGATTTTTGAATGCCTCGTCCTCGTAAATCTCCGCCGCGATGGTTTTGAGCAATTCCATGACTTTATCGCTGCTCTCATCGTAATCCACAGATATCGTGAGCGATAGCTGGTTCCAGTCGCGTGTCAGATTTGAGACCACGTGGATTTCACTATTCGGCACCACGTGCACCGTCCCGTCCGAATCCCGCAAAGTGGTGCGGCGCAGAGTCATCGATTCCACCGTGCCGCTTACGCCTGCCGCTTTAATTACGTCGCCCACGTCGTAATGGTTTTCAAACAGGATAAAGAACCCATTGAGCACATCTTTCACCAATGTCTGGGCGCCAAAACCGATGGCCAGTCCCACGATGCCGGCGCTGGCCAGCAGCGGTTCGATATTGATGCCAAAGCCCTTGTAAAGCAGATCCAAGCTGCCGACGAAGATCACAAGGGTTACGCCGACACTGTAGATTACGCCTGCCACGGTGCGCAGTTGCTGTGCGCGCATTCCTGTAGGCAGGGAATCGCGCTTGCTCAGTAATTCAAGCCGGCGGGTGATCAGGCGGAGAATCCGCACCAGGATAAAAGCCACCACCACAATGACCACAAGGTTGACTGCAAGCTTGGGCAGCTCGTGTCCGAGCCATTGAGTACAGTCCTGCTTCCAGTCCTGCAGGACGTGGGACCACATCGAGAAGTTGGAAGAAACGTTTTGCATGGAAATGGCGATTATAAATAGAACTTCGATTCTCGGTGGTAGAACGCAAAAA
>Ga0206959_10034_pt1 | contig 38181 bp, 46 predicted proteins | sample Alteio_BWOrgHeat_31_FD_152971 | JGI IMG/M metagenome (GOLD analysis project Ga0206959, IMG submission 152971) | Enriched cells from forest soil in Barre Woods Harvard Forest LTER site, Petersham, Massachusetts, United States -... | ecosystem: Environmental > Terrestrial > Soil > Temperate forest >...
CTGCATCTTGAACTCGCACCTGATTACAACGTCGCGCCTCAGACGATGCAGCCAGTCATCATATGGGATGAAGAGTTCGGTACTCGCATCTTGTCCATGATGTTCTGGCGCTTACTGCCTCCATTCGTAAACGATCCGAAGAAATTCAAAATGTCCACCATCAATGCCAAGGGTGAAACCTTGCTTGATAGCAACGTCTGGAAAGATTGGAGGTTTCGTAAATGCGACGAGCTTGTCTATTGCGGAACTTCAGTTCATCGCTAATTGCGAGGGATTTCGGGGAACTCTTTATAACGATTCGGCTGGCAATTGTACGGTCGGCTATGGGCATCTTTTGCACATGGGTAATTGCACTGCTGATGAGAAGAAAAATGGGGGTGTTGATCAACCAACAGCGTTGAATACCTTTCAGCAAGATTTAGGCACAGCTCAGGCGGCGGTGAACAATAATGTCAATGTTGATTTAAGCCAAAATCAGTTCGATGCTCTAACCGACTTTGCGTACAACGTAGGAACCGGGAATTTCCAAAATTCGACCGTTTTGAAAGATGTGAACAGTGGTCAAAATAATCAAGTGGCCCCACAGATGGGCCGATGGACTCGTGGAGGTAATGGGTTACCGGCGCGACGCGCCAACGAAGGAAGAATGTACAACGGAGGGGGATATGCAACCAGTTGCTACGTGCGCTAATCGGGAAAGGCAGTTCCCGGAAGTTAGGGATATGAGCAACCGAGTACGGATTCTTTCCGTAGTGTTCTTCCTCGGGTTTTCCGTTGCCTTGCACGCTCAGGCTGTTCCGAGTGGTGGAGGCTCTGGGTGTCCAGGAGATACCGTGGACAGGATGGGTGAAGAGATCGCTAAGCAGTCGCGAGCTTTTCTTGGAAAGCTGAGTAAGGCGGTTCAAGAAGACGACAAAAAGCGAGTTGCGTCGATGCTTCACTACCCGGTCAATGTGCATATAGCCGACAAAACGTTCCCGGTTCACAACCCGGAAGAGTTTATGCGCAATTACGGACGCATCGTGAACCGCTCGGTGAAAGCTAAACTTCTTGATGAGAAGTCTTCAAGATGTCTGTTCTCTAGCCCAGAAGGCTTCATGGTCGGGGACGGTGAGGTCTGGTTCAAAGAGTTTTCTCCAGGCGTCTTCAAGGTCTTTACGTTCAACTTGGGTGACTCACCGAATGGCGATGCACTTAAACCCTGAGCTTTTTGCCCCGGGCACCTCTACGACGCAAGGTCCACTTCTACGATGCTCTGTGCCGCATGTTTCAAATCAACGCAACGTCTCGCGATCGGTCCCATTTCACCGGCAAAGAACGTGATACCGAATCCGGCAACGACTACTTCGGGGCAAGGTACTATGGGTCGAGTATGGGGCGCTTCATGAGTCCCGACCCGTCCGGACTGATGTATGCAGACCCGACCAACCCACAAAGCCTCAATCTGTACAGCTACGTGCTGAATAACCCACTGAAATATCTCGATCCTGACGGGTTGAGTTGTTACTGGGACGATGGAACCCATGATGATGACCCTAGCGACGGCGGGGCTTCTCAAGGCGACTGTGCCAACCAGGGTGGGGCATGGATCGATAAGCCGACGACGTTTGTACAAGTTACAGCAAATCCGGACAACAACGATATTTCCACTACTTCAGTCACAATCTCAACGCCTCTTGGCTATCAACCATGTCAATCTGCTCAGTTCAAGGTAACGGGAGTTACCTAGTTGATCGCAATTCAAACATGTTGGATACCACGCTTGAATGCTGAGCTCATCGAGGGTGTTCAGGTGCGACGGGCTGCGAGGCATGCTGGAGAGAATTCACTTCAGGACTTCGCCGATCTCATCCGACGGTGGAGAAAAATGCCGATCTAGCTCAAAGTTCAGCATACCTCTGTGTGCTCCCCCGCTCATGATGGACAGATATAAACCAACGGATTCACGCGGAGCTTTGGTTGCAACTGCGCTGTTGGCAAGAGGGTGACGCCGGTCACCTGACCACTTAGTCATGAGAACCTCGCTGAGAGAGACTCGCCTGCCTTGTTTTCTCAAACGCAATAAATGCAGGTCAGCTCTGATCTAATAACCGCAATAGGCTCCCTTCGCGAGTTGGGGTCCCTTCAAAATTACCGACTGCTGGAAGCGCTTGAGAATGGGCTGGATCACGGCTAAGAGTGCAGAGGGAGCACGAAGCTCGACCCAATAAATCCCGTTCTCGCGCGGAACTACATTCCAGTAGACGAACGTGCTATGAGTCGGATGATATCCGCCACCCTCTACTTCCGTGATGTCGATGGACATACCACCAAGGTAGCCCGGGCCTAGGCGGTCATAGGTGACAGTCGTGCGATCGAACGCGTCGGCGGGATTGTGACGCTCGTGAGCAGCGCGATAGCGCTCAAACTCACGGTTTAGGACCTCCTCCATAGTCGCACACTGGACGAAATTGGAGGCATGGTTCTGGACTCCCGGCCGAAATTCGATGGCGAGCGATACAGCGCTGTTGATCGGATTGGAGGCGCGATACGATCGTGGCCCCGTTTGCGTCAGCTGCCAACCGGGCGGATAGTCGAAGGAAAAGTCAGACCCATCGTAGGTCTCCCACGAAGGTTCGATCGACCCAACGATCGGAGTAACCAGCTGGACGGCCTGGTCGAGTCGACCGGGAACATACATGATGAAATAGACGTAGACACGTCCATAGATATCAACATACGTGGCGGCCAGATCGGCGTCGTCCGTTGCCGAGTGCAAATTGGCATAAAGCGTGGGTGGGCCCTCGGCAGCACCGGGTTGGATATGCGTGCCAGTGACCTCCATCTTGCTCCCAGCGGCTATCGCGAAGATTTGCTTTTCGATCCCGTTAACGATGAGCTTCCGGTCGGGGGGCGGATTGAGGATCAGCGCTATCTCAAAACTGATAACGGCACTCTGGGGTTCACCCCCGACAATAACATCGGCCTCGTCATACTCGTGAATATCCCATTTACCCGGATAGCGGAAGGAGAAATGTTTGCCGTTGTACTGTTTCGATGTCTCATCCTGGGCCCGCAATGAGCATGCGCTGCAAAACAGAAGACAAATCAGGATCGTCCTCAGACCTATCTTGCTCTTTACGATCCGCGGTCTACGCTCATCGAGCGAATGACGCGAGTCATTGAACTTAACGATAACTTCACAAACCCCGCTTTGTAACCGGTACATTTGCGTTCATCCTATCGGCATTCCTCGTTCGATTAACACTATTCAACGCGCCGAAGTCCCCAAGTTTCCCCGCCTGCACGGTTTTCGAGCGTAAGGCCGCCCAAGGGTGCAAGATTGTAAAAGAAGGCGTACTGTTCGGTCGCTTCAATGTTTGGCAAATCGGCAACCTGCATCAGGCGAAGCTCCTCGCGTCCGGGCTTCATCTGAAATTGATCCGGTCTCAACATCAAAACGTCTGTGTAGCTTGGGTCCCCGGGCTTATGCCCGGGCTGGAGTTCATAGCCTCCCTCGAGTTTGAGAATCGTCAGATTTCCAAAACGCGCCTCCTGGAAAAATGTGCCATCGCCCCGAAACTCAAAGGCGAATTCTATAGTGAATGTGCCGCCGTTAAATGGGTTTCTTTCCGATCGCCGTCCATTCCAGACTCCTATCAAGCGATTGTCTCCAGAGATGTTCGATCGAGTGACGCCCGGTGTCGGAGAATTTCGAAAGCGGTCGGCCTCCGGCGCGTGCTGTGCACGCGCGACGTCTGGCAGCTCGTCTGAACGTTGAGGTGAAGGCGCCTTTGTCCTTGAGTCCGGAGAGCTCTTCGAGGTAGATCTTGGAATGTGAGACCCGGCAGCATGCTCATCTCTGGACTTGGTGTCGGGACTATGTATGGAAGAAGAGGTTGTTCGGGGGCTATCTGGAATCTGGAGTACCTGAGAACTCATCGCTTGTTCAGATCGCGCAATGTTTTCAAACGATCCGGTCGATGAGTGGGACCACTTATGCGCAGTTAGTACGACGATGATTGGCACAGCGATCACAGCGGAACCAAGAAGAATCTTCTTGCGGGACAGGCGCCGTTGCGACCCAGTTGCGGCGTAGCGCTTCGGGATCAATGCTGTTAAATCTGTTGATCGAGTTCCAACATCTTGTGTTTGCTCGCTTGGGGCTCCAGATGTTGGCCGGACAGGCGTGGACAGCGTTTCAGCCGGCCATTCAACCGTCTCCTCCGTTGGTGAAGGTATCCTTGGCTCCCTTACACTGCGAATTGCTATAAGCAGGTCGGCGGTGGTCTGGAAGCGATGGGTAGGATCTTTTTCCAGGCACTTCAAAACGAGATCGGAGACATCGGCAGGGATATTCGGTTCGATCAGCTGCGGTTGTAGCGGAGATGTCCTTATTTGGTGCATCATTACACTCAGCGGCGTGTCGGAGCGGAAAGGGTGCTTCCCCGTGAGCATCTCGTAGAGCATCAACCCAAGAGAGTAGATATCGGTGCGTCCGTCAATCAGCGAGTCGCTTCTACCGCTGGCTTGCTCGGGCGACATGTATTCCGGTGTTCCGATAATCAGACTCTGCTGAGTTTGCACTGAGGTCATCCCGGCGAAGATCTGCGAGTTGCAAACTTTTGCGATTCCAAAATCGAGCACTTTGGTCCGGATCTGACCGTCGTTGGTCGCAACCAGAACGATATTGGCGGGCTTGATGTCCCGATGCACAATGCCCAAAGCATGTGCCGCGCCTAGTGCCTGAGCTACTTGCGAGGCGATTTCGAGGCAGAGCTCCACCTGCCAAGGGCCTGGAGTGGCATTACGCAATTGCTGCAGGGATCTGCCGTCCGCAAATTCCATCACGATGAATGAACGTCCGTCGTCGGTGTAATCAAAGTCGAGAATCGTGACGGCGTTTGGGTGGTTTAGCTGACGGGCGACAATCGCTTCGTTCCGAAAGCGCTTCAAGAAGGTCGAATCCCCCATAAACTCTGGACGAACGACTTTCAAAGCTTGTATCTCATGAAAAAAGCGGTGACGTATCTTGTACACGGTCGCCATGCCACCGGTGCCGAGTACGGTCAGAATCTCATATTTGCCGCGTATGACTTGCCCAGGAACGAATTCCGCACCCAGGTCAACGAGAGGCATCTGATCGCGCGGACACAGGCTAACTTCCGACGGGAACCTGTGCTCGCAAATTGGGCAGCGTTTCACGAAATTGAAATCCCCAGAACGATCTAAAGAAAGCCATAAAGGCGGCCCTAAAAAACGTCCACGAGAATCCAGAACGATCATTCTGGATTCTTATTGTTCTTGACCGTCTCTCGGTTGAGCATCTAATTCGAAATCCTCGGGTATGTCGGATATGATATTCGCCGACAGACCCCGCGGATGAAACAGAAGCTTCCGACCATAGAGCTGGCGGTACTTTGTCGGGTCCCCGATTCGTTCCAGGATGGCACGATAATGATGGAGGTCCAGGCGAATCGGGACGGAATCTACGACCCGGCATGTGGAGCCATCAAAGAATACATAGATCTGGTAGTAAACCCCGCCAACAAGATCATTTCCAGCAATAAATTCCTGCAATGTACCACTACCACCCTGGCGAAGTTGCATAAATCCCGGCACATCTTTGGCGTCCCGTCTCGTGCTCACGGCGGCATAGTCTGGGAAGAAGAGGTCGGGGTTGTCCTTCTCGTCAGAAAGACGAAATGGTGACAGAGGGAGAAACGAATGTTGCTCGAGGCCAACGATACGCCATCTGGTGAGATTACCGACATCGGCACCAGGAAGGGGTCTGATCTCCCAGGTTCGATGATAGCGCTTCGTCATGGGCACCTCTCTGCCGTTTTTGAAGAAACGTGGGTCAACATTGGCGTGACAGCCAAGTATGCCTTTAGCAGAGCCGACGATGGGAGAGTGAGCCATCAGGTTGCCAAAAGTGGCTGACCCGGGCGATAGATCCTGTTTTTCAAAGTTGACCTGAATCTGTTCTTTAAGCTTTTGCTCGATCGTTTTCTTTGGTACTACCATTTTCTTTTGCACGACCATCAGCGGGTCTAGTTCTGAGTGGTATGTACCTGTATTGACGTCGACAGATTGGGTCGGAGGTGCGGATAAGGATTTTGCATTTTTCTGAAGGCCACCATTGAGTCGTGGGGATCTCTCTGTCATAGTTGCTCCGGTAATATTGTTTGCACCTTCGGTGCCGTCTAGTAGCGGATGGGTGCTTGCCTCCGTGGAGACCGCAGATCAATGGGCCGCACCCTATTGTTACGGGTGGAGGGTTTCACTCCAATTGGGCGTCTCCTGGTCATGAGCTGAATTTCGGAAATCAATTTTAAGGAAAACCATTTTTGCGGGGAAGGTACATTTGGATGCATGGTCAAGGCGACTTTCAGGATCTCTCACTTAAAACACATCCGACCCCCGCCGTTGTCTGTCGAAGCTTAACCTATCAAGATCTCGGAGAGGTCTTCCGACTTGCGGAAGATCGGCCTGGTTTTGGGTCTCGGTTGAAAATGACCGCGTCGCGCTCCGCGCATATCAAACTATGGTCTGACGTACTCCGGCGGAAGGCGGTTCTTGGCGGATTGGCAGAGCTAGCGGCGCCAATCGAGGACGGCCGCGTGCTCGTCTTTGGCCTTGTGGGCTTCGTGCGTCGGAACTGGGCGAGAAATTTTCTTGAGAGGCCCTTCCCTTTTGTAGGCTTATACATCCTCGAGCGATTGCTCGCTGGAACCGATGACATACTCTTAAACGATACGGAGGTTCGCGACGCGAATTCGTCTGACGGCCTGCACGCCGTTGTCATGCTCTCTGGGTGGAAGTTTCACACAGGCCGGCCATCTTTCGAGTTGAAGGTAGCCTCCATGGAAGCATTTCTCCACACTTGTCGAGGATTTCGCTTGAAGGAGTTCATTAGTGAGGTGAGTGACGGACCCGAAGCCGAGTTCGCACTCTCGAATCATGCGTGGAGAGAACGAAAGCGATTCCAAGATCCGTATCCCTGCGCTGCTTCGCCGGGAATTGTCATCATTGGAATCAATTCCTCTGAAGTTCGTGAACCACAGCGTGAGACCTCAGTCCTAGCTTCACTCTTTGTCTGGCGTGAAATCCTATTCGGATTCACCCCGGACCAGCAGGCTCTCCTTTTGCTTGCGATGGAACAACTGCCCGATAGGGAGATCGCGCGAAGACTAGGCGTGGGTGCCGACGCGATCGGACGACGGCTTGACCGCATATATCGAAGAGTCGCAGCGCGTCAGCACACCCTAAATCAGGTTTTTCCGGAAGGTGTCGATAATTCACTCAAGCGAAGATTGCTGATCGACTACTTAAATAGAAATTTCCATGAGCTTAGACCGCACAATTTTCACCTAGTCAAAACCGTCCAAAATGACCGCCGAGCGAACTATTTGTCCGAGGTCTGACCGGAATCGGTGGTTGCTTCACCGCAAGTTAGATAATTCGCAGATACTTGCGGCACCTGTGGGATTTTCTCCGTCGACCATCACTGCCAGCATAGAGTTCAGTCCTCAGCTCGTTGGGTTTTCGGCCAATCCCCGCTACAACACGCCCGAGAAGCGCAGAGCGTTCTTCGCAGAAACCCTCGACTGGCTGCAACATACACCCGGAATTCAGGCTGCAGGGTGGGTCGATTTCCTGCCATTCAGTAATTTGGAGATGATGACCAGCATCGAGATCCAGGGCTACCCGAACCACAAAAATCCGTTAGTCGAAGCCCGCCGTGTCAGTCCGGGTTATTTTTCCGCCATGCAGATCTCGCTCATCGGGGGTAGAGGATTCAGCGATAACGATGGGCCGAAAGGTCCCGAGCAAGTCATCGTGAACGAGGCACTGGCCAGGGAGTATTTCGGGAGGAGCAATCCGGTAGGGCGGCACATTCGCATATCACCACAAGATCCGTGGATCACGGTTGTGGGCGTGATCAGGGATGTACGGAATCAGGGCCCGGAGACGAGCGCACTACCACAAATCTTTAGTTGCCTGTGGCAGACGGATACGAGCGCCGCGCCCGCAAATTCTGCTTATCTTGCCGTTCGCTCAACGCTCCCTGAACCTATTGCAGTCCAGGCTATCCGCACTGTGATTGAACGGGCAGACCCCGATCTTGCTGTAGCGGAGGTGCATACCATGAGGGGACTGGAATCCGAGGTAACGTTCCGGCGTCGGTTTCAGACAGTGCTTCTCACGCATTCTCAGCGATTGCAATGGTGCTCGCCGTAATCGGAGTTTACGGATTGCTGGCATTTTCGGTCCGGCAGCGCACCGGCGAAATCGGGATACGTATGGCGCTGGGTTCGACGCGTAAGGGCGTACTCGGCCTTGTCCTACGGGAAGGGCTGATGTTGTTCGGCGCTGGTCTGGGGATTGGCATCGCAGCTTCCGTGGGACTGACGCGGCTCGTATCAGGCTTTCTCTACGGTGTACCAGCAATCGATCCCGTAACCTACGCGATGGTGCCGTGCCTGCTGCTCGTTGGGACTGTGGCTGCATGTCTCGTACCGGGCCTCCGAGCGGCAGGAATCGACCCGATGAGTGCATTGCGGTGTGAATAGCTAAAGGAATCTGCAAGCCTGGTAGCTGTTTGCAGTCACCCCTCAGCTAGCGCATTTTCGCCGATGCGCTCGGCGAGTGTTCGACATACGCATGGGAGGGCCTGCAATCGTCCCGGTTCCGGGCGGTTGACCGCCGATCTGGAAATAATCGGCGCGACCATCTGGGTTGAACTACCGCGCTTCCCGCTGAGACATGGGCATCCTCCCTTTCTGGTTTGGGAACATTTTCTCAGGCAGAAACGTAAGGGGGGATATGAAGACTCTCGCTATCGCTGCAGGCGCGACTCTCTTCGCCTGTAACCTGGTCAGCTTTTCCCAGTCGGATGTCCCGTGTGGCCAAACGCTTGATGCTCCACTCCAGCCGAGCGCGATGTTGACAATCGACTCACGGCCAGCGGGCATCGAGATAGTCGGAATAGAGCAGGAGGCGATTCATGTCTCATGCACGGCCGATGATACGGACAGCGCCAGACATATCCGTCTCCGATTCTCCGGAACTCCCACTCATGCCAAGCTCACGATCACGGGCGCTTATCTCAAGCACGGTAACCTTCAGATCCGCGTCGAGGTGCCTCGCAAGATGAATCTGGGGGTTCAGATGCCCGCTGGAGAAGTGAAGGTGGACGAGATCGTGGGGGATAAAGATATCGAACTCTACGCTGGACAGATTACGATTTCGTCGGAGCGCGAGTGGGATTACAGGAATGTAGACGCATCTGTTGACATCGGCGAGGTAAATGCCCGGGTCTATGGCGCGGACAAAGGCGGGTTCTTCCGCGTCTTCCGGAAGGAAAACGCGGATGGCGAGTATCGGCTGCACGCGCACGTAACCACAGGACAAATCGATCTACTTGGCAAGAATGCACGCGCTGCAGCCGACTCACAGTAAGCAGCAGCTGTGTAATCTTCTTTGATCTATCGTCGCCAAATATGGGCCAGATCCTCGACAACACCAAGTGGCTGCCCCTGCAATTTTTTGGGAAGGGATTGAATTACACGCACCTGCGATATTGACACAAAGATCACTTCCGAGTTGGCGACCATACGCCCGGGACTCGAGGAGAACGGCAGAATCGGCTCAACGAGCACATTGGCCGAATGCAGCGTTTGCCGGCGCATGATGAAGGTCAGATAGATGCGGCAGGAAGCTGTTCGACTGTGACTACCCCTTCGGGCAGTCCGGCGTAGGCTCGAGCGCTGCTCCATTCCCATTCCTCAGAACTGAACGCGAGCCCGGCCTTCACCGGCTCCGCGTGCATGGACGCTAAGCTGGCCGCGACAGCCGTGGCTCCCACGATGTGCGTGTCCGAGCAGTGGCTTTCCCAAACCTGCTCATCCGATCGGGCAGAGTTGTTGTACCTGCGGCGGTAGCGAGCCTGCAGTGTTTCGACCGCATTGGCGGCAGTATCAATCTCGGGTTCGCGCATCAGCAGCCGGAAATGGTCCGGCATCACCACATAACCGACAACTGCGAAGCGAAACTTGACGCGCAGCTCTTCCATGAGGCGCACGAACACGTCTCGATGCTTCTCTTCCGCGAGCTTCGGCAGCTTCCGGTAGCAGGTGCAAGCGATGAGATGGAGATGGCCTTTGCCGTAGACGGCCTCACGGAGCTTAGACATAACATTCAGTGTAGGGGCTGCAGGCGGCCTCGTCAGCGCGAAACTTCTCAATGGGCGACAATACAGTCGCTACGCAGTTGATATTCGAGGAAGGCAGGTCCCATTTTCAGAACTTGTTGCGAGCACCTCAGTGCTCGACCACACTCAGTGTGATGCCGGACGGATACGTGGATGAGTGGTGCACCTGGTTGTGCGCTAACAAGCGGGCCAACCTTGGTCCGGGCGACGATTTTTCGTAATGAATTGAGCGTGCTGGGCTAGACTACTGAAAATGATTCGACCATTCTTTCTTTCAGTGCTGCTTTTGACAGCGGCTTCGGTGGGAGTTTTGGCCCAGAATTCCGATTTGACCTCCGCTCCAATGTCGCCTTCGATTGCTTGTCCTGCTGCGAGCGGGCCGCCATCCCAAACTCCGCACAAATGGGTACCTGTATCGACTGGGGTAATGGCCAGAAACAAAATCCAAGGGAAAGATCCCAAGTACCCCTCGGATGCGAAGAAGACCCATATCGAAGGGCGTGGTGTACTCGAAGCAACGATCTCGGACTCCGGAAACGTGGAAGACCTTTGTGTCAGTCAAGGGCCAGCGGCGTTGCAGCAAGCTACAGTTGACGCAGTGAAGACATGGAAGTACAAGCCGTTTGCGCTGAATGGCCAGCCAGTAGAAGTGAAGACCCAAATCAACGTGGACTTTACACTTCGTTAGGAACGGCGTCTCATGTCTGGACTGGCGCTGACTTCGAAGCTTCCCGAGCTCATTCTCCTGTCCGGATGGAAAGACCAGACGCGTGCGCTGTCTCCCACGCTCCGGTTGTGGTTCCGGAACCTGCGACAGGACACCTGTATCTCCGGTTAGTCAGTTCCTTATTGCCCTTCGTGTGTGAATGAATCTGCGGGCGGGTTCGCCCGCAGCCGCTAAAATTCTTCGAGAGGAGTGCACCATTTCAAATTTGCTCACCCCGCTTCAATCGTCATTTGTCACCTCGCTCTGCCGATTACTCCCGAGTCCGGTTTTTCGGTAAGTTGCCGTTCGGGCATGTCGCCGGGTTGAACTTACCGATAACGCCGTTTTCATGGAGGTTCTGCAGCGACTTCGGGTTGCCGATGGCGGATAACTTCCAAACTGCCCAAACTGCCGACAAATACAGGAATAATCTGTCGGTAGAGCTAACGCCACCCACATTTCCAAAGGAAGAGACACTTCGCAGATCGGACGGGAATTCTGTCGGGTGCCATGTCGCAAGTCCCTATCGGCTGGCCCGTGATCGTGACGGTGTTCATGGATTCCGCCACTCTTGGATAGGTACCTCCCGGTGCGGAACCGACGCTGTTCGTAGTGCCTGTGCAATACTCGGTTTCCGCCAATTCGTACCGAAAAAGCATGCGAAACGCGGTTGAAACCTCTTTGCAATCTCGGCATGCGAACTGTGTCTGCTTCGCACTGTCTACCGCCGCCTGCCTGAGAATCTGGGGTCCGCTAACGACCTCCACTGAGTCGACTGTGCCATCGGAGCGAACGGCGACTGTCAACTCAACATCACCGAAGACATGGGCTGCTAGCGCGATTGGAGGATAGGAAGGCGGCGGCAATTTGGTAACGACGGGGCCACTTTGCGATACACCGGCGGAGGGAAGATTCTGGGCCAGTGCCTCAAATGAAAGTGCACACATCAGGAGACACATCGAGCGGCGGATCATGCATGGGAGTATAGCTCGGCTGAGTACTTGATTGCGTAGAGTCAACTCTCCGAGTAGCGGGCGAGTCACGGCTATACGAAAATGGATCCTGCGTGGTGCCTGAAAAGTCTCGTTTGCGGTAACTTCACGCCCAGAGTGGGATGGCGGGGGCGCGGCGCAACAGTGCGGGGGGCGCAAGGGTGGGCAAAATCAGGTCTATGCGAGGAGTAACTTCCGGATTGGCGACAATACAGCCACAAACTGCTCAGTTGGCGTCAGGCAACTCGTAGGGCCGTCGCAGCAATTGCTGGGCTTCATCGAGTGCGCCCCGCGTGTTGTCGTTGGTCTTGATTGCGCATTGATACTCGATCAGGGCCCGTTCCCGCTGATCTGTGACGTCAAAAATCTTACCGAGTCCGATGTAACTCCAGACCATGGTCCAGCTTGGATCCCCATCGCCATGCAGCGCGAACCGGAATGCATTCGCACTGGCTTGGTATTGATGCTGCATAAAGAGCGATTCGGCAAGGCGATACTTCGCCAGCGAACTCCGCGGAATGGACTCCGTGTACTTCGAGTACATCGAGGTGGGCTCGTTACAGCCTGAAGGCAATTTTTGCGGAGGTGTTTGAGCCACGGATGGCGACGCCGTGACAACGCTCATCGTCAGTATGGCCACGGTCACGAACAGGAGATGGAATCCAGATCGCAGGTTGGAATTCGGCGGAAGCATAGCAGTCAACCTCCAATGTGAAGTTGAATCTATGATACCGCGCGGGGTGCGGCAGGAGTTGCTTTTATGGGGCCCCTTCTAGTGAGCCGTGCGTTCGCATCCAACGCGCTTGGACGTAAACGCCGAAACCAGCGGGAGTGGCGTTGTGAACGGATCACCGCCAACCCGGACGTAGCCCTGAAATGCCTGTGAAGTCGCGTTTTGAGTAAGTTCGTAGCGCCAGAAATGAACTTACCCAAAATCCCGTTTTCGAGGCACTCCGGTTCAGATGCAGCAGCTCGATACAAACTCAGAATCCATCTAAGACTGGAGATGCAAGGTTAGGACGCCAGGCGCAAGGCAGCTGTAGCTGATCCTAGCGACGCCGCAGTCCCAGATGATGAGAACCCGCCTTTTTAGGCGGTTCTATACGGGCGGCTGTCTTCACCTGCGGGCAGGGTGAGGACGGACCTATTAATTAATCCGCGTACGCTACGCTTCTAGGAGCTGATGGTTCTAGTTGGCGCTGCAGATTACTTTTGATAATGAGTATGATCAGAAACTATCCGTCGAAACCTATCAGGACCAAGGCTGAAATGGGTTTTCTTCTTCGACAAGGGCGCCCACCTGCCCCGATGGATCATCGCTGATACTCAGCGTCTTTCACGCGGAACTAGTGAGTGATTACTTGGTTTTGCTACTCATTCCGCGGCGACAGGGCGGTTGGCCTTTAAATTCACTTATCCGCGATCATCGGTTTGGAATTACGAGATTGCGAAAGATTTTCCAGGTCCCGTCTGGCTCTTCGTGCCAAGCGGTTAGGTACCGATCGAAAGCTTTACTTCCATTCGGAAACGTGGCCTCAGCTTGACCCCATTCATAAACGAAGGACCCTTGCTGAACGGGAACCGATACTAGTCACAGAAGCCGAATCGGCTTTGCCGAGCTTTGCCATCTCCTCTTTCATATGTTCTTCAATGGCAGTACGATTTCGAATGCAGTCGCCCTCGGCACTGCAGTCAACCGCGTCAGGCGTATACAACCGAAATCAACGCGACCTTACCTTGCTTCATACCGTCGATCCAGGCCTGGTTTCCCGCGTCGATCTGCCTGCGCGCAGTGGATTCGATCGGTTTGTTCTGGGCAAGGCACGCCGAGGATAAGAGCAACAAAAACAAGAGTCCCACGATCGACTTTCCCATTCCTTCCCTCTCATTGGCCTATTCTCCTCTCATCCAAATTCGAACAGCAGGCACAACCTGGCTGCCGCCCGCCTAACTGATCACGCGCATCAGCGCCAATCGAAGCTCGGAGTCAGACTACCGATCTCAACATCAACTCTCCGGGCTCGAGGATGCGCCGATTGTCAGAACCAACAAACGGTCTAACGCAGGTCGTCAGTGCGACCCTGCTGCTCTTCCGAAAAACCACCCTCTTGGGAACACTCGCAATGCTCCCGGTGATAGCCAACATTCTGCTCATCAACACGTTCATCCTAGTCAATGACTACGGAACGTATCTCATTTCTGGGCTCGTTTGCACATCGTTACTGATCATCATGTGGCACCAGCGTGCCGCTCTCGTTTCTCTTCTCTGGTCCACCCAAAGTGGAGAACCGATGAGATCTTTGCACATTCACCGGTGGATTCGATTAATCATCGTTTTGGCAGCAACAACAATCATGATCTCAGGCGCCATCCTTCAACACCATCTAGAGCGTTCACGGGAGCAACACCGCCATCGCCCGACTGTAGACAGCCCCAATTAGTAACCGAAGTCGGAACAGTGAACGCGACCTGCGATTCCACGCGACACAGTTCTGCCAGAGCATGGGCCATTCGGAGGTTGCCACGGCTCGCGCACAGCCGTTCTTAGGCCGTTAGAAAATCATCTCGTGGTTGTATCAACGGTGCCTTGTGAGCATAGATAGATGAGAAGATTGCCTTGCTAAGCGAGGCGTCTCCAAGTGATTTCTGGTCGGGAATGATTATTGGGGATCATGCTTCACCATAACCAGTGCTCACGGCCACTCGTATGGACACCACAGAACATTGCGTCGAATGTTAGGCAGACTTTATGGCTGAGAGTACGAAACGTTCCTGATTCTTTTCTCACGATCTTCGGTGAGGTAATCATGGCAGGATCTGGAAAGATGGCGGACATAAAGGCTGAGTGGGACCACCGCGGCTGGGGCAGTCCGTTCAGCGTTAATACACGGACAAGTCTCTATAACTTTGACATCGATGTCCCGGCGCTCAAGAGCGAGCACAAGACGTTTCTGAATCAAACCGTCATTCCCATGTTGAAGACCAACCCGGATATGAGGTTGGCCTTAACGGGTTCCGCGAGTCGAAGCGGAGAACGCGTTCACAACAATGAGCTTTCAGGAAATCGGGCCAAGGCGCTACTCGACCACCTCAGCGCGAATGGGGTCGGTGGGCAGGTCGTCACGTCAATAGGCATCGGACAGCCGCCGAACGCGGGCCCTAAAGAGAGTGACGGCGACCGCTCTGTTTCTCTATTCGGCAGCTTTCCGGTCGACTTGACAGACATCGAAATCTACACCGATGACTGGAGCCGGGAGCTGGCATGGGACGATATTGTCGGTCTCGGTGGCACTGATAACAAATGGATTCAGCAACTGAACATCCAGGCCACGGTATGGGGAGGGAGTTACGGCTTCATGCCGAATCAATTTCCACTCGAAGCCAATGGAACACGAGCCGGACGGCCTATACCTCAAAAAACCTGGACTCTCACAAAGGGCCCTGCTCCAGCCGATCCCGCCAATCTGTGGACGACTTACCGCAAATCAGATTCAGCAACCGCAATGGGCTTCACTTCCCAGAATCGAAACCCGGGTACCGCGTCGATTACGCGAAGCAATATCAATGTTGACCTGAACCTGGATCGAGCTAACTGGGCCGATCGAGGACGTGCGCTGCAGGGTCAAGGTGGCGCTAAGGCGTACGACCGCCCGGATCCAATGCGGTTGCTCGATGCCGGCGGCGTGGAGGTTCTCTCGCTGATATCGCCTCTTACTACGAAATGGCAGCCTCGGACCCAGCCTAAGTGGCTTCTCAGCAGCCCGGCGGACGTCTTCCTGTACGCGGGAGATGGGAATGCCGCTGGATGTCTCTCATGGAAATCGGCCTGCTGGGTACAGCCGGATCGAGTGATTGCCAAGTGGCGAAGCAACTCTGGAATGAAGGCGCTGATCCTTGCTGCTCCCTACATATTGCAGATGAACATTGCAAATGGTTTCGCGATGGGAGGACCGGGCGCAAAATGGGCGCCTCTCCTTAAATCGAAAGCCGGCCCGGTGACCACAATCCTGGGATATCGGGACGCGGCTCCTAGCCTCTTCGACGTCGAAGAAGAGATAGCTGACAAGATGGGCAAGCGAATCGCCGCCGGACTGAAAGATGATGAATGGGCACAAGCCTGGCTTACTGTTAACGGCGACCATCCCGGGAAAGACACCTGGAATGCAGTGGCCATGGATAGCAAGGGATATTGGTGGATTGAACCATGGTCGGTGCCAAGCAGAATGGCTGATGGTGTGAAGATTTTAACAAAGAAAAACTTCGTGATTGTAGGTCCCGCGCCGATTGTCTAGAGCCGTTGCCGGGCTGCATCATAGTTAGAGGTCTGTAATCAGACTTTCACGATTCTACAGCCATGCGCACGGTCGTTGGGGACGTTGAATCCGTGGCTATCCTCGAGAACTGAATGGAGAAGTCTTCCTCTTGCTTCATGTTTTCAAAAGCGTCTCCTTCAGCATGATTTCTACCTTCTCACGAGATGAAAATATCGGATAAGTGAGCATCTATGGAGCCGTGTGCATATTGGGGTTCTCCAGAATCAGGTCGGTGCTGCCATCTCGTCTTCGGCTTAAAAGCCCAGGAGCAAAGCGCAGTCACCGAGAACACGGATTGAGTCGGAAAGCGGAAAAACTTATTCAACAGGCCCCATCAAGAATCGGGGCAACTCACCGTTATGTTGTGCAAGGGTTGATAGACATCTCCCGTTACCCACAGATGATGCATAAGCACGGCGAGTTTGCGGGCCACGGCTGTGATGGCGCGTTTTTTACCGTTCTTTTCCCCGCGGGAGGCCATCTTTACCCCCCACCGTTTGAGATCACTATCTGGGCCAAATCTAACCATAAGGTATTGCGCACACTGAACCAACAGAGTCCGTAGGTGTTTATTTCCGGCTTTGCTGATTCTGAGTTGTTGATCTGTATTTCCCGACTGATCACGGCGCGGCGTTAGACCAAGATAGAGTCCAACATCACGCGATTTTGGGAAGCGCTTAGGATCGCCGATGGTGAGCACAAACTCTAAAGTAGTCACCGGTCCCACGCCGTTGATCTGGCGAAGCTGAGCTGTTTCCGGATACTGTTGCCGACCCAGCCTCTCTATCGCTTTATCGAAACCATTATCTGACGCTGCACGGGCAGACGCGGCCGGTCACGGTGCACGTGACGCTAAAGGACGGTCGTTACACTGGCGAGGCCATGGTGAAGCAGACCGACTTCGGGATCAGGCCTCCTGGAAAAGCTGGCGTTAGAGCGAAAGACGAAGTTCGAATTGAGTTCGACGTGCGGCGTCATCGTAAAAAAGCGAAGTGGCGACCAAAATACTTGATGAGTTCGATCTCACTTGGGAGGCAAGTCTTGTAGATCCAGGGCTCCAGCGGTCCGTACATTTGCGTTCACATAGGCTAGTGCGTAATCCGATCCTGCCGCCGGAACCGTTAACGCCATGGCAGGCGTCACGCGCGGTGAGGAGATTGGCGCCACTAAAGATTTGGCCGGGAAAGAGCGTTGGTATGCCGGGCGTCAGGGAGCACACTGGCTAGTAAGGGTCTCCGGTAAATCCGAGCTTGGCTAGCTGCTCTTCTGTGACGCTGTAGGTTTCATGGGTAGGCACTGCAATTTCCTGCGGCAATCCAACTTCGCGAAGCTTGTCCTTTAATTGATCGACAGACTCAAAATCAGTAGCCAAATGTCCGCGAGCAGCAAAGCCATGCTGGCTGAGATTCTCAACTCTGGCATAGGCAATGGTTATGCCGCCGAGCTTAGAGAAGATCTGAAATCGTACCTGACAATTATCCATAGCGTCTCTCCAGTTTACGAACGCAATCCCCGGGTCGGTGCAAGCTTCAAATCAATCTAGTCGAAGGGTCCGGGCGTTGAGAGCCGCTGAGGCGCTCGCCGGCGTCCTGTCGGTGCAGAGCGAAAGGGTTTTAGCCACTGCACTTGTGCAATCTCTCGCTTTCGACTAGAGCCCCTTGGGCAATAGCTGAGCCGATAGTCTGGAAACAATTCAGGCAAATGGAATCAAAGGTGCCATCCGCATTTTCCCGGCGCATGTGTTCCTTGCAAAGGCGATCGTTCATGTATCTGTCTCCATTCACACAGGACCGGACATAGTGCAGGTGGGGGAGGGCAAAAGACACAAAAACCGCAGGCAGATGAAAAGGTCAGCATACGGGTTGAGACTTCCTGCTCCGAAAGTGGTGACCCTGAAATTGACTTGCGGTCATACAAACTACTGACGATTTAGACAAATATGGTGTTTCTAAATGAACGCTACCGGGCCTCGATGATCTTGATCTGAGCAAAAGTGCACACACAGCGCAAAAGAAATGAATATGTGGGAATACGAACGGTCAGGATATGGTCCGTATTGCTCAGACAACGCTGATCGAAAGTCCTTAGTATGGCATCAGTAGGTAGAAAATATTACAAAAGCTCTCTTTCTCGGATTGATCCTCTTCTGTTGCGTGGCACCTATGGCATCGTAGCCCCAAGTCGTCGTGGAGGTGCGGCACCATCACCACTACCATCATCATCGGCATCACCATCACTATTACAGGCAATGGTCGATTCTAACCGGCGAAGAGACAACAGGGTCAACACGGTGATGCGGGACACAAAAAGTAGTTTCCGCATGGCTGGTCTAAGCACCAGAGTGTTGAATGAGGGGATTTGGCTTGCTGGCCGTGTCCCCTTTTCTAATTCGGCTAATAGCCTCCCCCGGCGGACTGGCTGAGGGCTGTGGATACTAGCCACAGGTGAGGTCTATCAGCCGCCGATCGCTGCCAGTAACATTTCGGCCTGCCTGGCCGGTAGGTGATTCCTGACTGAGGTTTAGTAAGTCCGCTGTACACTATTGAGCATTATGAATGACCGGCACCTGGACTTTCATGTTCACCCACAGAGCGATGGCATCAATCTCACTTATGCAGACATTGGTACCTTCGTGTCGCGCACAGTTGCGTGCACTCCCGGTCCAACCTGCGTCCACTTTAAGTCTGTTGAAGATCTGCAAACGAAATTGAAGGAAGTGGGACTTCCAGAGCAAATCGCCCATGGTGAAATCGGCCCCTATCCCGTGACCGAGAACCAGCTCCGAGATCTTGGTTTCCCAAAAGTGCAACCATAGCGTTATGTGCGCGCTAAGTTAGATAATCGCTTGTTGTAGTAATGACAAAGTGATCTTGCTGGCCAAGACAGCACAGAAAGCATCCGCGGAGTTCACTCTTGGTTTGCTTCTGAACAACGAGGACAGCCACGCGGCAATGCGCGTCAGGCCCATCCTTCAAGTGCCTCGATTATCCAGACCAAGCCGGGCATTATCTAATTTCCCCATTTTTAGGATTTCTATTGGGATTGACGATCCATGCATCCAACCTAGGGAACGGCCAACCAGGCCTTTCCGAGGAGAACCCATGTCTGACGCCAAGAAGTGTTCAAACCCTGCCTGTAGCTGTATTCCCCCTGACGGTAAGAAAACCTGCAGCGCTCACTGCGAATCCGTGAAGGGGACGACTGAAGTGATGTGCGACTGCGGACATCCGGCCTGCAAGGGCGATGCCTTGGAAGGAAGTCGCGCTTAGGGGCGCACAGTCATTGTGCGACGTGAAGGTTGCGCACCATAACATTCCGCAAAGCCGCAGCCCGACAGCGCAAGAAGCGCCGACCAGGCCACGGCTATCACCTAAAGACCTCATTTACTGAGAAACGCCGGAGGCGGAAGAGGCCTTGGCTGCAAGCACACTCACTTCATTCGTAGCAGCGGTTTCGACGGCAGCGGCAGCGGGATTATTCGTAATGGAAGCGGGCAGGGCCTGATAAGCAATCTGGATAGCCGCCTTCAGGTCATTCTCCACCACAGAGATTCCCTTACTGACAAGGTCGGCTGTAGCCGTCGCAAGGGGCAGCAGCAGCCTTCACCGCGCCACTGCCGGGAAATCAAATGAGCATGAGCGACGATCAACAATAAACGTATCGCAAGAGCGCAGACAGGAGTTACGACTCCATTTGTTTGAGGTGCTTTCGCACTGTGGCAACTTCTAGCGATGAACTGGTTTTACCTGAGCGATTTTCTTTACCGCTTTCTTCTTTGCCTTTTCCAGGGCCATTAACGCTTTCCTCGGTTGCATAGAAATTGTATATGCGCCCAATCCCTTCAGCAGTGTGGCCTCCCTGCTGCCCAGCTTCTGGCAAACATTATCGAAGGCGTATCGGCGGATCAGATCATCGGCATGCGGCGGGAGGAGCAGATTCTTCTGATTGAAGGACGGCATATGTGCGGCAAGCTGGCAAGGTATTACAGCGATGAGTTTTTCCGGCCTGCCGTTCAAGGGATGGCTACTTAGCGGCCTTGTTAACTTTCGCCCAGCGCTTCTTCTGCGCGGCAGCGATTCTCGCAAGCCCCTCTGCGGAGAAATGTCGTTTCTTCTTCGGTGCAGCTTTGGGAGCTACCGGTCGGGGTGCGCGTTTGAAAGTTGTTCCAATAAGTAGGTATTTAACCTGCCATAAGCGGGCTATCTCGGAATCAAGTGCTGCAATGATTTCATTGGTTTGCATATGCAAAGTGTATCGCAGCCCACTTTCGAGGGGGCCAGCGCATCCCATGCAATGTAGAGTGCTGACGGGCCTTCTTAGAAAGAAGGAGTCCCAATGATCGATAAATGTTTCAATCCGGCCTGTGGAATAGCAATGCGATATTTGCGGGATGGGCGTGTGGTACGCGTTACCCGCGAAAACGATGGACAGACCTCAGTCGAGCATCACTGGCTGTGCGAGCTTTGTTTCAGAACCCACGACTTTGAGTTCCTGCCGGACGGAGCAGTTAACCTCAAAGAAAGAACAAGCGCACAGCATATAGACGAACTGCATTTCGATGATGTGATATTGCCTGAGCGCAGAAGAGTTAAAAGGGCCCCCGGCGCGAACCGAGGGCCAGGTATTGACGGGAAGGTCGCTTAGCCTCTAGCGGGTCTGGCTTTTTGGAGCCAAATTCTTTTCAACGATCTGGTCATGGCCATTTCGGGACCTCGCGCAACCGCGAGGAGCAGATCATCGGCAGTCTGGCCGATCTATATGGCGTGCGTCTTGTCGAGGCGCGACTGTAGCGCGTCGACATGCGTGTGTCGACAAAAGAGTGGCGTAATACGAGGACCTGCAAGTCTCGAGCAACAGACCTTGAGATCCCTACATTGTGCGTGAACCGGGCGCAAGTTGTCGATGTTATCAATGGCGTGATTCTTGCTTCCTATACCGGAGCCACATCTCATAGTTTGATAGGGTACTGCGAATCAAGAAGGAGAATAAACCATGCATACCGACCTCACAGAAAAGATAAGACCGAAGACTTCTAACTTAGTGGTAGCTCTTTTCGCAGATAGTCAGGCGGCCCACGGGGCCATCGCTGACCTGAGAGATGCCGGGTTTAGCAATGGTCAGATTAGTATCGCTTTCTCGGTTGAAGGCAAGCAAGCACAGTTGGGAAAGATTGAGGCGTATTCCCCAGACCAACACGTCGTCTCAAAAGAAAGGAACAGCTTGGCCTGGAAGCTGAGGCGAAGCTTTGAGCACGATCTGCATCGCAGCGGAACGGACCAGATGGCTCGACGAAATGAAGACCTCTTATCCGACGAACCCAGAGAGACGTATTCAGAGGTAGATCTGAGAGAAACACTGCAGTCGATGGGAGTCGCCGAAGATAGAATTTTTCTGCTGAATCGTGAAATCGGAGAGAAGGGCGTGCTGGTCCTGGTTAATGCCGCCGACCGTTCAAACAAAGCTGCATCGATCATGGAGCGAAATTCAGGCCAAATTCGAACGGATACCGCGACGGAACGCCCACACTTTGCTGGGTAGCCTTGCGTCTTAGTGAGAGACTATCTTCCACGAAACTCCTTGCCTTAGCCGCTGGCGGCGTTACCTCGCGAATCTGTTGCAGACCTCACCCGGCATATCGAGACGGATATCTGTGCGGCTGATCTTTGCCCCTGAATGAGCTAAAGTGAGCAGACAATTACCCTCGTCATTTGCGAGGCTGGTAGTGGAAAAGTTACACGGCTGTTATCCAGGCCAGTGTAGGTTCCACTTACAAGAGGTGAAACGTGTATACCATATTGATTGTTCTCTTAGTGTTGTTTTTGCTCGGCGGCGGCGGCTGGGGATTCTATCGGTCGCGCAGGTAGTTGTAGTGCTTCAGAAACCCAGGAACTTAAGAGGATTGTTATTCTAAGCTGAGAAACAATGTCTCATGAATTGCCGGCGTCATCCCCGCAAGCCATATTTTGGGAAAGCATAACTCGTGAAGGCAGGAACACACGCAGAGATAATGCGCGTCATCCATTAGGGGCGTGCACTCGAGTTTGTTCGTTGCATTTTTGCTGGCGCTACAACGCGAACTTGTCGACCCTCCTCGCCAGCTCCAATGAAGGTCCCGTGAGAAGCGCCTAGCTCGAATCCCTGAAGGGTGGAAGATCGCCAGCCTGAGATTTGATAAACTGCACCGCTCTTATGAAACGGAAGTGTGAGCCATTGAGAACAGATTCTGCGCATTCATCCGTGTCATATTTTTGAGATGATGAAGAAGAAAAAAAGTCGGCTAGAGATCGCGCGAGAGATCATTTCCAGTGTGAAAAGGGAGATGGAGAAGCCGCGACTAACGGAGTCAGTCCGCTCCGCGGAAAGAGACCTAGTCGCGCCGGTCATCGAAAAGCCTCCTGCTCAATCTGAGAGAGAATGAGCTCTCGTCTTCAGCCCGATGCCGAAGCTGTAGAAAAGGCATCGGACGTGGTGGTTCTGGTTGCTGGTCTAACTACCTATCTTATGCACGGGAGTAGTTCTTTCTTTCTACTTTCACTAATTAAGCTCGGGCGCGCGAAGAGGTGTTGGCGTTCCCGCGTCTTGCTACCGCTGAAAAGCCTGCGGAGACGCCGGATCTGCTGGCTGGACGATTGCGTAGTGAATCAAACTTTGGCAATAGACGCATCCTGTTTCGTGAATGGCGGAGACGGTTTCGTCGAGAACCTGGGGAAACGTCCTCAGGCACTCTGGGCAGCTGATCATAACGTATGCTTCTCCGGAAGGATCATGTCCGTTCCTCGGAATCCAGACGGGTGCCAATCTGCTGGGCTGTTGAAGCGACGGCGGCACCATCGGGTGGGTCATGCCTTCCACGATCTGCAACAAAGCACCCAGACTGGCTCCTTTTTCATAGAATGCGTCAGCGGCGACGCCAGGCGGTATGCCGTCGCCGGAAAACGTACCGCTTATGGCGATCACCAGGATCGCGGGAAACCGACGACGGACTACGGAGAGCAACTCGAAACCAGACATACCCGGCATGTTGAGGTCGGAGAGGATGATGTCCGGAATCTCCTTCCGTAGCTCGGCGAGTGCCGAGAAGCCATCTTCAGCCGAACGGACTCTATATCCGGATTCAGCAAGGATGACGGACAGCAATGTCCGCATCTGCGGATCGTCATCAACAATAAGAAGCTTTGCTTTCTCGGGGGGCATCGTGCACCTTCCTTAGCGCATCTAAATTGCCTGCTGAATCAGCAGCATCTCATCGCTGAAATCTTCGATCTGTTCAATTTTGCTCACATTCGCGGTTCTTGGCTGGGTGGATTCACGCTGCGGAGGCCGAGGTAAAAGATTTATGAATGTTTGCGCGGATGATTTTAGTCGTGCAGAATGACGTTGAGCAGCGACTTGTGAACTCGGATGCGTCCGTTGTATTCAATAAAGCCCAGCGTGCGAAAACGATTCATGAAGAAGCTGACGCGGGACCGGGTGGTACCGATCATTTCTGCTAAGGTCTCCTGCGTGATCTGCGGAATCAAAGATTCCGGTTCTCCCGGCTTGCCAAATTCCGCCAGCAACAAGAGAATTCGCGCCAAACGCTTTTCGCTGGAGTTGAAAAGCTGATCGACAAGATCTGCCTGGGTCCGCATACTGCGGGCCAGTAGAAACTTTAGGAAGAGGTCGGAGAAGGAATGCTCTTCGTGCATTACGCGGACCATCTCTTCCCGCTCTATTTTGAGCGCTGTACAGGCGGTGATGGCAGTGGCCGTCGTCATACGAAGCCCAACCACGCTGGCGAGCGATTCCTCTCCAACGAAGTCGCCAGTGGAGAGAAGCGTGATCGTGGCTTCTTTGCCGTTTTTCGAAACAACGGTGACTTTTGCCCGGCCTTTCTGAAGATAGAAAATGGAGTCGGCGGGATTTCCCTGCGAAAAAAAGACTTGCTTCGGTTTTAACTGAATGATTCTGCGACCTAGACCGGCGTTTGCCAGAAAGGCGGCAGCGTCGAATGTGGTGCTTCTTAGCTCAGTCATCGGAATGATCCCTTCCCGCATGCGGTCTTGCCCGAGGACAGTTCAGCAAGGTACACGACTACATTCGACCTGAGATGAACAGAGGGGATCCTCCGATCATTATAGGTCCAGCGATGGAATCGTTCCACGGCTTTGCTAGCGGTCAATTCTGACCAGCCTCCAAAATCTGAAACCTCGATACTGGAGAAGGTACCGTCTTACAGGGGTGACCAGCGTCGGCCGACCAGCAAGTCTATGAATTGAGGCCTTCAATGCCTGGGAGACCGATGGTACGGCTCCTTGCTAGCGGGGCCAACCTGGTTTTATCTATCGTCTCGCTGGAAATGCTGAACCCAATGCACCGGTCGGCTAACCATCGCTTTCATAAGACGCACTCAATGAAAGTCACGCTATGAAGCTGTACAAGTCAAATATTGGAAGTTGTTCTCCAACAAAACTACGAGTGCCGTCCCCTTCCGTCTTGTTGCTCCTGCTGCTTCTGTTCTGCACAGAGTTACATCAGCCGGCAAATGCACAACGACCAGGTACATCCACCTCGGTTTCAAATGCTCCGCTCAGCATAGAGCAAGTTGTAGCAAACCTGGTTCGGATGAATATCGAGCGGGCCCAGGCATTGCATGCTTACCACGGCACCCGAATTTATCGGGTGGAATACCGTGGTTTTCCAGGCACCCGTAGCGCCGAGATGGTGGTGGACGTAAAGTACCAATCACCTGGAATGAAAAAATTCACGATTCAGTCCGCGACCGGATCCAAGATGATCATCGAGAAGGTATTTAAAAAGCTTTTGGAGGCGGAGAAGGAGGCATCGGCTGCCGAGGTTCAAAGACGCACTGCTCTGAATGGCGATAATTATGATTTCACGCTGGTCGGATTCGAGAGCACACCCTTCGGTTCAATGTACGTGCTGATCGTGGAGCCTAAAACGAAGGATAAGTTCCTTTACCGCGGCCGGATCTGGGTGGATGCAGAAGACTTTGCTGTAGTCCGGTTAGAGGCAGAGCCAGCGAAGAACCCTTCCTTCTGGACCAAGAGTAATGAAATCGAACAGGTGTACATGAAGGTGAACGATTTCTGGCTTCCCGCAAGCAACCATAGCATCACCGCGATCCGGCTTGGGGGAAACGCCGAATTGACGATTCAGTACAACAACTACCAGATCAGGGGTGCGGATCCGATCGGCAACTTGCCAGTGCTGGAATCGACTCAGCTGGCTACGCGACGCTTAGCGCGGGGAGCAAACGGGTAGATGGTCTGGAATACTCGCGGTCACTCGAGAAGAAAGTCAGGTCTTGGGTGCATGCGATGCGGAGAGAGGGCGCATAGGATCGTGAAAGCAACTCATCGGTGGAATACCATGACCGGCAACTCAGCCCCCGCGTATGCACCATTCGAAGGCGCAAGTACCAGGTCTGCGTTGAGCGTAGGCCGGTGATTTGACTATTCCTCGGAAATGCTGCGCTTTATGCGGTCGAGCGTTGTTGATAGTGCATATGCACCCCTGAACACCGCGAGATAAGCTAAGGCTTTCGCGATTTGATCCTGTTTTTCAGGCATCGCAAGCTGATTCCTCACATGTGAGCTATCTTGCTCAGACAGGGAAATCTGCACCTGTCATTCTTTAGTCTCCTGAGTGTGTCGAGAGAGCGACGATCGCTAATTCGTAGCTCCCGTTCCCAGGTTGCCGGGGTGAGATCCAACTATCCACATCGCAGCGACCACATCCAGCCGATTGGCACTCTGTCCGAATATTTTGCTGGCCCTCTGGCGGACACGATCGATCCGAAAAGCTCTCAAACCAGGGAGTGAGGGCCGCCCTTCGGGGTGGATGCGACACGTTAACTCTCGAAGAAAGAAAGGTCTGAGATCATGCCTTTAATTCAACTGCTGGAAGTTCTCATCGTTGTGGGTGTTCTCCTGTGGCTGGTCAATCACTTCATTCCAATGCAAGGAACCATCAAGTCGATTTTGAACGGCGTCGTTGTCATTGCTGTAGTGCTGTGGCTGCTGAATGTTTTTGGGCTGTTTCATTCTCTTTCCGCGATTCGGGTTGGGACGTGAGGGATGACATAGAGAAGCCATCGGTAGTCCGGTCATAGTAACGACAGGAAAGCTTGTTAGAACACGAGTAAGTGAGAGCCATAGTAGAGGTAATAGTATGCAAGTAGTTGGAATCACCAGTACGGCCATTTTGTCTTTACTTTTCGGAATCGTTGCTCCTGTGTACGCACAGCAACAAAGCGAAAAACAAGACCACCCTGAGAAGCCCCAGGTCGGCCAGCACGAGCAAGGCAAGCCCGAACAACAGCATGCCCCGCAGCAAGAGCACGCTCAGCAACCACAGCGGCAAGCCAAGCCCGAACAACAGCATGCCCAGCAACAGCAGCGGCAAGATCAGAACAAGCAGCAAGAGCACGCTCAACAACAGCGGCAAGCCAAGCCCGAACAACAGCATGCCCAGCAACAGCAGCGGCAAGACCAGAACAAGCAGCAAGAGTACGCTCAGCAACCACAGCGAAAGGACCAGAACAGACAGCAACAGGTCGCCCAACAGCGCGGCCATGAACAACCCCAGCGCACTCAGGAACAGCAGCGCGTCGAGCAAACCGCCTGGCAGCAGCATCGTGCGGGAAACTGGCAGTCAGACCACCGCACTTGGCAACAACGTGGCGGCTACAATGGCTACCGCATTCCTGACGATCGGTTCCGTGGCTACTTTGGATCGGCGCATGGATTCCGAATCGAGGGCTTGCCCTTCCTGGTTGTTGGCGGATACCCGCGCTTCCAGTACGGTGGCTATTGGTTTAGCCTTGTTGATCCATGGCCAGGATCTTGGGCGAACAACTGGTACGACACCGACGACGTCTATGTCGCCTACGTAGAAAACGGCTATTACCTGTTCAACCGCAGGTACCCCACCACTGGAATTGCGATCAGCATCTCGATGTAGCGTTGCACCCGGTGCGGCTTCACGAGAGGTCGCACCGGCCTAGCCACTCTTTGGTTTAGCGAGAGTGCAATCTCGTAATTGCAACCAGTTACTTATGGGGCCTCAAATCTGAATTTTATTCGGCTATGCTCAGCTCTCAAGCCGGATGGGTGCATCTCGGCAGTGCCCACGTCGACGGCAATGCAGATCACGACGAGATCGAATGCTTAGCTTCAACTTGGCCGATTTGAAGGCCATTGGGCGAGCCGAAACTTCCCGGATTGCCGGTGACTCGCCTCAATCCGAGAGCGGCTACTACCATCGCCAAGGTGCGAATTGAGCGGCTGGAGTGCAAACTTTGACGCTCTTGTAGGGTGACCGCCAAACCGGAAGTAAAATCCCGAAGTGCCTGCAAAGTCAGCTTTGCGGTAAGTTGCCGGCAAGGGTGCTATTTTGCAGTGACCAAAGGCTGCAGTGCAATGTGGAGTTCTTTCGTCTCCCCAGGCAAAAGATTGATGATGGTTCTTTGCGGTTCTTTATCGGTATCTTCACGGTAGCCGGAGGCGTGGATGGTCACAATAACGTCTTCGTTGGGGGGGACAAGGAGTGCAGTCGTTGATGCCGTGCTGCCGTACATGTGACCGACTTCTGGTCGCGATTGAACAACCAAGTCGAAGAACATCGGAACAATTGGCTTTCCGTTTTGCGCATCCACAAGCTCGACCTTAACAAAACCCCGCCCTATAAGGAATCTTCCAATCAGCGTGCCCGTTTAAGTCAGTCGCGGAGATGCTGACTATTGAACGCAAAGGCGTAGTTCGGAAGAACCCGCTCGTCATAGACGGATATCCTTTGTCCGGGTCGTCCGCTGTCATGTCGTAGTCCCCGAGTGGCAGCTCTCTCACGCAATAATGCCCTTGTTCATCCGTCCTTGCGAAGGGCACTCCACCTGAGTGCGCTCCCATATAGAACGGAGAGACTTTTACTGACGAAGCAGGTGAACCATTTTCGTTCAGTACGGTTCCACAAATGGAACCCAGTTGCATCTCTGCGTTCTGGCAGAAAGCTGAAGAGCCAACAAGCAAAAGGAACAGCCATGAAGCGGAGCGACTCATCTTGCGGTAAGCCTACCAAACCGCTGCACCGTAAGCGAATGGAGTGTTGTTTTGATAGGTTAGCTTTTGAAAAGCTGTATCAGGTGCACGAAAAGTCCGCTTTTGAGCAAGTTCGTATCGCAAGAAATGAAGTTACCTGAAACGCGGTTTTTCGGAACCGATCTCGCTCAAGCGGCTTGTCACTTGCTGGACGCTGACTCCCGTTACTGATCCGACCCACGCGATTGCGTGACTCAGGACGTCCCAAGAACCTCTACTATCCGAGCAATCATAGGCTGGGTATAGGTCTCCACAGGGTCTTCATTTCGATTGTTGCCATGGTAGTACTCACCTTCATCGAAGGCTGAATAGACATCCCAAAAGAGTTCAGGTCTAGGTCCACTTGTATCGGTAACGGGGCCGAAGAGGTCGTTCACAACCGCGTCGCAAAACTCAAAGGATAGTTCCGACGTGTTGAAGCCCAACGCCAGCGACTTAGCGATTTCGTCGAAAAGCTGAGATCGAGACCAGCCAACCTCGTTGCTCCAACGCAGAACATCTGCCTCTGTCAGGTGGCGATCAAGATCGCGGTAGTGGACGCCGTCCTTGTAGAACGTCTTTAGCTCGCCGATGATGTCAGACGCTTCAATGGCACAAGAATAAGCCAGTTCTGGGACGAAGTTCCCTGAAAGTCTCGTTTTGAGTAAGTTCGCCAACGCCGGAGTCGAACTTACCCAATCCGTTTCACGGGAACTCGAGCGACCTTCCGCGTTAGTAGGGCTCAGTTTCGATTCGCAGGACCAACGCTTGCTTAGCATCCGCCAAACATACAGTGCCCAGACAAGTCCCGCGACTATGAAGAAGAGAGACATGAAAGCCACTCCGCCCAGGCTCCACGATTGGTGCGACACCCTTACCGCGTATTGAACGCAGAACAGAACGGCACAGAAGATTCCAGCGACAGAACCGCGCCTGAAGACGAAGCTCCACATACCTCCGGCGCACTCTTGTTCCCATATTGACTGCTGCTCTGGAGTTACCCTCAATCCAAGCCAATCACCCATCGGCATGAGGGAGAAGAAGTTTCAGCGTCTGAAGACCGATATGTGTCGATTTGGCGACGTTTCAGCCATTCCTATTTTTACTATGGACGTCTTCGTGGCCTTAAACCTTAAGCCACCAGACTCAAAATCCCAGGGACCCGGAAGAAAATAAAACTGCTTGCGAAGTCGGATTTCGGTAAATTGCCCTTCCTACTTTTTCTGATTTGCCTGTGTTCTTGGGCATACAGAAGTGTATTCAGCGGCGTAGGCCGCCACTTCGGTTCCCGGTTCTTCGCGGACATCTGGGGAGCAGTTGAGCTGTTCGTTAAGGTTGCTGGGATTCGATCCGATGCATTCTGATTCTCAGCAATGCGTTATTGTTGCGAGTTGTTCGGTTACTTTCACGGCGATAACACGGGTTCAAATCCCGTCGGGGACGCCAAATAAAATCAATAACTTGCAAAAATCTACTTTGCAAAACGTGCGTCCGTTTGCGTCCATTAACGGGTTCCCTCTCGTTATATTGCGAATCTTAGCCCGACTTCCGTTGGTTAGCGGAAGCGTTTGAGCCACTCCTCTACTGCTACTGCTTTCACGTCGCGAAGACGATAAGACTTCCATCGAGGAAGAATCCATCGGCGGAGATATCCCTCATACGTTTCGATCGTGGCGAATGTCTTTGCTGAGCCCTCCCCCATTTCCTTGAGGCGATAGTGTTCGACGAGCGTCTCGAAACTGATTGCCTGAATCTGAGCACGAGGGGTTTCCATGTTGATGTTTGCTCTGAGGGCTGAGGTGGCCTTGAGTGCAGCCGCTTCTGTTGGGTAGTCCAGTGTTGTTCCTAGATTGGCGCTCCGTCTCTTTCGGGATCCGTCGATCTGAACTTCGTACCAGCGGTACTCCCACGTCTTCTGAACCCGCTAGCTCTCTGAGCCGTAAACTTCCGTCCTGATTTCGTGTCCTTCTCAATGCGTTTCTCCTTCTGCGTTGAGAGGCCACGGATGGCTTTCTTAAGCATAAAGCCGCGCGACCCCCAAACGACTGAGGATGGATCGTCAAAATCTTGTATCTGTATTACTTAACTTGCGCGCTGATTGCGTTCAAACCATGCGTTCAGATCCGAGACACGAAAACGCCAGAGCTTGCCGATTTGCGTTCCGCGAATCTCACCGCGTCGCGCTAACTTCTGCAGTGTTTTGTGATGGATTTGAAGTAGCTCCGCGGCTTGTTCGCTGTTCAGAAGAGGCTCAAACTCCGGAACACCAAACCTGCCGTTGGCTTCAAGTTGAAAGGAAACAGGGGGAAATCGGCGTGCCATATTGGCCTCCCTTTTCCTCACAATGGCCCCGGTTTCCACAAATGTCCAAGACCTATTTCGAAAGATCTGATAGCTCAAAGGCATCAATCGGGTATCTTCAGGAACACATCGAAATTCATGGGAGTGAATGAGAAGGGAAAGAAATCCCGGGAAAGATTTTTTCCCTTGTCGAGATCGGTCCTGGACGGTCCCGGTGAAGGCTGGGTTTGCTGTACCGTAGGCCTTGGTGGCGTTGGCTGCCGTAATTGTCAGATTTGCCGGGATCACAGTGAGGTTGACTGTTCCGGTTACAGTTCTGTAGTTCGTGGTGTTTGCCGGTGTGAAGGTGACGCTCAATATCTGCGTGCCTGCAGCTAACACCGTACCCGCAGCAGGGTTGTAGGTGAACGTGCCCGCCACCGAAGCCGTCGCATTCAATTGGATTGCACTGAGTGCCGTGCCGTAGACAATCGCCGATGGATTTTTCCATTTGATCGTCGGCATTGCCTGGTTGACGATGAAGAGATAGTCCTGGGTTCCGTAGAAAGGGCCTGTTCCCGTGCTGCTGTCCTTCGCCGTGATTTGAAATTCAAATTTTCCTGCCACAGTCGGCGCACCGCCAATGTCGCCTTCGCCATCCGTGATCAATCCTGGCGGTACGGTCCCGTAGTATTTGAAGTTGTATGGCGCCGTGCCTCCCATGGCCCGTATGATCTGTCTGTAGCCCACTCCCACAGTGGCCGGTGGCAGAGTAGTTGGAGTAAGGGTGATGGTTGGATTGTAGACTCCAATCACATAACTCTGACTACCGGTGTAAGGACCCGGTTTTGTGCTGTTGTCCGTCGCGGTGACGGTAAAGTAAAACACTCCGCCCTCTGTTGCCGTACCGGACAAGATGCCGGAGGCGCTCAGGGACCACCCGCGTGGCAACGCACCTTTGGTTGTCGCGTAGGTAAAAGGCGGAATACCTCCGATCGCCTGCAGTGTCTGGCTGTACATTGCTCCGACAGTGGCCCGAGGCAGGGTTGCGGGAGTCAGCGAGATAGACACAAGGGATGTACCGGAAAGTTGAATTGTCTGCTTAGCATAAGGGCTGCCAGCATTCAATGAGTTGTCGATCAGGATTGCCGAGCCGCTGTACTGGCCCACCTCCGTGGGAGAAAAGGCGATCGCCAACGCGCAGGAAGCACCCGGTGCCAGGCTGCCAGCATTAAAAGAAGAGTTGGTGAGATATGGGCAGGTGTTGCTGCTGCCCAGAGTGAACCCCTGCGAAATGCTGGGATTGCTGCCTCTAGCGGGCACAAGAAAGGTCAGCGGGTCGTTGCCCAGATTCTCCACTATCTCGGTTTGGGGGCCGCTGTTCGTGCCCAGCGCAGTAATGAATGACATAGGTGGCGCCGGTACGACTCCCAACTTGCCCACACTCACACCTGGTGAGCCAGGTCCTACGGCCAGGTTCGTGAAGTAGACATTCCCGCTGCTATCCACCCCCATGCCGTAGTAGCTGTCCCCCTTTGGGTCTCCGGTGGTCAACACTTTCTCGCAGGCAGCGCTGGCGCAGCCCGGAGGTACCTTCGTCACAAGCCCATTGTATTCAGTACCGAAGGACGCGACATAGACGCTACCGCTCGCATCGACCGCCACGCCAGTGGGATGGCTTGTCTCGACGCCCAGCGTCGTCTCGCAGGCAGCATAGGCGCAGCCCGGAGGCACCTTCACTGCATTCCCGAGCGTGTTGCCCGGATTCGTGACGTAGACATTCCCGCTGCCGTCCACTGCCACGCCAACGGGAGCATTCAACCCGCCGCCAACCGCTGAAGGCACGCCATAGCTGGCGCCATTCCACGGCACCTTCACTACACTTCCGATGCTGTTGCCCGAGTCCACGACATAGACATTCCCGCCGCCGTCCACCGCTATGCCAGAGGGATGGCTCCAGCCGCTGCCCACCGCCGTCGATGCACCAAAGCCCGTGCCATTCCACAGCACCTTTGCGACTATCGCGGGAATATTCTGCGATTCGTTGCCGTCGTCGATGACGTAGACGTTGCCGCCGCCATCGATCGCTACTCCAACAGGAGAGCCCCAGCCGCTGCCTACCGCCGTAGGTGCGCCGTAGCCCGTGCCCATCCATGGCACTTTCACCACGTCACCGATACTGTTGCCCGGGTCCGCGACGTAGACATTGCCGCTGCCGTCCACTGCCACGCCATAAGGTCCATTCCAGCCGCTGCCCACCGCCATTGAGCCAGGAGATAAAAAGCCTATCATCGCACCGACGCCGGTTCCGTACAGATACACGGTTGAGAGCACATTCCCGGTGGGACCTGCCATCACCACTGCACCCATGCGCCCTCCGGGTGCGGTTGGTGAAAAGGCTACGTCCATGGTGCAGAGGGTAGTGGTGGCATAAGCAACGCCTGTCTTGCAAAGGGTGGTGCTGGAATCGTTCGGCTGTTTCTTAAAATCAAGGTTGGGAGCGCCCTGGGTCAGGACGGAGATCGAGCTGATCGTGGTGCCGCTGCTGACCGAGTAGTTCAGGCTCTGCGTAGTGGGCTGGCTGGAGCCCAACGCTACGCTGCCAAAGCCAACGCTCTGGGGCTCCACTTTCACCACGATGCTATTGCCTCTATCGGCGATGTAGAGATTGCCCAATCTGTCCACCGCCGCGCCATATGGAAGGTTTATCTCAGCGCCGGCGGCCGGTCCGCCATTTCCACTGTAGCCCGCATTGCCGTTGCCTACTACTGTCTGGATGACGCCGGTGCTGATATTCACCGCGCGAACGCGATGGTTGCCTTCATCGGCGATGTAGAGGTTGCCTGCGTTGTCCAGCGCTACGCCAGTGGGCATGTGCAACTCAGCGCTGGTGGCCGGTCCGCCGTCTCCGCTATAGCCCGCAGTGCCCTTGCCCGCTACCGTTTGGATGACGCCGATGCCCATGTCTACGGCGCGGATGCGATGGTTGCCTTCATCCGCGATGTAGAGCTTGCCCGTGCCGTCCACCGCCACGCCAGTGGGGTCGTACAACTCAGCACTGGTGGCCCGTCCGCCATCACCGTTATAGCCTGCAATGCCATTGCCTGCTACCGTGGTAATGTTCCCAGTATTTGCATCTACCCTGCGGATGCGATGATTGCCGTAGTCCGCGATGTAGAGGTTGCCCGCGCTGTCCAGCGCCACGCCCACTGGAAGATCAATCTCCGCGCTGGTGGCCGGTCCGCCGTCTCCGCTATAGCCCGCAGTGTCGTTGCCTGCCATCGTGGTGATGTTCCCGGTATTTACGTTTACCTTGCGGATGCGATGATTGCCTTCATCCGCGATGTAGAGGTTACCCACGCTGTCCACGGCCACGCCAGTTGGATAGTACAGCTCTGCACTGGTGGTTGATCCACCGTCCCCGCTGTAGCCTCTTACGCCGCGGCCCGCCACCGTGGTAATGTTCGCGGTGTCTGCATCTACCTTGCGGATGCGATTGTTATAGGTATCCGCGATGTAGAAATTGCCCGCGCTGTCCAGCGTTACACCGTAGGGCAGATTCAGCTCGGCGTTGGTGCCCGCGTCTCCATCTCCGCTGTAGCCTGCAGTGCCTGTGCCGGCCACCGTTTGGATATCAGGAACAAACGATACCGCGGACATCTGCGCACGGGCGGCTACGAATAGGCCTTCTAGGTAGATCATTACCAGAACGAGAAAGAAGCGGCGTATAAGACTCCACACTTCTGTACTAACAGCGCGTTGCAAGGCTTCGTTGGAAGTCATCCAGTCGCATTCATGAGAAACGGGGAGAAGCGGCATCCCTTGATAAGAGCGTCTGCCCGCATCATGTGGGCGGGGGTCTACTAGCTCCGCGAGGTAACTGAATTGTGGCATTTGCTTTCTCCTATTTCGTTGATATGTTCATGCTCTGCATTGCAGCCAATTACAGTCGTTGTTCGAAGGCAGAGATGTGCTTGCTTAAGAGCAGGTAAGGAGAACAGGCGAGAAGACGAGCCTACGAAGACATCCGAAAATCGGCAGCGAGATCATGATGGGTCTGGAGCGACTGCAAACGCTGTCAATTTGCAATCTGGGTGCAACACATCGTTGTATACGCTTTGTCGACTTTCGCCTTACCCTTGTGCTTAGCCTTGTCGGGTGTCAGAAGCAATCGGGACCGCCAGTCAGTCGAGCTTGACATGAGCACCCCACCAGCTTACGACCTGTATGCAAGTACGCTCTGATTCCAAAGTCAGACGAAGCAATTCATCATCTTCCATCTTCTTTGACATGACTTCCCTTCTCCCATGAACGTGACACAGCCGGGCTTTTGCCAATTCCATCGTCGGAGGCTTCCGGGGATAAGAATTACTTGGCAATTCATCCGCTTCTCAGACTACGCCCAAAATCCATCCCCTCGATGTCGGCGACTTCTCGCTCCTCTGGTGTCAGCGGCGGATTAAGGTAGTTGCCAAGTGAGCGGTCTCGGTCGGCACGTTGCAGCCACGCCGCCGTGGCGTACGCGGCATGTTCATCCCCGTCCCGGCTCTCTCTTTCGAACCGTCGTATCCAGAGTGCCGGGTGGACCTCTGCGATGACCGACTTGCCTGGAGCAATCTCCCGCCCGTCGAACGGCCTGGAATGAACTGGGCGCTTACAGCGGTTTCACAAGTTGAGTAGCCAAGGCAGACCGGCGAACGTCGATTTTGCGACCGAACCCTGAACATCGAATTGGAAAACTGACTTTGCGGTAGCCGTCCCCACGGTGAGATAAGGACAATGGAACTCGGCTGCGATCAGCCTGATGCAACGGGAATGGTGACGCTGCTGATCTCGCACTGCGGGCCACTCATGGCTGTTTTCAGGCTCAAACTGCGCCCGATTTTCAGATTCTGGCGATGGCCGTTGTGCGCCTCGCAGGCCGTTGCTGCCGCGAGGTAAATCCGAAAGGTGTGTACAAATACACGCCACGGCTACTTTCCGGCGTAAGAGGCTGTGGCCTGCGTTTTTTTGCGGGCGGGAGAGGCGAAAGGCGTCAATGCCTTACGGTCGCATCGTGGGTGCCGGACAACTAACGGGGCCGCTGCCGGATGGCGGTCAGCTTTTCCTGCATGAGGTTGGCGGGCGGGAAGAGTTTGTCCATATCGGGTTGGCTTTCGACGGGGGCAATGGACGGCTCTTCGTCGTCTTCGTCCGGTATGTCGTGCCGCTGCTGCTGCATGGTGTTCATGCCGGAACCGAAGATGGCCTTGCCGATAACGGTGGGACCCTTCGGTGAGGGCAGGAAGCCCATGGCCGTATCGAGAGCGGGGCGGTCCTTTTCTCCCGACGGCATCTGCCCGTATTTAACTCTGGCCCTTGTGATCGCGGGATGCGCAGTCATGGCGATGATCTTGACGGTGTTGATGGCCTGCGCTTGCAACGCCAGCATGATCGATCCCAGCAGGTGGTTGATATCCACGTCAGCGGCCAACGCGATGGCTTCGAAGGGCACGCGCTCGCGATCCCTAGACGGAACGGAATCGTATTTTTTTAAAAACTGGGAAATAAGCTTGTCCGGAGAAAACCGCATCGCGACCAGCACCTGCGTTAAGCCGCCAGCGGCCTTTTTCAATAACGGCGTAATTGCGGGGCTGCGGACAAGGTTTCCTCGGAGACACGCAAGCGCTGGAGCGCACCGACGGAGCGGTTAATGGTTCCTTTCGAGCCATTCCCGCAAGCGAACTCCGATATCCTCTTCTCTCTCGCCGTCTTCTGTCTCTTCAAGATGGCTAAGGCAGTCTTCGATGGGTCTGCTGCTTGCGCTGTGCCCTTCGCGGATGTGGTCTTCCTCGCTTGGGATTCCGATGACGACGGCTTTCCTGATTTCGCCGCGCTCCAGGGGCTGCCTTCGGAAGTGTTGTTTGTAAGTTTCATTCAGCCTGCCAGAGCTACTGCCATTCTCTCGAATGATAGTACGAATCTCTCGGCAAAGACTGGTACCTCGCAGACTGTTGACGCCAAGTCTCGATGGTGATCGGGCAGAATTCGTGTCCGGCAACCGATCCTGCGCCGAAGCTGCGCCTCCCAGTTAAACTCGTCAAGAGTGGGAGCGGCAAAACGGTCGATGCCATCTAGCCGGAGTGCGGGCCTGGACAACTTGGAGAGCCGGTAGACATCGATGATTCGGAACACCCGCGACTGGGGGGACCCACAACGGCATCTGAAGGGAATTGAGAGCTATCCGAGCCTGAGCGTTTGACTCTAAAATCAGGATGAACACTGAAGGCAAGGGCCTTGAGGGTCATTGAGGGTCAAGTGCCCTCAAACGCAAAGTCACGCTTTGGGAGGGTCGGGGGTTCGAATCCCTCCGCCCCGACCAATAGAATCAATTACTTAACCCTATCGGCCGCTGGCTCTCAACCCCACAGAACCCCACTCTAGCGTATTCAAAGCAGTTTTGTGTGTGCTTCTAGCTTACTGTTCATCATTGCTTTTCCGTATACATTCATGGTCGTCGTAACACCGGCATGACACATTAACTTCTGTTGAACGCCTACCGCCGTTCCTGCTGAATCTAACCAACTGCGAAACGTGTGGCGAAAAGTATGCCACCCGAGCCGCGAAACACCCAGTTTCGAAGCTAGGGGCTTCAGATGCCGGCGCATCAAAATTCCGGCGTGATACGGACGGCCCGTAACGACGCTCGAAACATCCATCCCTCTTCTGAATATGGCGCGGCTTGCTGCCATCTCAAAAGAAAGCCAAGAAAATTCTCGCTCAGCGGGATGACATCTCGCGATGCTTCGCTTTTCACATCTGCGACTACACCGTCGACTGCCGACCGTTTGATCGAAGGAGTTCTGGTCGTTGGGTCAAAATCTTCCCACATCAAGCCGAGCACCTCGCAGATGCGAAGGCCCAGATAGCACGAGAGTTCCGTCATCAAGAGAAACGGGTCTTCAAGATTCTGGCGGACGACCAACATCTGCTCAGGCGTCAGAACGACTTTCTCTACGATCCTATTTCTGCCCTTTACTCGAACGAGACTCATAGGATTTCTCTGGGCCTCGAACCAGTCTCGCTTCATCGCTGTTTCGAACAGCCTATAAAGCATGCTCTTGATATGCCTTTTGGTCTCTGGTGAATAAGGCATGTCCTTAAGCCAGAGTTCAACAGCATGAGGCCGAATTTCGGAGATGACCTTCGATCCCCATTTGGGTTGGATATGCCGATTCATCAATAGACGATAATTTTGCTGGCTTTTCGGCCGGTCTGGCATTCCCTCGTGCGAAGAAGTTTCCATCTGAGACCGCATTTCCTCGCGCGAATAGACTTCCATTACGGCTGCCAGAGTAGGTTCCTGAATAGCGGGAGCAGGACTATCAGAATTGAGTCTAAGGACCAAAGCCTCAACCTTTTTACGTACTGCTGTCTCAGATGGAAACTTCTTCGCACTGAGGGTTAATTGGCGCTGCTTACGCACGCCATTCTCATAACTGCTAAATCTGAACTCCCAAACATCAGGTCCGTTTGCTCTACGAACCCGGCGCAGAGAGCCTTGCTGATAGCGATCTCTCGTGAATTTCAATGGTTCCTCCATTCACGGGAGCGGTTGGCTACCTCTTAGGATAGCCAG
>Ga0206959_10044_pt1 | contig 38118 bp, 28 predicted proteins | sample Alteio_BWOrgHeat_31_FD_152971 | JGI IMG/M metagenome (GOLD analysis project Ga0206959, IMG submission 152971) | Enriched cells from forest soil in Barre Woods Harvard Forest LTER site, Petersham, Massachusetts, United States -... | ecosystem: Environmental > Terrestrial > Soil > Temperate forest >...
GGCAGAAAGTAGAAGCGGCAGCGCTCCAGTGCCCGTCCAAAGGTCAGATATTCCAGCCAGTGGTAGGGTCGCGCCAGCAGGTCGAAATTCAGGCTGCGGCTCACCGCATCCACGCCGCGAAAAACAGAGGAGTCAGCAACACGGCGTCGACAGCAACGCGCAGCTGCATCACGGTGAAGTGTCTGCTGCGTGCCAGCCCGAGGAGTAGCAGCGCCGCCATCGCCGATGCAAGATAGAGGAAAAACAGCGCACCGGAGTGCAGGTGAACGAATGCAAGCGCAGCTGAAAGGAATGCTGTACCCGCAGCAAGCGGCTGCAGGTGCTGTCCTGCCCAGACCGTCGTTCGATGCGCGCTGGGGCCGGTGCGAGACGCAGCAGGCCATTCCCAGACTTCGATGGCGACACAATTCAGCCAGCACAGCACGGCGAACACCGCTATTGAAGGGATCAAAGTATACCGGTGACCTTCGATGCGGGCCCATGTCGGCACAGCCGTTGCAGCAGCAAACAATACGCCAACGGCGAGCTCTTTCGGGAGCCAGCGCTCCACTCTCGGCCCATGCGCGTGCACCAGCAAAAAGTACAGCGTGGCCACTGCGAATACGGCGGTATCTTCCATCCGTACAGCTGGGGACATCCGGGTAAAGACGATCCAGACAAACACCGGGCTGACGATCGCGCCGGCAGCGAGAAACATTTTTCTATGCTGCGAATAAAAGTAGTGCCGTTCCCGCAGGTGCGCCCTGTTCGCGCTATCCAGGCCGTCTAGAATGCGGTCGGCAACGTAAACCAGCCAGGTGCCCACTGCCAGCAGCAGCGGCGCGAACCGGGGTAAATCAATGTGCGCAGCTCTGGCAAAGCTCCACGACCAGACAGCGGCTACAGTAGGCGCATCGAGGCTAAGCAGATGCCAGTACACAGCCAGCGCTGCTGGAATGCTCAGACTTCGAGTTGTATCGGAAAGATGGGGAGCCGCGGATACCACATCTTATTGTAAGTACAAGAAGCAGAGGCCCGATTCAGCGAATTGCGATGGATAAGGATTTCCGCCACTTTGGTGTGGAAACATTGAATCCATTTCAGTTCAAGCCGTAATTTAATCCGCCGCAACCTTCCGCCGAGGCGCAGCCTTTTTCGCCCGAGCTTTCGGTTTCGCGGCTGCAGCTTCGGGCACCTCCGGAATCTCATCCGCTGTCGCCTTGCCCTCAGCCACCTGCATAAAGAAATCCTGCGCACTGAAGGCAGGCATCAATTTACCCTGCGAAGTCTCCCGTGCCCGCACGTATGTGCCATCTGCCGCAAGCAGCCGGGTCTTACCGGTATCAGCCAGATAGGCCGCGAGAATCTCGTTGCGAAGCCGCGAACAGAGCTGCGGATCTTTTACCGGAAAAACCACTTCGCAGCGCTCGAAGAGATTACGCGGCATCCAGTCGGCGCTGCCGCAGTAGAATTCCTCTTCTCCGCCGTTCTCGAAACAGAAGATGCGGCTGTGTTCGAGGAAGCGTCCCACCAACGAGCGGACGCGGATGTTTTCGCTCACGCCTTTCAGCCCAGGCCGCAGCGCGCAAATTCCGCGCACAATCAGGTCTACCTGCACACCGGCCTGCGACGCGGCGTAGAGCGCCTCGATCACGCTCTGCTCAAGCAGCGAGTTCATTTTCGCAACGATGCGGGCCGGGCGGCCGGCCTTTGCGTGATCTGTTTCGCGCGCGATGAGGCGGATAAAGCTTTCCGCCAGTGTCAGGGGCGCCACCAGCAGAGGAGCATAATCATCGGACTCCGAGTGGGCCGTCAAATAATTAAAGACGCTGTGCACGGCTGCGGTAATGGCGGGATCCGAGGTCAGCAGGCTGATGTCGGTATAGAAACGCGCTGTATTCGGGTTGTAATTGCCCGTGCCCAGGTGCGCATAGCGACGGATCGATCCATCCGGATCGCGGCGGACCAGCAGCGCCAGCTTGCAGTGTGTCTTCAGTCCTACAATGCCGTGAAAGACCTGTACCCCGGCATCTTCCAGATCGCGTGCCCAGCGAATATTCGACGCTTCATCGAAACGCGCCATCAACTCCACCACGACGGTCACTTCCTTGCTTTGCGCCGCGTCTACAAGTGCGCGGAACGCCGGGGAGTCGGAGCTGGTGCGATAGAGAGTCTGCTTGATCGAGATGACACACGGATCCGCCGCCGCCGCTTCAATAAATCCAACAACCGCATCATACGAGTCGTAGGGATGATGCAGCAGAATGTCGCGGTGCCGCAGTTCATCAAACAGGTCGACCGATTTGCGATTCAGCCGCAGCTCATGCGGAACAAATGGTGCAAACTTCAGATCGGCGCGTGGCGTATCACTATAGAGGTTCATCACCCGCGTGAGATTCACCGGCCCGTCTGTGCGGTAAATCTGCGCTTCGTCCAGCTCGAAATTCATTCGCAGCCGGTCAATGATTTCAGGATCGGCCCTCTGTTCGATCTCCAGCCGAACTGCGTCGCCCTTGCGACGGTTATGCAGCTCCGAGCGCACTGTTTCCAGCAGTGAGCGCGCCTCTTCTTCCTGAAAGTAGAGGTTGCTGTTGCGCGTGACCCGAAACGCTGCCTTCGAAAGAATTTCGTAGCCGCGATACATGCCTGCGGCGTGTCGCTCGATCAAATCGTGCAGAAAGATAAAGTCGTGCGTGCCCTCCGTGGACGGCAGAGGCACAAGGCGCGGCAACGCGCGCGGCACCGTCACCACTCCCAGCACCGGTCCGGGAGTGCCCTTGCGCTTGCGCCGCAGAAGCAATGCAATACAAAGCGCTTTATTCAGCACGCGGGGAAACGGGTGCGCCGGATCAATAGTTATCGGTGTGAGCAGAGGGTCCACTTCGCGCTGATAAAATGCCGTCGCCGATTCCCGAGCCGTTTCATCGATGTCGTCCCACGGCAGCACGCGCACGCCGACCTGATGCAGCGCTGGAAGCAGTTGTTTGTTCCAGCAGCCATATTGCTCGGTCATAAAGGAGTGCATAATTTCCGTGATGGAATCGAGCGTCTGCTGCGGGGTCAGCCCTTCCGGGCCAGCCTCGGTATAGCCGTCTTCAATGCGCTGCAGCAGACCGGCAACGCGGATTTCCACAAACTCATCCAGATTGCTCGCCGTGATGGCGAGAAACTTCACGCGCTCCAGCAGCGGATTCGAGGCATCCTGCGCCTCTTCGAGCACCCGCCGGTTAAATTGCATCCAGGATTCATCCCGGCCAATCAAAAGGTACTGTTGCCGCGTCGAACGTTCGCTCATAGCTTATATTCCGACTCAGATCGAAAGTGTACACAATCTGCTATACACCGGCATGCTTTCCCGGATGTGAAAGAGTTGCTAAAAGACAGGCCTATTTGGTCCGATTTGACGCGAGAGCACGACTCGACGAGGATAAAAGTAACGGCTGGAGGTAGTGCAAATGGGGAACCAAGGTTGTAGCGATCTGCTTGTGCAGGACACTGCGGTAAAGCTTTTTCAGACCGCAGCGCTCTTGCTTGGAGATGAAAACGAAGCCGTCACTCTGGTGGAAGATGCCGTGGCGGCTGTCGAAATCGACCCTTGCGCCGATGCCGACAAGGCACAGCTCCTCGTGCGGGCGCAGCTTATTCAAGCTGCCATTCGCAGGCTCAGCCAGCGCGAGCCGGGATCGTTCGTAGTTGCTGCGACGGGCGGTGGTAATCCTCTTTGCATCGACGGCGATGATCTGTCGGCTGCAGGGATCTCGCAGTCCCAGCTGGGCCACTTGCTTGAGGGCGAGGGACGCGGACAATTGCGCGGCTGGCTTGAACACCTGCCACTAGCCCAACGCGTCGTCTTTGTGGAACGGGCTGTTCTTGGGCAAGACAATGCCTCGACCGCTCAGAACCTTCGCGCAGGGGGTGGGGAGAGCGCTACGGGCTGGACTGCCAACAAAGTGAGCGAGGTATTCCGCCAGGCTCTTTGTTCTCTGGCCAGTTCGCTTGTGCATTCTGAAGTTTCGGCATAGGCCGTTTAGCATCTTCCGCCAGGGCCGTCGCCGGGCCAAATTAACGGACGTATGCTTCAGGCACGCTGGCAGATAAAATAAGCTCGATTTAGACGCAAGGTCTTGATTCTCTTATTTTTCTGAATTTTTTCCAGTACCTGATGCATCCAAAAGACCGTAATCTCTTAATTAGATAGCATTCCTGTGTCAACAAGGGTGAATTGTACGTGCATGTAACCAGAAATGGCTGGCGATGGCGTGCGGCTTCTGGCCTGCTCGCTTTTGGTGTTGTGTTCATGCCCGTGGTTCGTCTGCAGGCGCAGACGGTGACGGTGCAGTCCAGCAGCTCTTCCTCCATTCCCAGTCCTTATCAGATTTCAACTCCGCAGCAGAGTGGCAGTGGCTTCCAGGGCAGCGTCGTCGAAGAAAAGCCCACCGATGGCGTGCTTCCGCTGTCGCTGGACGACGCGATACAGCGCGGCTTGAAGCATAATCTGGGGTACGTCCTGAGCGGCATCAGCGTTGGGTCTGTTAATGGTTCGCGCCTGCAGGAGCTACAAAATCTGTTGCCAACAGTGGACGCATCGCTGAAGGAATCGGTCCAGCAGGTCAATCTTGCGGCAGAAGGTCTTCGCATTCCCGGATTTCCGACAATTATTGGCCCTTTCGGCTATACCGACCTTCGTGCCACCCTCAACTGGTCTTTGGTAAATATTGCTTCCCTCCAGAATTACCTGGCAGCAAAGCATAATTTTCAGGGCGCCAAGCTATCCGTCGATGACGCGCGCGACATGGTGGTCTTGACTGTAGGCAATGCATACCTGCTCGTCATTGCCGACAAGTCCCGTGTTGACAGTGCGCAAGCGCAAGTTGACACCTCCAGAGTTTCGCTCGATCAGGCCGTCCAGAACCACCAGGCGGGAACCGCGCCGCTGCTCGATGAGCTGCGTGCCCGCGTCGATTACCAGACACAGCAGCAGACTCTCATCAGCGCGCAGAATCAGTATGAAAAAGACAGGATCGCGCTTGCCCGCGTCATCGGCCTGTCGCTCGAACAGAAATTTGAACTCACTGACCAGGCGCCCTACGCGGCTCTCGACAATGTCGATCCGGACACCGCTGTCCAGCAGGCTCTCGACAACCGCAGCGATTTGAAAGCGCAGACCGAGCTGGTGAAATCCGCCGAAAGAGCCCGCTCTGCGGCGACTGCGGAGCGCTATCCGACGATCAGCTTCGAGGGCGATTACGGCGTCATCGGCACCAACTTCTCGAATTCGCACGGCACCGGCGATGCCACCGGCACGCTCTCGGTTCCGGTCCTTGAAGAAGGCAAGCTGCGTGGCGATGCGCAGCAGGCGCAGGCGCAGCTGGAGACGAAGCGCGCGCAATTCAGTGATATACACGGGCAAATCAGCGCCGATGTGCGCAACAGCATCCTCGACATTCGCTCCGCGCAAAAGCAGGTTGAGGTTTCACGCAGCAACGTGCAGTTAGCGGCTGAGGCCTTGAGCGAAGCGCAGCAACGCTACGCTGCCGGGGTTTCAGACAATCTCGCCGTATCGCAGGCACAGCAATCTGTTGCCCAGGCAAACGATCAATATGTAAGCAGCCTTTACCAGCACAACGTCGCGAAACTTTCATTAGCGCGCGCGCTGGGTATGGCTGATAAGAACTACAAGAGTTACGTGGGAGGAAAGTAAAAGTGGCCGAGCAGATTCCGGATCAGACTCCGGGAAAAAATAGAATCGACCAGCCGGAAGAAGAAATAAGACAGAAGCCGCGCCGCCGGTTCATCATCATCGGAGTCGTGGCCGTTCTCGTCGTGGTAGGGCTTCTGTGGTATTGGCATTCCACGTTTTACGAAGACACCGACGACGCACAGGTCAACGGACATCTCATTCAGATCAGCTCGCGCATTGCCGGCCATGTTCTCAAAGTAAACGTGGACGAGAACCAGTTCGTTGAAGCCGGTACGGTGATCGTGGAACTGGATCCCAAAGACTTCGAAACCGCTGTTCAGCAGGATCAAGCCAATCTCGAAAGCGCGGAAGCAAGCTACGAAGCAGCAAGGGTGAACGTTCCGGTGACGCATATCAACACCGGTACCACATTGACGTCCGCTGGAGCTGACGTCTCGAGCGCCGACTCCCAGGTGATCCAGGCACAGCATCAGCTGCAGGCTGCGCAGGCTCAGGTCGTGCAGGCCGCAGCCAACAATACCAAAGCCCAGCTCGATCTTGAGCGCTACAGGCCGCTCGTCGAGAAAGATGTCATCTCAAAGCAACAATTTGACGCGGCGGTGGCTACGGCTGATGGCAACAAAGCTGCGCTTGAGCAGGCGCAGGCAAATCTGCAGGCCGCACAGGCCAATGTTCGCGTTACAAAAGACCGCGTAGCCCAGGCCCAGGCATCCTTCAAGTTTGCTGAAACAGGACCGCAACAGGTTGCCATCCAGAAGGCAAGGGCTGACCAGGCAGCCGCTCAGGTACAGCAGGCCCAGGCCGCCCTCGATCAGGCCAAGCTGAACCTGAGCTACACCAAGATCCTTGCGCCGACCGCCGGTATCATCACCAGGAAGAGCGTTGAAGTTGGCCAGAACGTCAGTGTCGGTCAGAATATGGCCACGCTCGTTTCGCTTGAAGACGTCTGGATCACAGCTAATTTCAAGGAAACACAGCTTCAGCACATGCGCCAGGGCCAGTCGGTTGTCGTCAGCGTCGATGCATACGGCCGCAGGTATGACGGCCGGATCACCCAGATCGGCGGGGCGACCGGCTCCGTTCTGAGCCTGTTTCCACCGGAAAATGCGACGGGAAACTATGTCAAAGTCGTCCAGCGAATCCCGGTTCGTATTGACCTGACAAACCACGAGCAGAACTCCGATCATCTTCTCCGACCCGGAATGTCCGTGGTGCCAAGGGTAAGAGTAAGGTAAAACAATCCACACAGCATTCTCGGGTCAGAACAACCTCAATTGTTCTGGCCCGAGAGCATGCCATAGCTGGTCTTTGACCAAAAGCTTGACAAGTAGGGACTCTAACTCCCAAACGAGTTAACGCCTGGACTTATCCACAATCTCTTCTTTAAATCTGCATAAATTCCCGCCAGTCCAGTACGAGAATCGAAATCTCCAGCGCCATCCTCTGCGGCAATTGCATCTAAACCGGAGAGTGGAGGATCGTAGCATGAGCAAGACTGCACTGAAGGAAGTCACCAGCAAAAACGACCACATCACACCCCACTGGCATCAGAACGCGAAAGAAATCCAGAAATTCGGTACCGTCATCAAGGACATGCCGATTGGTCTCGACGAAGACGCCCGTCTCGAAATCACCGGACGCCTGAACGTTCTTCTGGCAGACACAGCCAGCTTGCGCGACCTTTATAAGAAGTCGCACTGGCATGTCTCAGGCCCGACTTTTTACCAGCTTCATCTTCTCTTCGACAAGCATTTTGACGAGCAGGTCGAGTTAGTCGACGGCCTGGCCGAGCGCATCCAGATGCTCGGTGGTGTCAGTATCGCCATGGCGCACGACATCGCTGAAACCACGCGCCTCCAGCGCCCACCAAAGGGCCGCGAAGAGGTGCCCGTTATCATCTCTCGCCTGCTCGAAGCGCACGGCATCATTCTTGAAGACGCCCGCAAGCTCGCCAGAAGAGCAAGCGATGTCGGCGACGATGGCACCAACGACCTATTGATCAGCGACGTCGTACGCACCAATGAAATGCAAGTCTGGTTCATCAGCGAGCACTTGGTCGAAATGCCATTGGTCTTCGCCAACAAGTAGGACAAGCTTCATACATACCCTGATAAACAAAGGCCGAACCTGTTCCGCAGGTTCGGCCTTTCGCTTTGCAAAATGGAACGAGTCATTCTTCAGGCTGAAGATGGAAAAGCAAAAAACCTATCTGGGCCGATGACTATTCAACCCGCAGCATGGCCACCGGATCAATCCGCATGGCACGCAGCACCGCGGGCAGAGCAGCAATGACCACAGCGAGAAGAATCGTAAGGCAGGGAATTGCGAGCACTCCCGCATCCGTGGCCTTTACCTGATACAGCAGCGACTCGATATACCGTACCGACGCCAGCCCAAGCGCAAGCCCCGCAACCGCGCCAATTGCCACGGCAACGGAAATTCCCGCCATGACGCGCCGCGCTACATCGTCCACCTGCGCGCCCAGCGCCATGCGAATGCCAATCTCACGCTCCCGCTGCTGCACCGAATAATTCAGCACGCCATACAGCCCAACCCCGGCAAGCAGTAACGCAACCGCGCCGAAGAAGAAAGCCAGCGTCGCCAGCAGCCGCTCGCGTGTGGTCTGCGCCTGGTTCAACTCAAGCTGGGTACGGACATTCGAGACGTGAAATTCAGAGTGTACCTTCGACACTTCCTGCCGCAGCGTTGCAGCTAGAGCAAGTGGATTCGCTGAAGCCGTGCGAACAATGAATGTCTCCTCGCTTACCGTACGCATTTCTCCTGTAGCGCCCATGTGGTGAAACGGAACAAAGACTACCGGCAGCATCGGCTCGCGAACGCCGCGGTAGTCGGCGTCGCGCATCACGCCGACAATCTGCATACGTTCGCGACTGCCATCATCCGACGCTTTTTCAACGGAGCGTCCGACCACATTCACGTCATTCAGAAATTTACGGGCGAACGTCTCATTGACAATGACAGCGTTCGGATAGGTATCGCTTTCGCGGAGATCCCTTCCGCTGACCAGCGGAATCCGCATCGTCTCCAGAAATCCCGGTGAGACATTCATAAAGTAGGCCAGGTCTGTATTCGGCGGACCTCCATTCACCGAGATCGAGTCATTCCAGCCCACGCCTTTCAACAAGGCCCAACTGGCCTGCGATACTCGCTCCACTCCCGGCATCGCGCGCAAGTGGTCCGCCACCTGATCCCAATAGAGCGACGATTGCTTAGGACGACTTGTCGTCTCAAGCAGTAGAAGCCGCTCCGTAGAAAACCCGGTGGGCTTGTTCGAAAGCCGCTCGAATGTCGTCACGAACAAGCCGGCAACAAAGAGCACCAAAAAACAGAAGGCCACCTGTAACGCGATCATCCCATGCATTAGCCGTTGCCTCGAATGCGGATCATCACCGCCCTTCAAAATGCTGACCGGCTTCACCGAAGACGCGCGCAGCGCAGGCAGCAGGCCGAAGAGCAGGACCACAATCAGTGTCAGCCCGATACCAAAGCCGAGCACCCGCCAGTCCGCGGGCAGAATCAGTCGGGCCGGATTATCGGGTGGATTGATCATGCTCACCACAAACGGCGCAGACCACCATGCAAATAGCGCTCCACTCGCAGCCGCAAGAAGAGCCAGCAGGGCGCTCTCTACCAGAACCATCTGCACCAGCCGCCACCGCCCTGCCCCAATCGAAACGCGCAGGGCCATCTCCCGCGCGCGTGCCGCCGCTTGCGCAGTCATCAGGTTGGCTACATTCGCGCATGCGATCAGCAGAACCATCAGAACCAGTACTCCCAGAGCACCGAGCGCGCGATTGTAATCCTGTTGCATTCCGGAGACACCGGTAGGGGCCGGTTCCATCAACACCTGATTCGCGAGTACGTTCTTCAGCGTCTCCGGCGACAATCCAGTCTCGCCGCGCAATCGGTTCTCTTCGAACGCATGGGTGATCGCCGCCAGCTTTGCGCGGAGAGGCTCACCCGCAACCCCCGGCTTCATGACAACTATCGTGCGGAACCACGTCCAGTCCGACCGTGTCACCCCGCGATGCATCATTGTCGGAATGAAGATATCGACAATTGTGCCCGGCTCCGTGCCGGTGAACTTCTTTTCGCTGACGCCAACGATCTGGTAGACACCGTCGCCAAAATGAAAAGTACGCCCAATGACATTCGGATCGCGCCCGAAGCGGCGGCTCCAGTAGTCATAGGAGAGCACCGCGTACGGAGCCGCGCCCGGCTTCAGATCGTCATTCTCGGTAAACAGCCGCCCCAGTGCTGGCTCGATTCCGAACGTCGGGAACATCCATCCGGATACGTGCTGCAGATTGGCCTTCTCCATCTCCTGATCGGTCTTGTACGTCACATCGGCACGGTCTGCATAGGAAACCGCGATCAGCTCTGCATCGTCTTTTGCTGCGGCACGCATCAGCTGAAAACACGGATACATCCAAGAGTCGAAGGAGCCCGGTTTGTCGTCAAAACCGATTCCCTGGCGCGATAAGGCATAGAGCCGTTCAGGATGAGCGACCGGCAAAGGCCGCAGCAGTAATGCATCGATCAGCCGGAAGGCCGAAGTGCAGGCCCCAATAGCTAAAGCGAGCGAAAGAATGGCAGCAAAGGAAGTGACTTTATTTCGTTTAAGCTGCCGCCACCCAAAAACAAGATCGGCCCGCAGCGAATCCAGCCAGCCAACGACGAGAGCATCGTGACTCTCCTGCTGTCGCTGTGTCGCCGCTCCAAATGCCCGCCGTGCCTTCTCAGGATCGCGCCCTTGTTCCACGGCTTCGGCGATGTGCGTTTCAAACTCTTCCTCGATCTCGCGATTCAGGCGATCCCCGCGAAACACATTCACGACACGCGACCAGAGAGACATATCACACCGTCCTCAATATGCGGTTCACTGCCGAAGTCACCGTCTCCCAGCGCGATTCCACGGCAGCGAGCTGTTTTCTGCCCGCCGCTGTCAACTCATAGACCCGCGCCCGCCGCCCGGTGTCCTTCGTCACCCATTCCGCAAGAATCCATCCCGCTTCCTCCATCCGGTGCAGCGCCGGATAGAGTGAGCCTTCCTCCGCACGCAGCACATCCTCGGACATCTCGCTGATTGTGGACATAATGGCGTATCCGTGCAGACGCGGTCTGCGCGAAAGGATCTTCAGTACAAGCAGATCGAGAGAACCTTGCAGGGAATCAGGCCTCGGCATATATAGACATCTATATATAGATGTCTATATATGCTGTCAAGCGGAACTCTTGACGTTCCCCTGGTAAATCCTGCGATGGTCCCGAGTCATTGGGGCTCACTTTCATTGGTCGATTTGCGCCTTTCATTGCTATTCGCGCATCTAAATGGCATCCTTAATATCCTGTCGGGAAAATCATGCCAGTCGCCCTTAGCTTCTTTATGAAATACGGTTACTTCATCCTTTTCTTTTGGGTGATGACTGAGCAGCTAGGCGTGCCTATTCCCAGCGCTCCCCTTCTAATTACCGCAGGCACTCTCACCGCTACGCATCGGTTCAGCCTGCCTCTCGTCCTCTTTTCCATCGTCCTAGGCTGTATCGTCAGCGACACGGCCTGGTATCTCATGGGCAAAAAATACGGTGGAGCCGTCGTCCGTCTGCTTTGCCGCCTGTCGATGGAGAGCAATACATGCGTTAAGAAAACCGAGGGTTACTTCACTCGCAATGGGGAGCGGGCTTTGCTGCTGGCGAAGTTCATTCCTGGTCTTGGCACCGTAGCGGCTCCCATTGCAGGCCAGACGGGCATGCCATATCATCTCTTTCTTTCGTTCGATGCGGCAGGAGCGTTGCTATGGGCGCTGGCGTTTACCCTAGGCGGGCGCTTCTTTGGCGATTTTCTCAAACACCACCCCAACGCCTTCCCCAGCGTCAGCCACGTCGCGGGCATACTCTTCGTTTTCCTGCTGATCGGATTTCTTATTTACCGGTTCATCCGCCAGCGAGCCTTCATCAAGGAAATGCGTACCGCGCGTTTGGAGCCCGATGATCTAAAAAGCATGCTCGATCGCGGCCAGCAGGTGTATATCGTCGATCTACGTCATCCGCTTGACTATCTGCCAGACCCGCGCACGCTTCCCGGCGCCGTGCTTTTCACCCCGGACAAGCTTGTCGAACATACGGACACGATTCCGCGTGACCGCGATGTTGTCCTCTTCTGCACTTGTCCCAGCGAGGCAACGGCGGCGAAGATGGCGCTTACCCTGCGCAAAGCAGGTGTCTATCGTGTTCGCCCGCTGCGCGGAGGCTTCGATGAATGGAAGCGTCTTGGCTACCCTCTGGAAGACATATCCGAAGCGGTCGCAACAGCCCAGACGGTGTCTTAACCGGAGCGGAGCTGGGAACCCGCTGAAGGCCATTCCGCCTCGTTCCGAGAGTGGAAGAATTCAAACGGAAAATTCTGACTGTCTGCTGGCGGTAAGCGAATCGCCTCGTTGTAGCCCTTGCACGCCTGTGCTACCTTGCTCTGAGCAAATTTTCCGATCGGAGTTCTCTCAGAATGGCGTTCACCGAAACGTTTCACTGTGACGTGTGCAGCAAGGCAAAGCGTGAAGAATCGGAGGATTGGTGGCTGGCCTGGACCGAGCACATCTTGCACGTTCCGAACGTGCCCAAGATGCCGCAACTCAGGTTCATGCCCTGGGACACACTACTTTCTCACGAGGCGGAAGTCCGGCACCTCTGTGGTGCCCGCTGTGCCCAGACCCTCATGGGCCGCTGGATGACCAATAGCTACGAGTCCTGAGCTGGATTCGCGCGTGTGGACAGCAGTTTTTCATATGCCTGATCAGGGATTCAGGCCGGATTCGTCCATTCGCCACAGCCTTTTATCAACGCATCAGACTCCGCCGGCCCCCACGATCCCGGCTCATAGGTATGAACCGGCGGCCGGTTTGCCAGCACGGGATCGAGAATGCGCCACGCTGCCTCAACATAATCAGCACGCGCAAACCACGTCTGCTTGCCGCGCATCGCGTCTTCCAGCAACTCCTCATAGGGGAGCAGCTCATCGGTGCCGCATTCCTGTTCTGCTTCCAGCTCCACCATGCAGCCTCGCAGCCGATCGCCAGCCTCCTTCACCGATCCGCCAATCGCAATCAGGGGTTTCGGGCTTAACCGGAAGCGCACATAATTCTGCGGTGTCAGCATTTCGGAGAAGACGGGGGGCGTCTGCCGCAGTCTGGCAATTACCTCTGTCGCGGTTGCCGGCAGCGATTTGCCCGTACGGATGAAAAAGGGAACATCTCTCCAACGCCATGAATTGATGTGCAGCTTTAGCGCGGCAAATGTCTCTACCGTCGATCCCGACCTTACGCCCGGCTCACTCAGGTAGCCTTTAAATTGCCCCAGCACCACGTCGTTTGATTCCAGCGTCTGCACGCTCTTGAGCACTTTCATGCGCTCATCCCGCAATGCCTCCATGTCGGTGCACGGAGGGGGCTCCATTGCAATATTGCTCACCACCTGCATCAGGTGGTTCTGCACCACGTCGCGAATCGCGCCCACTCCGTCATAAAACGCGCCGCGTCCCTGCACGCCAAACTGTTCGGACATCGTGATCTGTACGCTTTCCACGTATTGCCGGTTCCAGATCGGCTCCAGAAACGAGTTGGCAAAGCGGAAGAAGATCACGTTCTGCACGGAATTCTTTCCCAGGTAGTGATCGATGCGGAAGATATGGTCTTCGTCGAATACGCGCTGAATCTCCGCTGTAAGCGCTACCGCCGATTGCCGGTCATGGCCAAACGGCTTCTCTACCACTACCCGCGCGCCATCTGCGCAGCCAGACGCTTTCAGTTGATCGATGACACGCCCGAAGAGGCTCGGCGGAATTGCCAGGTAATGCATCGGATGTTGTGCGCTGCCCAGCGCGTTTCGCACCTGTTGAAACGTAGCCGGATCGTTGTAGTCTCCATCCACATAGCGCAGACATTCCAGCAGCACCGGCAGCCCTTCCGGATCGGCGCCGCCATGCTTCTCAACACTGTCCCGCGCGCGTTCCTTGAATTGTTCCAGGCCCCAGCCCGCCTTGGCTACGCCGATCACAGGCCCACGCAGCTTGCCGCGTTTGGCCAGCCGCTGCAGCGACGGGAAAATCTGTTTGTAGGCAAGATCGCCGGTAGCGCCAAAGAAGACAAGTGCATCGGATTGCGTCTGATCCATATCGCCTCTGAATGTTTCGCTGTTGGGTATCTCAAACAGTTCCAGAACTTACGACAGGCCAGTCTATCGTGAATTCAAGGGAAAGGAACAGAACAGGGCATCGATGAGTTTGGCTGTTTGAGAATTACAGGCGGTCCTCCTTATACACAGGGTAAGCGAAGTGCCGCGAGAATCTTTGAGGTGATCGTTACGCTTACGGTAACGAGGGCTTTGGCATATGGGTTGCGGGATCTTTTATCCGGCTGTGCGCCGTTGGCGTTCAATAAAGTCCACCATGCGGCGTACCACGTATTCGGAAGCCTGGTCGGCATTCATAGGGCTCCCGCCTTTGTGCTTATCCAAAACACCTACCTCAGTTTCTGAGATGACATGGAAGTCCAGGTTATATGCGCCTACGCCCAGAGTGGCGCATCGTATGCGACCTGTTTCGTGGAAGAGATCAGTATGTGTTCGGGAGGCGAATAAATCTGGGTGGTTCATTGAGATACGGACAGCATTGAGCCCAATTTGGCTATATGAACCTGTCAGTTCGATCGTAGCTAATGCTTCTACCGCAAGTTTTAGGTTATCCAGCAGTCGTTTCCAAAACTCAGGACTTTCCGACTGTATGAGAAGTGCTGCGGCAAGTTTGCGCCGCTCCGCATCTTTCTCTGTGGCCTCTGACAGTCTCATTTCCTGCTGCTTCTTCTTCATCCACTCGGGCATCTGGCTTTTGCTGGGCATGCAGTCGGCCTCACCAAAATCTTACGCCGATCATCTGTGCAGCTCTTGGCGCTGTCAACGGAGTTGCGCGGATGAGACTGCTAGATATCGATCTTCTTCAACACGGCTTGCGCTGCAAACGGGAAGAGCAGAACGATGGCGGCGCGGATGGTCACGGCGAGTCCGAGGTGATCTGCGATGGCGTCACCCATGTGACGCGTAGCCTTAAATGGCTGCAGAAGCAGGCTGGGGAGCTCAACAGATGGCCAATGGTGCCTTACAACCATGCCGAGAACAAGGTAGCCCAGGAGGACGCCTGCGCTGACAAACACGCCCCGGGCGTTCTTGATCAGGATGGTCGAAAAATAGGTGAGGCTGAAGACGAGCGCGGCCAATAGAAAGGCGGCAAGGCAGGCGATGCCTGCGAACGTTGTGAGGGAAACCGCGCCGTTCTGAGAGAAGACGATGTTCCGATATGGATCACCCATGGCGACAAGGATCCGATACATCTGCACGAGGCCAGCCAGATTGAGAAAGATAGCGATGACAAGTACCTGCGACAGGCCAAAGCCCCAGTCTCTCCAGAGGAACCATGCACGGTTTCCAGGGCGGCTGAATATAAATGAGCCGCTGCGCTCGCCTATATCGCGGCCGACGCCGAAGCTGCCGAATATCCAGGCGACAAAGCAGAGCGGGAGAATTTGGATGCCCAGGAAGACCATCCAGACGCCCGAAAGCTGAACGGCATTTGCGTGGGAGCCTATGATCGGATGCTCGCGGAGAATGGCGATCATCAATATGGCAATAGCCAGTAGACTAACTCCGAAGAGGATGCGGCTCTCACGCCAATACTTCCACAGGTACATTGGCTTCTCCCTTCCCGACGACTTCAAGAAAAATTTCCGACAGGTTCATGGGGGAGACATCCAGCACAATCGCTCCCTGGCTTCGCAGTTCTGCGGTAAAACCATCCGTGTCGGTGCGCACAATATATTCGGTTGTGCCTTCACCGACTTTTGTTTTGAAGACCTGGTTGCGCGAGGCAGGCGGCAGATTTTCTCCCACAACCCGGACTCTGCGAAAATGAGCGCGCACATCGTCGAGGCTTTCTTCAAGCAGTAACCTGCCACGGTCGACAATGCCCACCCAGTCGGCCACGCGCTCCACTTCGGAGAGGTGGTGCGACGAAAGAAACAGCGTGCGGCCTTCATTGGCGAAGTCATCAACGAGCACGCGTAAAAGCTGATCGGTGACCACGGGATCGAGTCCGGCGGTAGGCTCGTCGAGCACCAGCAGCTCCGCTCCCTGTGAAAGCGCCAGCAGCAGGCAGAGCTTGGTCTGATTTCCCGTCGAAAGCCTGCGAAACTTCTGTTTCATCGGAATTTCCAGCACTTCCGCATATTTGGCGGCCAAAGCGTCCGACCAGCGCGGGAAGAATCCGCGATTGAAGCGCACAAGGTCGTTGCCGTTCATTGAAGGGAGAAGCATCTTGTCGATGACAAACCCAGTGCGTTCGAGGATCGGAATCCGATCCGTTTGGGGATCGAGTCCAAGGACCTGCATACGACCGCTGGTGGGATGAGCCAGGCCGGCAAGCAGACGGATCGTGGTGGTTTTGCCCGCGCCGTTGCGTCCAAGAAAGCCGTAGATCGAGCCGCGAGGCACATGCATATCGAGGCCATCCAAGGCATGAAGGCTCGGTGCATGAAGTGCTCGGAAGTGTTTGTGCAGGGACTGCGTTTGTATAGCGAGATCGCTCATTGCGCCTCTCCGAGTTCGTCATACGAAATTTCAAGCAGCTGCACCAGATCTTCCTGCGCCAGCATTAAATGTTTTGCTTCCACTGCGAGCTGCGTAGCCAGCGGTTTGAGGCGGCGCAGCTTCTCCGACTTCAAAAGACCGGGGTTTTGGCCGTTGACGTAACAGCCGCCTCCGGGCACCGTGCGCAGAATGCCATCGCGCTCCAGGTTTTGATAGGCCCGCGCCACTGTATTTGGATTGATACGGAGTTCGGTGGCCAGCTTGCGTACTGGAGGAAGCGTGTCGTTCTGCTTAAGCGCCCCCGCGGCAATGGCGTGCTTTACCTGCGATTCGATTTGCAGATAGATGGGGATGCCAAGGCCGGGTTGGACGCGGATGATCATTTGTACTAATACAATAGTACAATTTGATTGATTGTCAATCGAAAAAGTAGTTTACCTCCGCAACTATGAAAAATTGGATATTGTGCGCAGGATTCGGTTTCCAGGTCAATCGGCCAAGAAATGCAACGAAAGTCGTGCAAAGACAGTGCTCCCGGGCGGGTTCCATTTATTGGAGGAAGGGCCTGCATAGTCTATGAAAAAAAGTGTTGACCTAAATGGGCATCGGATTTAATTTCAAAAGTGCCGATTACATTTAAGTGGCCTCGAGAAGCCGTCGTTTCTGTTTCTCGCGTCTGCCGTAATAATTTCACCCCAGATCAAACAAACAGATGCTTGATTTTGGCCCAGCGCCAGGCTTGAGTCTGTCGCCTGGAGTGATGGCACGCTCAAAATCTCAACAAAAGTCGAAACCATGCAGACTGGCAACGATACCACTGCGAAAAAATCGCCTGAAAGTTGAGAAATGAGCAAAAAAAATTGATCTTAGATGAGGCTACGTTCGTCTAAGGAGATGAAGTTTTCCAATAAAGGGAAGCGAAACCGAAAGTTGAACCCTGTGTTCTGTGTGTTTCCATCCCCCGAACGATCCACTGCCAAGGTTTTCAAGCGAAAGGATCGTGGAACTTTCCCATATGAAGGAGAATACAATGCGTTCTGATTTGATTTTTGGGGCTCTGACCCACGTTTCCAATCGCTACCAGCTGTGTCAGCTTGCTTCGAAGGCGACTCGCAAGCTGCACAAGCCGAACACTCGCGTACAGGACACAACGAATGAAGTTATGGTCCGCTTCCGCTACTCGAATCCCGAGGCGGCCGCCCCAGCTATTGAAGAGAAAACCAAAGTTCAGCAGCGCCGCGCAGCGTAAGCACGCGGCCCTGCTGTTCCGGGCCTTATAACATCAAAGAATTACTCTGCAATACCGACGAGCTTCCTTCCAGTAAGAAAGACCTTCCCAAACAACCTACCCACCGCAGGTGACAATGACCATCTCCGAACTGAAAGAAAAAAACATTACAGAGCTGAGCCGTATTGCGCGATCCCTTGAGATTCCGGGCGCGAGCGGACTTCGCAAACAAGACCTTATTTTCAAAATTCTGCAGGCGCAGAGCGAAAAAGAAGGCCACATATTTGCCGAAGGCGTGCTGGAAATCCTGCCGGATGGTTATGGCTTTCTGCGCTCGCCGGACTACAACTATCTGCCCGGCCCGGACGATATTTATGTATCGCCTTCGCAGATTCGCAAGTTCGATCTAAAGACAGGCGATACGATCAGCGGGAATGTGCGTCCGCCGCATGAGGGTGAAAAGTATTTTGCCCTCGTGAAAATCGAAGCCATCAACTTTGAGTCGCCGGAAGAAACGCGCAACAAGATTCTCTTCGACAACCTCACGCCGCTTTATCCGCAGGAGCGGCTCAAGAGTGAGACGGTTCGCGAGAATATCAGCGGACGCGTGATGGATCTGCTCACCCCGGTTGGCAAAGGCCAGCGTGGACTGATTGTCGCTCCCCCGCGTACCGGCAAGACCATGCTGCTGCAGTCGATTGCGAATTCTGTTACCTCGAACCATCCTGAAGTCGTCCTTATCGTTCTGCTGATCGACGAGCGTCCGGAAGAAGTCACGGACATGCAGCGTTCGGTGAAGGGCGAAGTGATCAGCTCGACCTTTGATGAACCGGCCGCTCGCCACGTGCAGGTAGCCGAGATGGTCATCGAGAAGGCGAAACGCCTGGTCGAACACAAACGCGACGTCGTCATTCTGCTCGATTCGATTACGCGACTGGCGCGCGCTTACAACACGATCGTGCCTCCATCAGGAAAAGTCCTCTCAGGCGGTGTCGATTCGAACGCGCTCCAGCGCCCGAAGCGCTTCTTTGGGGCGGCCCGCAATATTGAAGAGGGTGGCTCTCTGACGATCATCGCGACCGCTCTTGTTGACACCGGTTCTCGCATGGATGAAGTGATCTTTGAAGAATTCAAGGGCACTGGCAATATGGAAATCATCCTCGACCGCAAGCTGGTCGACAAGCGCGTCTTCCCGGCGATCGATATTCAGCGCTCCGGTACGCGTAAAGAAGAGCTGCTGATCCCCAAGGAAGACCTAAGCCGTATCTGGGTTTTGCGCAAGGTGCTGAATCCGCTGTCGCCTGTCGAAGCGATGGAGTTGCTTGTTGACAAATTGGGTAAGACTCGAAATAACGCCGAGTTCCTGCAGAATATGAACTCGCTATAAGAGAAATAATTTGAAGGTTTCTAGAAAACAAACGCCCGCTATATGCGGGCGTTTATTTTGCACCCGCGGACATTCTTTACTCGATTACCGGATATTCTATCGGCGCATAAGTTACCCATCCTGGGTATACCGTCTGCCCAAGCGGCTGCCGGGGCGTGTACCAGACCGTTAATAAGACACAATTGAGAGGATCGAGGTTACATGATTTTTTATGATTCATGTAAGTAGCAAATCATAATCCAGCCTAGTTATGTTATCTGGCTAGATATATCGCTACGACCGAGGACCTATGTGTCGCAATTGATCAAAGCCTGTGCCTCATTGCAATGTTATTTAGATATGAATTGCTCACCTCGCTGTAACTTTCTGAGTTATCCCGGCTCAAACGGTTGCGTACAGTAACAAGCATCTCCAGTGTGATCTGTAGAAGGTTGGCCGCAGTGCGCAGCACGTTATTCGTTTCACCAAAGGAGCCCGATGCGCACTCACCAACATCGGCGAGATTCCGGGCCTGCCAAAATCGGTTGGATTTAACGGCATTGTTGCTCTATAAACCTTCCACTGCGGTTTGCGAATATATTTTTCGCAAACCGTAGTAGAAAAACTGACCACTACTGAACGGTGATGTTCACAAACGAACACTCTCTGCCCGATTGCCTTTTCCTCTCTCCATTCGTTTCAGCATTTTATGAAGTTCGCGCATAGGAGTGCGAATTGCAACCATGTTTGCAGGCGTGCGGAGGCCATTGGGGGAATGAACAGTCTGCTTCAGGATATGCAACATGCCTTGCGCATGATGAAGCGCAATCCAGGTTTCACTGCGATCACAGTTCTGACGCTTGCTCTTGGAATCGCGACGAGCACGACCGTCTTCGGCTGGGTGGATGCGATTCTGCTGCATCCGCTGCCCGGGGTAGAGCAGCCGGACCGATTGGTTGCGTTGGAAACGACGACTCCTGGCGGTGAATTTGTTACGAATTCCTATCCGGACTACAGGGATTTTCGCGATCATCTAAAACTGGTGGATGGTATCGCTGTCACGCGCCCCGTCGCCTTCAGCGTGGGTAAAGAAGATCATGCCGAGCGGGTGTGGGGCGAACTGGTTTCAGGCAACTTCTTCTCGGTGCTGGGCGTGAAACCTGAGCGCGGACGAACATTTCTTCCTGCAGAATATGGCGATAAGCCGGGTGCATTTCCTGTGGCCGTGATCAGCGACAGATTCTGGCGTTCACACTTCGGCGCCGATCCGCAAATTACGGGTAAGTCGATTTGGATTAACCAGCACGAACTGACGATTGTGGGTGTCGCCCCGACGGAGTTTCGTGGATCGAGTCCCGGGGCTGCCTTCGATGTATGGGTGCCATACATGATGCAGCCCATACTGAACGGCGTGGGTGAGTGGATGCTGCGCGACCGCAAGGACCGCAACATGATCGGAATCGCGCGGCTGAAACAAGGCGTGACGCTGGAGCAGGCGCGGGAAGAACTCGCGGCGCTGGCAGGCCGGATGGCCAAGGCGGATGCAGACACCAACGAGGGATTGAGCGCGACCTTTCTGCCGATCGCGAAGTCACATTTCGGGGCACAGAGTTTGCTTCTGGCGCCACTGCGTGTCCTGATGGGCGTGTGCGTGGTTGTGCTTTTGATTGTCTGCGCGAATGTCGCCAACCTTTTGCTGGCGCGGGCAACGGCGCGCCATAAAGAATTCAGCACGCGCATGGCGCTGGGCGCGGGACGCGCCCGATTGGCGCAGCTGGTGCTCACGGAGAGCCTTGTGTTCGCGGTTGCCGCTGCTGTGGTGGGGATTGCGGCTTCGCAGTGGATGGGGCGAGTCTTATTGCTGCTGTTGCCCAAGGGACAGATGGCCATGGCCGTTCACGGGGGCGTGAATGGCCCCGTGCTGCTGTTTGCCACTTTGCTGTGCCTGCTCATCGCGCTTTTAGCAGGACTGGTTCCGGCGCTGCATCTGGGACGGGCAGACCTGACCGAGCGGTTGAACGAAGCTGGCCGGAGCGGTATGACAGGAACCGGATCTCACCGCATGCGCTCGTTGCTGGTAGCTGCAGAAGTCTCACTGGCGTTGGTGGCTTTGATTGGAGCGGGCTTGTTTGCGCGCAGCTTTGCCGCTCTGCGCGAGATTAAGCCGGGCTTCAATCCGAACCAAGTGTTGCTGTCACAGTTTTATCTATCGACCAATGGCTACAACCTTGAGCAGCGGAAACAATTCTCCATCCGACTGCGGGAGAAGCTGGAATCTGCGCCGGGTGTGACGAACGTCGCGTATTCCGACGGGGTGCCATTGGGATTTGAGCCAAGCTGGTGGGAAGACCTGAACGTCGAAGGATATACACCAAGTCGCAGCGAAAACATGAAGATTTTCCGCAATGTGATCTCCCCCGGGTATCTTTCTCTTCTGCGCATTCCAATGATCGAAGGACGCGACTTTACCGAGCAAGACGATGAAAAGACAAATCCGGTCATGATTGTGAACCAGACTTTTGTAAAGCGCTTCTTTGCCGGGCGCAATCCGGTAGGACGGCGTATTCAGGGCTGGGGCGAGTGGTTCACCGTTGTGGGAGTGGTGCAGGACAGCAAATACCATTATCCGGGCGAAGCTCCGCTGCCTTATTTCTATGTGCCTTTCCGGCAGGTATACCGCGCGGACATGCAACTGGCCTACTATGTGCGCACAGTCGGCAATCCCAACAACGCGTTGGCGATGGTGCGGCAAAAAGTGAAGGAAATCGATCCGAATGTTACCGTCTTTGATGCGGTGCCGCTGACGGAGTACATAGGCGCATCGCTCTTTCCGCAGAAGGTGGCAGCAAGCATGTTGACCGTGCTGGGGGCGTTGGCTGTGATCCTGGCAGCCGTGGGTCTTTACAGCGTGATGTCGTATTCGGTGGTGCAGCGGACGCATGAAATAGGCATTCGCATGGCGCTTGGTGCTCGGCCGGAAGACGTGTTGCGGCTCGTGGTTCGGCAAGGGTTGCTGCTGGCGTCGGCTGGCATGCTGGCTGGATTTGCCATGGCGATAGCGGTGGCGCGAAGCCTTTCGGCGCTCTCCTTTGCCGGTTCGGCCATGGGAACCGGCGGAAAACTGCTCGGCGTGAGCGCGACGGACCCGCTGATTTATGCCGGCTCCGCATTATTCCTGACCGCCGTGGCGCTGCTGGCCGCCTATATTCCAGCTACGCGCGCGGCAAAGGTAGAGCCGATGGAGGCTTTGCGGTACGAGTAGCCACTGCTAATACTCCACCTTGATTCCATCAAGCGCGGGCAGCAAACATGGGCGAACTTCGGCGAGAAAATGACCCGATTCGACGCCGGGGTTGGCGTTCGCGAATGCGGTCGCTTCTTCGACGCTTGCGGCCTCAAGGATGGCAGTTCCGATGATGTCGCTGCCGTCTGTGACGGGGCCGGCGAAGAGAATGCGGCGCGCCTCGGTTTCGCGGCGCAGAAATGCGAGATATTTCAGCATCAGGTCTTCATTGCCCTCGGTGATGTTCCAGCGCGGGCCTTTCCGGAGCAGGCAGAGAAAGTAGGGTTTCAGGTTGCGAGGAACATCAGGGCGTTTTGAGCTGGATGCAGCCATAAACCGATTATGACGGATGCGACTATTTTGCCCAATCCTGGCAACGTGTCCGTCTGCAGATCGGCATAATTGCCACCCGACAGGCAAATTGCTTCTTTTCATCCAATTTGTATAGGAATTGTTAGAAGCTAGTGGATGCTATGAGAAAGCCATTTCCCTTCGGTTCTGCAAAGACCCCAATCCATCTGGCCGGAATCGTCTCACTATGTCAGTTTGCGCTGTTGTTCGCTTTTCTTCTGCCAGTACTCTCTGGTTTCGCAGGAGCCCAGGCGGCAAAAGGGGTGCGCAATATTCCCACGATTTTCGTCGACTCGCTGGGCAATGGAGGGGCTGCAGATGCCATGCGCAAAAGGCTCATCGACCAGATACAGAAGAGCGGCAGTGTGCGCGTCGTCAATGATGCGAAGACCGCCGATGCTGTTCTGCATGGGAGTGCCGTGATCTGGCCAACCGGAACCATCTCAAATAATCCGCGTTCAAACAGCTCACGACAAACGATCTACCAGGGGTATTTATCGGTTGAACTCACTGACCCGGCAAACAGGACGCTGTGGTCCTATCTGGCAACACCGAGCCATTTCCGGACGGCCAGTATTGTGGATGATCTCGCCGATCAGTTTGGCTCCAAATTTGTTGGAGCCATAAAGAGCGGAATTTTTGAGACACCAGCGCCATCCACGGCAAAAAGTGGCGCTGGTATTGCGCTCCGAGCTGCGGGGGCAACGTTCCCCGCTCCGCTCTACCAGAAGTGGTTTGACTCCTTCGGGCATGAACCGGGCGGTTTTTCGATCGCCTACGATGCGGTTGGTTCTGTCGCGGGAATCGATCAGCTGGCTGCAGGCAAGGTGGATATAGCCGCGTCTGATATTCCGTGGGAAAAAGATGCGGGCGCGCCGCAGATGGAGGTATTGTCATTTCCCGCGGTGGTCGGCGGAGTTGTTCCTATCTACAACTTGCCCAATGTTGAGCACGGATTGAATCTGACACCTGAGCTGTTGGCGGATATTTACTCGGGCAAGATCCGCAAATGGAATGACGAGCGCATTCGACGGTGGAACAGCAGCGCTCACTTGCCGGATAGCGAAATCTCAGTCGTCCACCGATCGGATGGCAGCGGCACGACCTACGTGTGGACCAGCTTTCTCTCGGAAGCCAGCCCCGATTGGAAGGGGAAAACAGGCGCTACGGTGGAGTGGCCCGTGGGCGTTGGCGCTGTGGGCAACGAAGGCGTCGTCGAGCAGGTTGAAAAGACGCCGAACTCGATCGGCTATGTGGAGCTGATCTACGCGATTCAGCATCAACTGAATTACGCGGCGGTGCGCAATCCGGCAGGGCGGTTTATCAAGGCGGATCTTGCCAGTATCACCGCGGCAGCGACAGACGCACATTCTGCTGGCCGTGAGCCGCGCTTCTCAATTTTGAATTCGCCGATCAAAGACGCTTACCCGATTACGACGTTTACTTGGTTTCTGGTGCCCAAAACGAGCAGCGATTCACAAAGACGAGCGGCCATCGCCCAATTCCTGCGATGGATGCTGACAACCGGTCAGAAGCAATCCTCTTCTTTCGGTTATGCACCTCTACCACGTGAAATGGTGAATGGGGAACTGCAGGCGGTGGATGCGCTGAAGTAGCCGACTCACGCCATCGGTGACAGACCTATCGAATCGTGAACAGGCACGCCTCTAAAAATATTCGATTTGCAGCAAAATATCTTAATTGTTCTGTTCGACCAGATGATCGCCGGAAAATCTTGGGATGCCGAAATGTCCGCGTAGATGCAGCAAATCAAGCGGGCTGATTGTGCCGTTGATGGCGATGAGGTTGATGTTGGTGGGGCTGGCGAGCATCACCACTGCACCCTCGACGTTGGCATGCTCGAAGCGTATCCACACATCGGTGCGGCCTATGTTCGTAGGGTCATGAGCGGATTGCGCTGTGACCATATGCTTCCAGCCGTGATCATGATACTGCCGGCGGACAGCTTCGAGATTGCCGGGATCGTAGAGTCCGGGCACAGAGAATTTGTAACAATGCACGGAAATGCCGTTCAGCTTGGCGACAACGCGGCGCGTATCTTCATCCTCGATAAAGTTGTTAGCCAGGGCCAGCATGGTGCGGTCGAAGGTGAAGTCGGTGCGGAAAGATGCGTGCTGGCTTACTGCATCCATGTTGCGGGGAATCCAGTAGTCGTCTTGTTGCGCGCGAGCGATGGCGCAAGGAAGCGCAAGAATGGAAACCAGGAAACCGGTAATGATGCGGCGTGAAAACATAAGGACTGCTCCATCAAACGCCGATTGGCGGTAAAAGTCTTCATGAAAATCGAAAATCTGGCCAGAAGAATCGAGGCAGGAAAGGGAAGAAGCGCACTGGTTGGAGGATAATTCAATAAACTATCTCTTTCGAGTGACTTGCCTGCCTATGACTGAACGGCTTTATTATTCTGATTCGTTTTTGAAGAGCTTCTCTTCACGTATTTCGGACATTCGTGAGCTTTCGCGGACGGACGGGCAATCTGTCTGGCAAGTCGCACTCGATCGCACGGCCTTCTATCCCACAAGCGGAGGCCAGCCGCACGATCTTGGCGTGTTGACAGCTACGGCGCGCAGCGGCGCTGTTCTTGAGATTCCTGTTGTGGGCGTAGAGGAAGATGAGCATGGTGAGGTTTGGCATCACACGCTAAAACCACTGCTCGCTGGGACTGAAGTCAGGGGTGAGATTGACTGGACGCGCAGGTTGGATCACATCCAGCAGCACTCGGGCCAGCATCTGTTGTCTGCCGTCTTTGCATGGGAGCTGCATGCGCCTACCGTGTCGTTTCATTTAGGCGAAGCATCGTCAACCATAGATATCGCAGTTGAGTCGCTCGCTCATCACAGCCTGGAGCGAGTGGAGCATATCGCGAATGAACTGATCGCGGAAGATCGAGCCGTTACGATGCGCACAGTGGATCGAGGTGAAGCAGATAGCTTGCTTGCCGCAGGCACGTTGCGCAAACTGCCCGAGCGTGAGGGAACGATACGCCTGATCGAGATTGCCGACTATGATCTGAACGCATGCGGTGGAACGCATGTGCGCGGGACGGGGCAGATTGGCGGTTTGCTGATTCGCGGGGTGGAACGGGTTCGTCAGGGCATGCGGATTGAGTTTGTCTGTGGATTGCGCGCTGTAGCCGCAGCGCGAGCGGATTTCACGGCTCTGACGCGCGGCGCTTCTCTGCTTTCCATGGCTCGGGCCGAGGTGCCAGCCGGAATTGAGCGCATTCTCGCGGATGCGAAAGCGGGCGCGAAGGAAGGGCATAAGCTACGCGAGGAACTCGCGACGTATCACGCAATCAGGCTGGCGATAGAAGAGCAGATTGTCGATCATCTCCGCGTGGTGCGAAGAGTTTTTGCTGATCGAGATGCAGAGTATGTGAAGCTATTAGCCTCGCGGTTGGCCGCATCTGTGCCGCAGACGGTTGGTTTGCTGGTGTCGACACATCGGGACCCGGCGCTGGTGGTGCTGGTGCGAAGCGGCGATCTGGAATTTCACGCAGGCAATCTTTTAAAAGAAGCTCTGGCCGCTCTGGGGCTGCGCGGCGGTGGCTCTGCAGATCTGGCCCAGGGGCAGGTTCCAGGGCAGCAGATAGAGGGTCTCCTCGATGCGCTTGGGCGCTCGATTCGTAGCGGGATGGAGCGGGCGAACGAGCATGTGTGAAAACTTTGCGAATCCAGACGGCGCTGTTAAACTGTTCTAAGTGGTTCCCGCCCGAAGTGGGGCTATAGCTCAGCTGGGAGAGCGCCTCGTTCGCAACGAGGAGGTCAGCGGTTCGATCCCGCTTAGCTCCACCATAAAATCAGCAACTTGCGGCATCCTCTTCGTACGTTTGTGTTCTTGTTTGTGCCGTAACCATCCGTTTTGGGCCCTGAATTGCTACTTTGTGAATGGTCGAATGCGAGCAACGACTGAGTCCGCAGTCATGCGAACATGGAATCATGGTAAACCAACCTCCCCCCCTCCAACCTGGAAGATACCGAAGTCCGCCGATCCAGCGATCACCCATCACCCCACCAACTAAGACACATCCCAACGGCTGATCGCTAACCGTTGCCGGGCAAAGGTTGCTGTCTGCAGCCAACGTCCGAAGTGTCCTCCTCTAACCTGGCCACTCACCAGCCATATTTTGTCCCAAAGACAAAAAGGATAAAGCTCATGATTACAACCTCCCCCATCATGCGCAACCGAAGTGAATATCTCCCATTGTGGACAACGTCGATGCCTCGACACGTCTCGACCAGGATAGGTTGCCTCTTTCTCTTCGCAGCAATGCTGTTCACTCCTTTCACCTCACATGCACAAACATCCCCCCAGCCATCCACAGCGCTGCAGTTCATTCCCGTGTCCCCATGCCGCGTCGCAGACACGCGCAATTCAACTGGGCCGTTTGGCGGACCGGAAATGAGCGCCGGAAGCACGCGTGAATTCAACATCCCACAGAGCGCCTGCAGCATTCCTTCGACAGCTGTGGCCTATTCGCTCAACGTCACCGTGGTACCGAGCGGCCCACTTGGATACCTGACAGTGTGGCCTACTGGAGAAAGTCAGCCTCCAATCTCCACACTGAACTCCGATGGGCGAGTCAAGGGCAATGCCGTGATCGTCCCCGCCGGCACAAACGGCGGAGTCGACGTATATGTGACCGACCCGACTCAGGTGGTCCTCGACATCAACGGCTATTTTGTGCCCTCAGGGACAACGTCGGCCCTGGCCTTCTATCCACTTACCCAGTGCCGCGTCGCAGACACGCGCAATGCAACCGGGCCTCTGGGCGGGCCGACGTTGAGTGCTGGGACCAGCCGAGCCTTCCCGGTGCAATCCAGCAGCTGTGGCATTCCCTCAACCGCGCAGGCATATTCGCTGAACGTGACTGCGGTGCCCCAGGGCGACTTGCAGTATCTGACCACGTGGCCTACTGGAGAGACGCGGCCTCTGGTTTCGACACTGAACTCCCCCACGGGCGAGGAGGTCGCCAACGCGGCAATTGTACCCGCCGGAACCAGCGGCGAGATTTCCGTGCATGTGACCAACGCCTCGGATGTGGTTCTTGACATTGATGGCTATTTCGCGCCGCCGGTAACAGGAGGGCTGTCACTCTATACGGTCACTCCCTGCAGGGTGATTGATACACGCAGTGGCGCGGGAGCTTTCAGCGGAGTCCTGAAGGTAAATGTCGAGGGCAGCACGTGCGCTCCGCCGTCGACGGCGCAGGCATACGTCTTTAACGCGACTGCTGTGCCTGACGGTGGACTGAATTACCTGACCCTCTGGCCCGATGGACAAACGCAGCCCGTGGTATCGACGTTGAGCGCAGCCGACGGAGCGATCATGTCGAACATGGCCATCGTGCCGACGACGGACGGAAGCGTCGATGCCTATTCCTCTAACTCCACGAACCTTATCCTCGACCTGTCCGGCTACTTCGCACCCAGCGACGTGGGGACGTTGACCGTGAGCACGACCAGTCTGGCTTTCGGCGATGTGGTTAAAGGTTCGAGCGAGACGCTGCCGGTAACGCTCACGGCGAGCGGCACGGCGCCGGTGACAATTAACTCGACCACAATCAGCGGCGCGGGCTTCACAGTCTCTGGGGCGACCTTTCCTTTAACGCTGAGTCCCAATCAGGCGGTGACGCTCAATATCCAGTTTGCGCCCACAGCCGGCGGCGCTGTGACAGGCGAGCTGACGATCAACAGCACCTCGCCAACAAACCCGACTTCTATAATCAGTTTGAGCGGCACAGGTTCGCATGTCGTAAATCTCGCCTGGCAGGCACCCAGCAACTCGCCGGTTCAGGTGACCAGTTACAACATTTACCGGTCATCGGGCAGCAGTAGTTCGTATCAAATGCTGTCCTCTACTGCGCAGATGTCCTACGTGGACAGTTCAGTCCAGAGTGGAACGCTTTATTCCTACTACATTGAAAGCGTCGATTCCAGTGGCGCGCAAAGCGGTCCGTCGAATAGCGTGACTGTGACGGTTCCAACACCATAGGTTTTGACTTCAAACTGTTCTGGCAGCGTTGGACCAGTGGCTCTTTTCTCAGAGCCACTGGTCCTTTTTCTTGAGGCTAGTCGCGAGCATTGGATATTGAAAACGGGAACGGTATGTCAAGGCCGAACGTATAGCTTGAGTGAAGCTGTGGCTCGCAGGAGAAGGCTCAGCGAGGTGGTCCGTGAAGCGCAGATCGTTCCTCAAGGGCGCAGGAGTTGTCACAGTCGTTGTCGTGGGCGGCGGTGTCTGGCGCGCCTACGATCAGGGCGTCTTCAGCGTCGGTGAAGGACCGGCATACGAGCCCTGGAAAAACTGGCGCGACACAAACGACGGTCCGCTCGCCCTGGTACGCGCCGCCATTCTCGCCGCCAGCCCGCACAACACCCAACCCTGGCTGTTCAAGGTCAACGATTCTTCGATCGAGTTGCACATCGATACCCAGAGGAACGTCGGCGCACTCGATCCTTATCTCCGCGAAGAACATATTGGCATCGGTTGCGCGCTGGAGAACCTGATGCTCGCCGCGCCTGCCAACGAGTACGCGGCCATTGCGACGCTCCAACCAGGAAACCTTGAGGGGATTCCTGCCGATCCCAGACCACGGCTCGTGGCCCGCGTAGATCTCGCGTCTGGAAAACGTGATGAGAATGAACTGTATAATGCCATTCCGCGTCGCCACACCAATCGCGGTCCTTACGATCCGCATAAGCCGATCCCGCCAGATTTCCTGGAAGCGCTCGGCCGTCTACCGGGCGACGACACGGATGTGAAGCTGTTTTTGTTCACCGCCGAAGCCGATCGAAAAAGGATCGCTGAAGTAAGTTCAGCCGCGAACACGGAAATCTATTCCGATCCCGACGTCCGGCGTGGCAGTGAACGCTGGGTCCGGATGAAATGGAGTTCCGTGCAGGAAGATCGCGACGGCCTGACTACTGACGCATTCGGCCTGCCTCCCATCGCCAACGCGGTTGTCAAAATGATGACACCAGGAATGTTGCGATGGGCCGGCTCGCATAGCGAGAAGAATGGCTATTTGAATCTGATGCTCAGCGCGCCGCTGATCGGATTTATCGCCGTGCGCGACCGCTACGAGCAGGAGCAGTGTTTGCAGGCAGGCCGAATCTGGCAGCGCGCCCACCTTTTAGCGGCCGCCCGTGGTCTAGCCGCGCGTCCCTGTAACGAGGCAGTGGAAATGGTGGACCATGAGCGTGCTTTGGGCAAACCACCTACCCGCATCGCCTTGCTTAACGAAATCACCGGTGATCCCACGTGGCAGCCAACCTTTGTTTTCTACATGGGCTATCCCACCCTGTCAGCGCACGCGAGCCCCCGCCGTCCGGTTCAAGCAGTGCTTGTCTGACGAATGAAAACCTGCAACCGCCAGCTGTGTTAGCTTCCGCGTCGTTAACGAGGTGGAGCGTTTGGCGAGCCACTAGCTACCCAGAAGTAACTCGAAATCGAAGAGAGCATAATGGTCTTGTTGCATGGAGGCCACAGGGCTGTGTTCAAAGCGGTGGAGAAGCCGAACCTCTACGCTCATCATTGATGTATTTGATGAGCAGCACGTCATTCCCTTTTTCTCCATAAAACAACTCATCGACCAGATCCTTGGCCAGCAAAATTCCATATCCACCCGGACGAAGCCCCTGCGCCTCGCGGTGCCTCTGGTGACGCAAAGGATCATCCTGCGGATTATTCGCAGCTGTATCGAGATTGTCCGCTAAAGAGAATCCTTCTCCCGGATCTTTAATGCGGATGAGCACCACATGACGCGCGCGGAGATAGGCAATCTCGATACGCCGCTCCGGATCAAACTTCCCGCCATGCTCCATCGCGTTGAGCATCATTTCTCTGCTCGCTATCGCCACTTTATCTTGATCAGGTTCGGGCAAATTCAGAAACTCGCGTACGAACTGCTGCAGGCGATTGGCCGTGGATACGTCACAGCGCAGCGAAAGACGTATCCACGCATCCGTCCCAGACAGCATTTCAATCCCCTCATCCCAGGCAGGACTCTCGATCGCCAGTTGCAGCACTTCCTCCATAGCCTGTGTCGAAAGCGGCTTTGTAAAATAACTGAAAGCTCCCGCACGGATCGCGGCAATCACGCCCGCAGGCGTACTCCTGTCCGCAACAATGATGAAACGAGTATGTGGCCTGACCAGCCGTACCTTTCGAAGCAGTTCTACATCTTCCCTGCCTGAACTAGCCTGGTCGGCGATAACAAGGTCGAAAGCGGACTTCTCCACCAGTGCGAGCGCTTCATCGTTATCCCGCGCGCACTCCATCTTCCATGAGGACAGAACTGTCGACACCACACTCGTCACCGACGAGTCTGAACACCCAACCACAAGTACCGTATTTTGGAACTGAGAATTATCGTGGGTCATAAGAAACGCATGGATCATGATAGTCCGATGAGGCTTGATAACCGCAAAACTCCCCTGCGCCCTCTTGTTTCAGAGAGCCCGTTCAATCGGAGGATGTCCGGTAGCCGACGACTTCGGAGTGGGATGCGTTGCCGTTCATGTTGTTGGATTGCAGCAGCAGTTCGAAATACGGCAGGGAACCGTTTGACCTTCGAATCTTGTCGAGAAAAGGCAGGAAGCGGGTGTCGTCAAAGACAAAGTCCGCAGCGGATTCTGTGCCTGCCATAGACGTACCTTCGAGGATCAGGATTTGTCCGGAACCACCCAAGTTAGGCCGGAGGGCGACTATCCCATATATTTTGTGCGCAGGGTCCGACCGGATCGAGTCATAGCGGGCCAGCTCCTTGTCGCGCGGCGCGCGATTGAGTACGGAGAATGATCCCCATTGATGATTGTGCCGCACAAGGAAGTTCATCTTATCTTCGAATAGCTCGATCCATGGTGTGCCTTCCTGGGTTCCCAATAGAATGACCGAGCCGCTTTTCAGATCATTGGGGCGGACATCGCGCGAGTACCGAACCTGTATTCCGTTGGCAGAGACGCCGGCAATGCGATAGAGGCGGGATACGATTTCTGTATCCACAATCGAGGTGTAGCGATGATCGGCCAGGATCTGGGCAGTCTGAGAGGTGGCTCCCACAGTCGTAGCCACATGGGTCCGGTAATCGCCGTCGAGATAAGCAGCCAGACTAACCTCACTCCCTGTGAGATTTTCGAGAATCGTCAGGCCGGTGTCAGAGCAAACCACGAGTGTGGGATGGTCCACGGAAAAGAAGCTTTTCCAAAACGGGTGCCTTGCCGCTTGATTTTGCGGATTGCCTGGGTGGAAGCGAGTAGCGGCCAGCAGATAGACAATACAGGCGCAAGCCAATACGAGCGCCACGCTCAAGATCCAGAGAGCCCGGCGATTCAGGCGTTCGCTGCTTGAAACCAGGCTCTCTCGGATCGAGGCAGCATGATCGGCAGTTGCAAAGAAGGCCGCGGGTTCCATTTCTTCCGCCGACCAAGACGGCGTCTTCTGCTGGAACACGGGGACATAGCCACCCTTTGGAATCGATAGGCGAGTTGTTTCGTGTGCGCCTTCCTCGTTGAAGTACTGCTCCAATCGTTGACGCAGCCGGCTGGCATGGGAGCGGACAATTCCATCTACTGAGGGGTCGTAATTCTGAGCTCTTCCAAAGACTGTCGCGCCGATATTCAGCTCATTGATCTCATCGTTGCGTCCAGAGAGTGAAAGCTCGCAGACAAAGAGAAGTATGCTGCACAGGCGCGGAGACTTTACGAAAGAGGGGGACGCGACGATTCGCTCCACCAGTTCCCATCGGGGGTCTTCCGAGATCGCGGGATGAGGCTCAATATGGGGGGCGCTTTCATTCATTTCAGACAGGGGAAATCTGATTCTTAGTACACACCCTAAAGATGAACAGCCGATAAACGGCATTCAGAGACTCTATTCTCGTGTGGAGACCATTTAACAATGATAAAAAGCCCCCGGGATTTGCATCGTTAAAGAGAGGTAAATGAGACATTGGGAATGGTTTAGCCCGTTTAACACGGCTGCTGCTGCGAATTGACTGCGCGGACCGAAACGCCAATCGCTAGAGTTCGCCTAGCATGCGATTTTCACACCGTATGCCGGAGCGAGGAACAAGCAGTCATGTCACGCAACCATAATTATTCAGGACACCCCAATCCGCCCGCCCTTTTCCCTCAGATTGTTTGGAATTCTGCGCGTGCATTCGTTGCAGTGTTCGCGATTCTCCTGCTGAGCCATCCGTTCGCCCAAGCTCAGTTTGACTCCGCAAGCGTGCTTGGAACCATCAATGATCCGACAGGAGCTGGTGTGCCGTCGGCCACAGTTCAGTTATTGGATTTGACCAAGGGCGTCAGCGTCACCCGACAGACAGACGGGATTGGTAATTACGAATTCACGAACGTATTGCCAGGCGACTACTCAATTACGGTAGCCGCACCCGGTTTTGAGACGTCCCAGACAGATCGGTTCACGGTCACGGTGGGGGCCAGGCAGCGTGTTTCGATCGTGCTGAAACTGGGTGGGAACACACAGACGGTTACGGTGTCGGGGGCCGCGAGCCAACTTGAGACCGATACCAGCGACCGTGGCGAAACTGTGGGGTCCCGAGAGACGGTGAATCTACCGCTCAACGGACGCTCCTACGCCGATCTTTCGACGCTCGTTCCGGGTGTGCGTGAGTCGCTGCTCGAAGTGCTCTCACTGCCCAGCCGCGACGCCTCCTACAATGTCAACGGCCTGAATTCGATGGTGAACAACTTCCAGTTGGACGGAATCGACAACAATGCGTACCAGAGTGCGAACCAGGGCTATTCGAACGAGGCGATCATTCCTTCGCCTGACGCTGTCCAGGAGTTCAAGGTTGAGACGGACAACTACAGTGCCGAGTATGGCAGGGCCGGCGGCGCCATCATCAACGCGACGATCCTCAGCGGCACCAACCAATTTCACGGCGTTGCCTATAACTATCTCCGAAACACGGTGTTGAACGCATATGGTCCGTTCATCGGTACCGGCGTGAAGCCGACGCTGGTGCAGAACCAGTTCGGTGGTACGTTGGGTGGTCCGATCAAGCGGGACAAGCTCTTTTTCTTTGGCGATTATGAAGGTCTGCGTCACGTTGACCACTCCATTCAGACGGCTGTGGTTCCGACCGCTGCACAGGCGCAAGGAATTTTTACAGATGCGAAAGGAAACCCGATTCCCCTGCAGAATCCGATCACGGGCAAGCAGTACCCAAACGGCGTGATCCCCATCGCCGACCAGAGTCCATTCGCATCCCGGGTGTTAAGTATCCTGCAGGCGGACGCGACGCCGAACACAAACGTCGCCGCGGGCGGAAGCAATTTCGTCTCGACTCCAGCCAACACGGAGAATGTGAACAAGGGCGATGGCCGCATGGATGCCTACATCAGTCCGCGGTCGACGGCCTTTGCGCGCTACAGCCAGGGCTCGTGGGTCTACTTCCTGGCGCCGAACATTCCCGGGCTGGCTGGAGGAAACAGCAACGGAACGCTGTACGCGTACACGCGGCAGATTGCCGGCGGCTATAACTTCACCCCTACGCCCAATTCCATTCTGCAGCTCCGGCTGGGGCTTACGTGGACGAAGAGCGGTAAGGCGCCCGTCAATATCGGGGCCGACAACCTGCTAGCTGACTTCAACATTCCGAACATTCCGACTGATCCGACCGTCACTGGTGGTCTTAATAGCCAGGCTGTCACTGGCTTTTCACAGTTCGGACGGCAGACGACGAACCCACAATTTACCAATCCCTACGATGCCAATCCCAAAGTCAACTACAGCATTGTGAAAGGCCGCCACAGCTTAAAGATGGGAGGCGAATACGGCTATTTCAACATGGCCATCTCGGACTTCCACCCGCAGTTCGGCGAAGACTTCTACGGAGGACAGTTTAGTCGCACCACAGCAACCAACGCGACCGATGCCGCACATATCCAGGCATACAACCTTGCGGACTTTCTGGTTGGAGCGCGTAACAGCTATCAGCTAAACAACCTGGCGACCATCAACTACGAGCGCCGCTGGTACATGGGCTATTTCCAGGATGACTTCAAATTCAACGACAAGCTCACACTCAACATGGGGCTGCGCTATGAGTTGGTAACGCCGAACTGGGAGCAGAACAACCATCTGGCGAACTTTGACCCGACGACTAATACGCTCGTACAGGCGACCGGCGGGTCGTTGTACAACCGGTCGCTCATCAATATCGACAAGAAGGACCTGGCACCGCGCTTCGGCTTTGCCTACCAGGTGAATTCCAAGACCGTTCTACGGGGCGGCTATGGCATCGGATTTATGCATTACTTCCGTTTTGGGGGTGAGAGCACACTCGGTTACAACGGCCCATACATCGTGGATGCGACGATCAACCAGACCCCGCCCTACCAGATAAGTGGCGCCACCCAGCAGCCGTGCACATCTCCGACCGAAAACCCCGCCACGTGTTTCCGCACCACGCAGTCCGGCTATGAGACGAACTTTGCCTCGGCGCAGAACTTCTCGACACTGGCAGCGCAGACGCGGTACATCCCGAAGAGCTTCGAGGCGGCGTACGTGCAGGCATTTCACTTAACCGTGCAGCGGGAGTTGATGAAGAACACAACGCTTGAGGTCTCCTATGTCGGCAACCACGGAGTACACATCCCTGTTCTGACCGACTTCAACCAGGGCGCGACCGAACCTGTGAGCTGCAATTCGGGCATTGGATGCCTTACGCAGCAGCAGCGGCGGCCCATTCCGACCTTCACTAATATTCTGACGGCGCTGCCCCAAGGGTACCTGCTCTACAACTCGTTGCAGACCAAGCTGGAGCGCCGATACAGCAACGGAATCTTCCTGATCAACTCGTTCACCTGGTCAAGAGCGATCAACAACGCCTCGGCCGATCTGGAGACGTATGGCGGCGACGGCGCGCTAGTCAACTTTTACAATCCAGCGGGAGACCGCGGCCCGTCGAGCTACAACCAGCCATTGAATAATACGTTGTCCATCATTGCAGACCTGCCCTTTGGAAAGGGCAAGATGTTCGGGCAGAATGCTCCAGCGTGGCAGCAGGCAATCTTGGGAGGCTGGCAAGTTACAGCGATCAACATGGTCACGAGCGGTCTGCCGATCAACCTGACCTATACTCCGTCAGCTCAGTATGTCGTGTCGAGTACGAGCGAGGTTTACTCGGTGCGCCCCAACCTGGTCAGCACGGCGAAGGCAGTCTATGCGCCTAAGTCAAACTATGTGAAGACTAACGGTGCTCTCAGCGGTACATTGTTATCGAGCCAGGTGAGTGTTCCGTCGCCCAGTCAATACTTTGGCAATGCGGGACGCAATGACCTGAGCGGGCCTGCGTTCGCGCAGCTTACCCTCGCGCTGCACAAGTCCGAGCAACTGTGGTCGGAGAATAGGAACCTGGAATTTCGCATCGAGGCCTTCAACGTCCTGAATTCGACTAACTTCCAGTATCCGGACACTGCAGTGACCGATGGTGCAAGCTTCGGCACTTACACTGCAGCGAATGCTTATCCCTCCCGGCAAGTGCAGTTAGCTCTGCGCCTGTCCTTTTAATCAACTCTTTCGAGCGAAGAAACCCTGACCCGGCAAGCACAGGCTTGCCGGAAGTTAATTGTCCGACGATAAACGAGTCTTTTTCTTGGAGATCATTTAGTGATTACAAACAAGTCGATTGCTCTATGCATTGCTGCTCTATCCACCATTGTTCAGTCTTTCGCTGCAGGGCAAACAACTGCAAATGATTCTGTAAAGATGAATCAAATTCAGGTGATCGGCTCCCATAACAGCTATCACGCAGGCATTGCGCCAAGTGAAGCAAAGCTTATGATGGAGAAGAACCCAAAACGATACCAGGCATTCGAATATCGGCACCGGCCTCTCGATCAACAATTGGATTCAGGTGTGCGCCAGATCGAACTGGATGTCTACGCCGATAGCCAAGGTGGACGCTTCGCTGATCCGCTGGGACCCAAACTTGTCGCGCAGGCAGGCCTCCCCGCCGACCCACCCTTTGACTCCGACGGCATCATGAAGAAACCCGGCTTCAAAGTGATGCACGTGCAGGACTATGATTACCGCAGCACCTGCCAGCCTTTCACCGCGTGCCTGGAGGTCGTGCGCAAGTGGTCCCAGGCGCATCCAGGTCACCTGCCCATCTATATTCTGGTCGAAACGAAACAGAGCGATCTGCCTGCGCAGTTCCACGCGACAACAACCGAGAAATTTACATCCGCGACTTTTGATGCCCTCGACGCCGAGATTCGCTCCGTCTTCTCAGCAAGGGAGTTGATTACGCCCGACGATGTTCGCGGGAACCACGCAACGCTTGAAGAGGCCGTTCTGAACAATGGCTGGCCTACTTTAGATGAAGCGCGGGGCAAGATCGTTTTTCTCATGGATCAGCGCGCTGTGGGCCCTGTCTATCTCGAAGGACATCCCGCGCTACGCGATCGGGTCATCTTCACCAACGCGCAGCCTGGTGAACCTGATTGCGCTTTTATCGAAGAGAACGATGGCACGCAGGAGGAGATCGCTGCGCTTGTCCGCAAGGGCTATCTTGTGCGCACGCGCACCGATGCCGACACCAAAGAGGCGCGAAGCAACAGCACAGCGCAACGCGAATCGGCTCTAGCCAGCGGAGCGCAACTCCTCAGTACTGATTACCCCGCATCCGAACCTTCGACGTGGACCGGGTATTCCGTGAGCCTGCCGGATGGAGCAGTAGCCAGATGCAATCCCATCAACAGCCCGGTGTCATGCAAGAATACGGCGCTCGAGAACCATCCTTAGCGACATTTTAGATGCTCGAATCAGGTCGAATGCCAGTGAAACCAGCGTTCGACCTGATTCGAGCTATGATGCATGCTCGGCGTCACCTCCGTGGTTCCAACAAGGCCCGGACGGTATCAGGATCTGCTCGCCGGAGAAGTACTAGTCAAGGCTCGAAGCTTCCGGATTGCCCGCGATGCTTCGGAACCGTGATTTACGGTCGCACGAGAAGCATTTCCGCTATCGAGCATCGGTCGGCGGCCGCATCAGAAACGAGATGTTACCTACCTGATAGATCACCTTGCCCACACCCGCTGGTTTTGGTTGTACCTGTCCGGCCTGAACCTTGGCGAACGCGGCCGCAAGATCCTCCAATACGCTCGGCGGGGCTACGGGCACGTTGTGTGCTCCGAGAACGATCTTCACCTGGGGCCGCAAGGCAGCTATCCTTTGCACCGACTTGCCATAGGCCGTGAGATCCGTCTCCGGTCGGTAGAGCCAAATCGTTCCGGGATAATATGTATCACCCGTGAACAGCACTCCATTGGCGCGATCGAAGAGGCAGATTGCGTCCGGCGTATGGCCCGGTGTGGCTATCACCTCGACGGTTTTTCCGCCCAGGTCGATGCGGTCGCCGTCATTTAGCCACTTGGTGACCTTCCACGGCCGCGTCGCGTATGCCTCGCGATCGAATCCGATGGGCAGCGAACCACATATCTCGTCCGGCGCAATCTCCGCCTGCGCATCATCCTTCGAACCCTTCTCGTTGTGTCGCGTGAACTC
>Ga0206959_10045_pt1 | contig 37578 bp, 37 predicted proteins | sample Alteio_BWOrgHeat_31_FD_152971 | JGI IMG/M metagenome (GOLD analysis project Ga0206959, IMG submission 152971) | Enriched cells from forest soil in Barre Woods Harvard Forest LTER site, Petersham, Massachusetts, United States -... | ecosystem: Environmental > Terrestrial > Soil > Temperate forest >...
TTGGGCTCCAGGCTCTGGTGCTCGGCGGGTGATGGAGCCGGCGTCGGAGTCGCGGCGGGTGTCTGGCCGAAAACAGGCAGGCTGATGCAGCCAGCCAGAAGCAGGGAGAAGATGAATCGCATGGGTGTTCCTTTCGAGACGGTCGGGCCGCCTCTCGAAATCACATTCTATAAGAGCCGGAAGCCCCTGGCGGGGAAGTCGATAGGATCAAGGAGTGAATGTAACGAGGCGTAAAGAAGGCATGTCATAAAAGCAAACATGACATGCCTCTTTGCTGAAAGTCCTGCAAGCGCTCAAGGCTCCTGGAATATACCGCTGGTCTGTACATATGAAATGGAACCGCTGGTGGGGAGTGCGGCATAGAACGTGTACCACTGCTGCGCGCCGCTCCATTCGTCCATAATCCATGTCACCGATGTGTGCGAGGCGGGCATCGCGATAAAGCATGTCATAAAGTTTCCAGGCATTGGGTTGCTTCAGTGCAACCGGATGGGTTGTTTTCTCACTATTGTCGCCGTTCCATGAAATCGCATCGACATCACCATAGCGAGCGCCAGAATTGCCGGCGCGTTCTGCATATTCCCACTCTGCTTCCGTGGGCAGCCGCATTCCGACGGCTTCGCAATACGACGTAGCTTCTTTCCAGGTGGCTTTATCTACCGGCAACTGATCGCCCACAAAGCTAACGCTCGGTGGCTCATTCATTACGTGCTGGTAAGCAGCCTGCGTTACCAGTGTCTGTCCCATCCAGTAGCCTTTGGTGATCGTTACGCGGTGCGCCGGTTTTTCATCAACGTCGCATACGCTATCGCCAGGCGAACAGCCCATCTGAAAGGAACCCGGCGGGATCCATGAATAGCGCAGTCCGTCCCTGGGGTTTACCTTGGATGCGCCGGCGCTCTGGATGGTGCTGCTGGTTTGTTCCTCGGTTGTCACGCCATTCTGGGCTTTGCGGATGGCCGCGATCAACTCGTCGGTGGCACCCACGGCGCGCAATCTGCGCTCGACCTCCGGGGTGAGAGTAAAATTCACGCCCAACCTGGATACCAAAACAGTCAGCCGGCGGGGACTGATCTCGCCTTTTAATCCGGTAAGAATTTTGCTTTCGGTGAGCGGCTCGGGAGTCGGTTCTGCCGATTGTGCCGCCGCCACGCTGATGAAAACACCTGGCGCCATGACAAATGCCAGCATTAGAAAGAGGATGAAACGTTTCATATGACTTTCTCCTCGTACGAAAAATGATGCTGCTCACACAATCTGCTCAGACTCACACACTGCCGGTTAGCCCAGCAATGATGATCTCAATAGCAATCCAAGTGCCCCAATTCTAACCCGTCTGGCAAGATCGTGAAAGATTTGCCCCAAGCATGATCTAAATCCACATTCTTTGATTAGGCTTTGACAGTTTGTGTCCGAAATCATCAATGCGGTTCATCCGTTGGCAGCGCGTCGCGATCCTCTCTTGTCTGACGGATAGTACCGTCTGCAGTGAGCAGGAAGCTGCGGTTGCCCGTCTCTTCGAACTCCAGTGGACGCGCGCTGATTGTGTAGGAAGTCACACGCCCGTCTTTCGACACCGGACGGTATTCAAAGCGATAGCCATTCTTCACGCACGAGGTTTGCGCGCATGTCAGTTCGTAATCATGCCGGCCTGACGGAGGCATTTTCCCAGCCTCTGCCATAATGGCCAGCGCCGATGGGATAGTTGGGAAATTTGCATCCTTCGATTGGCTCGCATATATCTCCATCGCGTTGGAGCACGAACGCAGAGTCGTTACTGCGCTATTCTCGTGCCGCACAGTCATCGGAACGTACCAACTCGGCAAGGTGACACCGACAAAAAGCAGAACACCGACATCGTAGAGGACGCAGCGCAGCAGTGGTGTGCCAAATACAAATTTTCCGGCAGAAGCGCGCCGCACGAACATCAGTTGCGCCGCCTGGGTAAGCAGCAGCGCCATCAGAAAAATCAGAATCCCTATCGTGGAGCGGTGCGCGCGGTGCATGATGCTACGTACGGTAACAACCGTGGGGACGAGTGCAAGGGTGATGGTTACACAGGCAAGAGCCCATCCCCAGGCCTGCCACTTTCGACTGGTGCGCGCCACCATGAAAATAACGTACGGGATCGAGACCAGAATTACGTAGGCGCTTGCCCCACCCTCGTCCGAATAGACCAACCCGGAAATGATCACGAAGAGCATCGCCAACGCAGCTAAGCGAGCCAGCCTAGCCATGGAACGATCGAATATTGGGGTCTCCGGCGGAGGTGGATCGCCAGACGGTAATTTGCCAAACGCAGCGGGATCAGCCATGCTTGCGCTGGATTCTATCCCTAAGCAGACGTCGGCGCAATATGTAAGGCGAAACTGGTATTTCGTGAGCGCGGATTAGCTGAAATCTCATAAGCTGGCTGCCCAGAACCCTGATTGCAATCTCAGGGACCAAAGCCCGTATTTTGCGATTTTGTGCACGACAAAGGTCATGCGCCTGACACAGTTGTGAATTTCTGATGCGATAGATTCTTACGCAGTCATAATACGATAAAGATGGCTAGCGATGTATCCCCAGAATTCGCTCTTCTTCTATCTTGTCTTCCGCTTTCTTCTTCCACGCGAGCGCCTGCTTATCGTCTGGTTTAACTTTGAGCACCGCGTTAAAACTATTCAGGGCATTCTCGTAGTTTTCTTCGGAAAATTCCTTCTTCCCCTGCTTTAACAAGCCCTCGGCAACGTTGCTCTGCAAATTCTTAACGTCGTCCTGAATCGCGGGAACGATTGAGTGATTGTGCTGATCACTTGTCTCCTGCGCATCCGGCGAATGGACAGGCTCGGGCGTCGCGGTAGGCTTTGTCCTGGCGACCTCGACGGCGATATTGTTTACGCAGCCTTTTACTGACGACACTTCTTTAGCTTTACTGCAGGCCAGCTCCTTTTTTTCCTCGTCGCGCACGCTGCCTGCCAGCGTTACAACGCCATCATTCACCTGAATGCTAACGCCGGTTAGTCCATTTTCAAAGCTGGAGTGCAAATGCTGTTCTACCGATGCCTGCACCTGCGCGTCATCGGTGTGCCAATTTGGAATGTTGATGACAGCAATTACGATCAGCACCACTACGGCGGCGAGAGCCACGGCCATCCATGGCTGTAGCCCACCCTTCGGCGCTTTTGTTTTCGAGGTCACGAACGGCTTTTCCGTGCGCGGACGCTCTGGCGCTGGCCACCGAGGGCTGTCCTGCGCTGCCGGTGGCATTTCGCTTTTCCGTACTGGTTGCTGCGGCGTCCGGTATGGATCTCTCGTCGGATCGACAAATGGTGCAACCGGCGGAGTTATCGACGGCGTTGCTGTCGCAGGCACAACTCTGGTGGGCTGTACGGGCGATACAACACTTGCCGCAGATGCAGCCACGGACGCTGCCCATACTGCGGGATTGCGCAGCGCCTGCACTAAAGCATCGGCTGACTGAAACCGGTCTTCCGGCTTCTTCTCCAGGGCCTTCATCAGCACGGCTGAAACAGCTTCGGGAATATGCAATGCCGGCATCAACTGATGCGGTGGCTGCGGCCGCGTGTTGATCTGCTGCAGCATCATGCCCATGGGCGTCTCGGACTCGAAAGGCAAACGCCCGGTAAGCATTTCATAAATCACGACGCCGAGCGAGTAGATATCGGAGCGGCCATCAAGCTTATTGCCGCCGAGGCCGGTAGCCTGCTCGGGAGACATATACTGTGGCGTTCCTACGATCATGCCAAACGCAGTTGATTTGTAAACCGAGCCTTCAAGCAAGCCGTCCATGGCCTTGGCGATACCGAAGTCGAGGACCTTGCAGATCTCCTTGCCGTTCTTGCCCGCAGTAATAAAGATATTGTCAGGCTTGATGTCGCGATGGACGATGCCCAGATCATGCGCTGCGCTCAGGGCCGAGGCCACCTGCGCGGCCATTACCATCGTGCGGTCAACGCCGAGCTGGCCTTCTTTGTGGATGAGGCCGCGCAAGTCTTGTCCGCGCAGAAACTCCATGGCGATGAACGGGCGGCCGTCTTCAATTTCGTCAAGGTCTTCGACCCAAACCGCATTCTCGTGCCGCAGCTTACGCGCCACGGCGGCCTCGCGACGAAAGCGCTTGAGGAAATCGTCTTCGTTTGCGTACTTGGGAAGCACTACCTTGATGGCACGATCTTCATTCAGCATCCGGTGGCGCGCGCGATAAACAGCGGCCATGCCACCGGCGCCAATCCATTCGAGGATGTGGTATTTGCCGCGCACGATCATGCCCGGTTCGAGTTCCCGGACGAACTGCAGCACCGCGCCATCCTGCGGACATTGTTGCATGTTGTCCGCAAAAAGCATCCGGCATGTAGTGCAATGCTTCATGGAAAATGGCCCGTCACGCTCTCACCAGCTATAGCACCATCTACGACGGAACCCGGGCGGCGTATGGGGAGAACGCTTTGCAGCCATCATACTGGAAAATAAAGAGAGTACAAGAGCACAGGAGGTTCAGGGAATCTATGGAAGCGCCGAGAGTCCTCTAATTACCCACATCACTAGGGCAGCGTCTCTCCGACACAGCGGAAGCTGTTATTGGCGGTTTTGGCGTTCGGATCGGAAACGGTGCGCGATGATACGCGGACATCGCTCGCAAAACTGTACCAGGAACCACCACGCAGCGCGCGCATCCTGCCCGAGTTGGGCCCGGGCGGGTCCTGCGACGGCGACTGGCCATAGTATGTTGCACTGTACCAATCGGCCGTCCATTCCAGCGAATTACCCAGGATGTCATAAAGCTTCCAAGCATTCGGTCGCTTTTCCGCCACCGGATGCGTGCGATTCTTGTTCGCATCCAGCCGCTTGCCGTAATTAGTTTGATCGCTGTTCCAGTAATCAATGGCCCGGATGCGCTGGTCGCCGGCGTTGTCTCCGTACCATGCGATAGAGTCGAGGTCGCCGAAGCGGCCCGACGAATTGCCGGCGCGCGCTGCATATTCCCACTCGGCTTCGGTTGGCAGTCGCATGCCCAAGGACGTGCAATAGGCCCTGGCATCGGCAGCGGTCACCATCTCCACGGGCAAGCGGTCGCCATGAAACCAACTGGGATTTTTGCCGGTGACACGCTGATATGCAGCCTGCGTTACCAGCGTCTGCCCGATCCAGAATCCGCGGCTGATAGTGATGCGGTGTGCCGGCTTCTCGTCGTCACGGCATTCGCTGTCGCCAGGTGAACAGCCCATCTGGTATGTCCCCGCAGGAGCCCAGACATAGGTCTGGCCATCCCTGGCATTCGTTCTCGTTGTGCCTGCCTGCCGGTTACTGTTGTTCGTATTATTGTTCGTGTTGTTGGTGTTGTTGACGGTGTTGCTCTGAAGCTGCGACTGAAGTTCAATCAGGACTGCCTTTTGCTCGGCCGACTCAGCGTGTACTACCTTGCGCCATACAACCGTTGTGTCTCGCTTGCTTACGGCGCGCACGATGTTGTCGCCGATAACGCCGCTTACGGTTTTCTCTTCCCCTGCCCGCATGTCGAATGAGTTTCCGTCAACCGTGACCGTGCAATCGGCATCGGCATCGAGAATCAGTGAGACATCCTGTTTAAGGGTAACTTTCGCATTGCGGATAGCCGCGATCAATTCATCGTTGGCGCCAGCCGCACGCAGTCTGCGCTCGATCTCAGGAGTGAGGGAAAAATCCACACCCAGACGGCCCACCAAAACTCCCAGCCGCTTGGGAGTAATATCTCCCTTTAAGCCGGTGAGAATCTTACTCTCTGAAAGTGGCTCGGGCGCAGTATCGTTTTGCGCTGTGGCCTGGGAGATAAAAATCCCGAATGCAACCGCGAAAACGAGCACGCCAGCAACAAGAAAGCGCTTCATAGCAAGCCATCATACTTGAAAACACGCAGAGTACAAGAAGTTGCGGAATCAACCGCCCTTTCCGTGACAAGATACGTTCAGCAGGCAGATCGCTGCTAAAAATTCACACAAACCCTAATTTCTGGCAGCAATACAGAACCTCGTACATATAATAAGGATAAGTTTCCAGAAAGCCCTGAAATGCAGACTTCCGAAAGCTACGCATCTTCGTTAGAGGTCACACCACAAAAAACTGCACGCACGCATGCGATGGCCATGCGTCTGGCATTTTTGATCGCCGTGGCAGTCTATGCGATTCTGCTGTCTGTAATGTGGTCTGCAAACCTGCAGCAGACTGGCGGACATTTCGTCTATCCGCTGGATGACACCTACATCACTATGTCCATGTCGCGGAATCTTGCCGAGCATGGCGTCTATGGATTTACCCGGCACGACTTTACCTTTGCTTCATCTACGCCGCTTGACATTCTGTTGACAGCTGCAATTTTCAAACTGGTGGGCACAAATATTTTTGTTCCCTTTTGCATTAATGTCATTGGGGCACTCGGCATCCTCTGGAGTGTTACCCGCATCTTCAAGCAGCTTGGGGTCTCCGCGCTATTTACCGGCGCAGTGTTGTTGGCGCTGATCTTTTTTGTGCCACTGGTTCCGCTTACATTTGCAGGCATGGAGCACCTCGTCCACGCCTGGATCACCATCGAATTTGCCTGGCTCTCTTTGCATTACCTGCATGAGGATACGCGCGGTACGCTTGTGCCCGTGTTGCTGCTGGCCCCATTGCTCGGCACGATCCGCTACGAGGGGCTCTTTACCGTAGCAGCCGTCTGCCTGCTGTTGCTCTTTTCAGGCCGAATTGCTGGCGCTTTGCTCACCGCTACTGCCGGATTGCTGCCCATGGCTACGTTCGGCACTTATGCGACGCACCGGGGATGGTTCTTTCTACCCAACTCACTGATGATGAAAGCGGGCCTTCCGGGAGGCCGCGCTCTTGCGCTGACCGGTGCTCCGCTCTTTCGTGCTGCTGCCTCCTTTGTGCTGGTTAGCCTGTTGGTTGCGCTGGCCGTGGCCGCGTTTCGTTCATCACGACCAGCATTTGCAAAAGCATCGACCGCTGGCGTGACGCTGATCGCTGGCATCGTTTTGCAGATGAGTGGCTTTCCCTGGCTCACGATGGCGGGCAATATCGCAATGCGCCTCGGCGCTTTTCCGGGGGACTCACTTGAAGTATTTTCCCTGGCGGTAGCGGCGATTGTATTGCTGGTGGTGCGTCCAGTTTCTCGCAAAACAAAGTCACTTTTATTCCTCTTTTTCTTCACGGCCATCCTGCACCAGGAGCTTGCCACCTACGGATGGTTCTTCCGCTACGAAGCCTACATGGTCGCGTTTGGCATTTTTGCCATTGCGATTGCCATCTGGGAGCTACAGCCAGCTCTGCGGCTGAAGTCTGTGCTGGCCATCGCGCTCGCCACCACGGCCCTAAATATCGCTGGATATCCCCTGTTGCTGCGGGCCAGCCAGTCGCTCACGCAACTGCCCAAGGTGGAAAACGATTTCTATCGCCAGCAATATCAGATGGCGCAATTCTTCCGGCGATACTATCCCAATGCAAATATTGGATTGAATGACATTGGCGCCGTAAATTTCTATACCGACCTGCACTGCAGCGATATGTGGGGACTCGCCGATATCGAGGTTCTGCGGATGCGCCGGGAAAACCGATACAATCCCGAAGCACTGGCCTCGCTTCTGTCGCAGAGGGGCGTACAGGTGATCGCCATATACGATACCTGGTTCGCGCTCGATCGCAACCCTGCGCCAAAAGATTGGATTCGCGTCGAACAGTGGCGGTTAAATCAGATCACGCAGCTGGGCGGATATGCGATTTCATTCTACGGAGTGGGCCCGGAAAACGCTGCGCGCCTGCAGCAGAACCTCGAAGACTTCGACCATCAACTGCCAGCCGGGATCGCCGTCTACCGCTTTCGTCCCACTGATAGCGCGCCAAAACAGTAATCGCTTAGCGAATTGCCGCCGGCGAGAAATCGCTGCAGTAGCCGTTTTCTCCAACCGAAGCGCGCTGGGTAGTGGCCTCGCTCTTAGCCACGGGAAGCTGCTCTGCAAATCGCTTCGTCAGGCGGTTGATTTGCAGAGAATAGTCCGTCACCCGGCTGGTGCCCGCGTTGTTCATGTGCGACAGATTCACCACGAGTTGTTTGCCGGTTACGGTCACCGATGGATTGCCCCGCGTGCCCGCCATGGCGTCGCGGTCGGAGTCGCCCTGGGCTTTGCTCCATAGCAGATCGACGCGCAGGCTCATGGCACGCGCGCTTTCCTTGTACTCCACGATAGTCATGTTTGTGCCGGCTTCCACGACATCGACTTCTTGCCCGTTGCGTTTAGGACGCTGCTCGGGCTGTTCGAGAGGCAGTTCCCACTGCACCGGCAAATCGTAGTGCACAACGACAAAAGCATTTTCCTGCTGCCGAAAGCAGACAAACGTCTTACTTGCCGGCTGCGTGAGCATGGTGGTGAACTTGCCTGCCTGCAGCATGTCGTTAAATGCCTGACAAGACGTTCCGGCGTGAACTGCAAAACAGTCAACCGAATCGGGATGCTTGATAGCGCGCGGAAGCGCGGTTTGCGCCGAGCCCGGCACTGCAACTCCCAGCGCTACCACTGCAAGGGCAAAGCACAGCAGCGTAACGCTATTGGGTCTCATAGACGTGGCCTCCTGGGGGAGCGGCGCAATTGTAGCACGGGCGCAAGATCCGGGCGCGAGCGAAACTTGTTCTGGCTGTGATACGTATTGCATACGGCGCGGAATATACAGGACTCGCCCGGACTACCGTGGCTTCTGGTATTTTTATATATTTGATTACAGCGGTTCTTCTGGCATAAACGGCCAAATCGGGACTGGCGAAGCAGAACCCTTGAACGAACATCTGGCCGCAGGGCCTCGGAGACAAGATGGGTATTGAATCGGGCACATCCCCGATTGAAGGACGCGAGTTCTGGATTTCTCGCATCGAGAAGCAGGCGCAACTCGAAGAACAACCCCTATCTGACATTGAGCGCCGCTATATCAATTGCTCCACCCTCTCTGACAGGCAGAAGGTAAAAGCGCTCCAGGCAGAGTTCCGCAAGGACCACAACGACGAGGAATTTATTGACCGCATCACCGGCCTGATCGATCGTGCCTATCGTAACGAGTGCGCCCGCGACTCACGCGTGAGGGCCCGCTACAAGCGCGAGCTTGATGCGCTCAACACTACCGATTTCTACCTATGGGTCTATGCCACGCTCGCAATGTCACACCATTTTGAGCCGGCGAACACCTTCTCATCACGATTGCTCTCGGCCTTCATGATCAGCGCCGGCGTTGCCCTGATACTGGGCGTGCTCTTCGTGATCTGGCATTTCATCGCACCGCTGCTGCGTCACTAAAGGCGACATGCGCTGGATCACGCGACGATGCAGGCCCTGTGTTACCGCAAAAGAAAAAGCCCGCACAAGGCGGGCTTCTCTCCATCAGCGTCAAGTTCAATACTAAGCGGGTTATAGAGCCGGCCTCCCGGCGTCTTGCAGTTTTCTGTTTAAATCCTGCTTGCGCCGCGAGGCAATCGCCGGCTGCACGAAATAAAAATCGAAAAGCGCTTCGAGAACATCGAGGTTCCACTCCGCTTCTCCGGGCTCGGCGTCGGCGATAACACTGGGGCTTACGCTCTTTGCCGGGTACGCGGTGAAGTTGCCGGCGGTCCTAATCCGCTTCAGGTCATCAGTGATGTAGCTCGGCACCTTGCCGGAAGCGACAACCTCTTCGATCTGGGCATCAAGATCTCTGGATCTGGTGCCGGCTCTGTCCGTTAAAATAGCCTGCAGACAGCGACGGCTGAGCGCGGCGCTGGCCCTGGGACTATGCGGCAGAACCGTAACAGCCTCCTTGAAATCCTGCCGGTAAGGATCGGTTACCTCTACGGGTGCAGGACGCACAACGCCAGCTGGATAAGCACGGAAGATCACCGGCGCGGTACCCTCCATGTTGCGACCAAGATAGATGATGCTTTCACTGCATTCCGGACACTGTTGGTACAGCACCTGCCACTCCAGTCCAGAATTCGACTTCACAACCGTATGCGTGGAAACATTCTGATATATACCAATACCACAATGAGGACATCTCATGCCCGCAGCATACCACCTTTTCTTTCGCACGCTGTAGAAAATGAAAAGGCAGACCATTCAAAAAGCGATGTAATGTTTACTCTTCTCAAGCCACTATGTAGGTCATAGCCTGTCTGCCGCTAAAGCCTTCCAATATCTTCAGCGGCTTACATCCAGGCACACGACATCCACTCGCTGATGATGGACGACCTGCGCCTTGCGATCGTACCAACAGCCATCTTCTTCCCTGCACTCCAGCCGGATGCACTTCGCCGGTACTCGATTTGCTCGATCGGCTGCAGGCTTGTGCACCGCACAGCCGGAAAGCAGCAGGCAGGCAATCAATGAAACGTATGCACACATGGAAATGCGCACGGTATGAAAACATTTAATAAAACAAATCATAGCTATTGATTGACGCGGACGGGATATACTGCCGGGGTTAGAATGTTGTCATTTGAGAAAGCGGTGGACATGAGCTTCTGGAGCAAACTTTTTGGAAGTGGAGTAGAGACGGTGTCGGCGGGGCCGAATGCGGTCACACCCGTGCCACAGACGGTGAACACCAGGCCGGCCGATCTAGCCAGCGCTCAACGTCTTACTGCGGACCATCGTTGGAGCGAGGCTCTGGCTATGGTGGAGGGCATCCACGCACTGCCCCAGGACATCGAAGCCGCCAAGAACCAACTGCGCACACTTATCCAAGAACAGGCACAATCAAGCCGGAACACTACGGCAATCGGACGGGATACGCCATCCGGCGAGCCCAATGCGTCTATGGATTTGCTGCGTGCCAAGCTGGGAGGAGACTCCATATCCGCGTTGATGGCGTTACGCGCGCAATGTCTCACCAAAATCATGACGGGCATGGTGAAGGCTCGTGCCGGAACCCAGGGGAACGCCGGCATGAGCGACCCTGAATTTACGGAGCTTACGAACAAAGCGCTTGCACACGTGCAAGTCGTCAGCACAGTTCTGAACGGCGATGCCGAGAACCTGACTCACGCCGCTGGGTTGTGTCATTCCCTCGCGCGCTTTCAGCAGGCACACGAATTGCTGCAGCGCGTGGTCGAACTCGCTCCGAACAATGCCATGGCCGCGGCTATGCTCAAGATGACCGAAAAGCGTATGGCAGAATTTCCCGGCATGTAAGCAATCTCGTGTAGTGCGAGGGCTTATCGCAGCCAGCGCGCACGAAACAACTGGAACTTTTCATCGTCCGCTGGAGTCTACAGCTAGTAAGGATATGTGGGATGGCATTACTGGAGCTGAATCGCCGCTTTCTAGAAACCCGTCAGCGCAAGCGCAGCAGCCATCCCTGGAGCAATCTTCGCTGTTACATCGACGTCAGCGCATTGGTAGCTGTGATGATCGTGCTGATTATCATAAACATGCCACTCGTGGTCACATGCGGTGGTCGCATAGCAATAAATATGCCTGCAGTCAGTCATCCGATCCTGATGCCCGGCGCAGACCGTTATGATGCGCTGTTGGTCGGAATTACACGAGATAGCAGAATTTACCTGGGCACACAAAACATTGCCTACCTTGAACAATTGCCCGCCGCAATTCGTGATGGCCTGAATCACGGCGCAGAGCACAAAGTGTACATCCGAGCCGACGCCCGCGCCAAATACCGCACGGTTATGGATGCGGTGGACGGTATACGCGATGCCGGTGTGCAGGACGTCGGCTTTCTGGTCGAGGATCGACGGCCAGCATTATCGACTCCTTAGTTTTTGCACTTGTTCCTTACACTGGATCAATAGGTTTGAGTTGTGTGGGATCAACTGCCTGCTGCGCCTTCTGATGCGCGGTAATGGCATTGGTAACTGCGTTGTCGACGATCGATATCCAGGTGGCCACTTCTCCAGTAATACCTGGAACAGACTTTAATGCGGCCACCACTGCTGCGAGTGCGGTTAAGAGTGTTTGTACCATAGCTATTTCTCCTTTAATTGATGGGTTAGCTTTCTAGAGTTTGCGCCACGTCATTCACTGGGAATGCAACCACCCTAAGCGCAGCTCTCAGCCAATTGGTTGCCGATCTGGCCACGTTACAAACTGCAGTGCCCGTGCCTGTGTTCCTCCAGACTTAATGTTGGGAAGTTTTCTAGAACGCGTTGGATGGGAGACGTAAGCGGTACTTTCTAATGGGCAATAAAAAACCCGGCTTGCGCCGGGCTTTTCATTTTCGTCAGCTAAGCTTCTAAAGCTTGTCTTTCATCTCATGCGTAGCGCAACATCGGTTTTCGCTTTGCGGATTTGCTCTTCGTCTTGCTTCTAGCAATCGTTTTTACTTTGGACTTAGCCGTGGTTCTGCTCACGCCCTTTGCTTTGCTTGCCTGCAAGGTTGCGACTTTCAAGATCTGTCGTGTCACAGATGCGACCAGCAACGGTTTCACGGCCGCTTCTATCTTATCCATGAAGCCGTCGAGCGAGTCGAGTTCGCGAATCAAGCCGTCGACGTTGCCAAACTTGTCGAGCGCGTTCCGCAACTGATCGAACGCGCGATCGATGGGCTCGAGAAAGCGGGACAGCGGATTCAGCACGTTTTCCAGCTGCCGCAGCAATGCGTCAATACCGAAGGCTCGCATAATTGGCTCCAGCGCTTTATCGATAAGGTGACCGAAGATGTTAAGCACCTTCAACACCCACTCGAGCGGACGCAGCACATTCGCGATGATCTCAAACGGCTGGCGGATGTTTTCCAGCGCGTTGTCCACGCTGCTGATTACATCGACGGCATCATTCACGGTGCTGAGCGTGGAGTTCACGCTTTCCGCACCGCTGGTAACACCGTTCAACGCCGGTTCAATGGCTTTTTGTGCGGCAACCACCTTCGAGACTACCGGATCGATAACTTTGTTAGCCGCCTTCAACGCGGTTTCAATGGGCGCGGGTGGGCCATCCGGCCACTGCCTTTGGATCGCGTCTGCCTTGCCGATTGCGCCCGACACCGTGCCGATGTGCTTGCCCAAACTGTTTTTCGCTTGATCGATCGGCCTGCCGATTTTATCTACGGCTTGCATCACCGGCTGCAGCACCTGCATGATACGTTCGGCTCCGCTGCGAAGGCGCCTCACTGCCTGCGTCATTCGTTGAAAAATGGCTCTTGCCCTGCCAATAAACGGGCCAATGACTGGAAATGGACTAAGAAATGTACAGAGATTGGTTAACGTTTGTATGATGTTCTCGATGCGGCCGAGTTTTTGCGCGGCCTCCTGTGGACGATGGATGAATCTCTTTGCTTGCCCGACCGCTTGTGACGATGCGTTGAGCGGCTGCTGCAACTTGATGAGCGCGTCGCGCACGCTTTCCAGGCTGCGTTTGAGTTCTTCGGCTTGTGTCATGAGTTCCTTTCGTTGAGCTTAGGAGTTCGAAAGTGAGTAGCCGCTAGACTCTAGAAAAAGCCATCACGGATGTCAAACACAATCGTGCTGCACTTGCCGGCGAAGACGCCGGACAACACACTTACAATGGAAGGACAATTGCCTTTATGCGAATGGTTCAGACGAAACTGTGCCAGGCGCCTGCCGCCCGGGCGATGTCCAGACTGCTCCCATAACCGTGTGGTGGCCCTTAACGACGCGCGGCTACCTTTTTCATTTGATCCTGGCCGTGCAATCGTGCGGTATACACATAACCGCCACGCCCGCGGCGGTAACAATCCACAAATTTTCCCGGCCGCCACCGAAACCATTGGACTTGCCTCAGAACGTTCACTACAATTCTTTCTCCGGAGGACTTGTGCCGCCTAATCCCGCAGATCTGGAAAAGCTGTTGCGCTTTTTTCAAGACCTCTATGCTCACACGCTCACGCTGCAGGAGTTCACTCGCACCGAATATCCCCGCAGTTACGACGACCTTAAGCCACCCTATGAGCAGCAGGCGGCCGAGAAATTTGAGATTTTCTATCGCTCCCTCAATGAACCCGAGGCTTTTGCCAGGGCCGTGCGGGAGTTTCTAGAAAGCCATCCCGGGATCGGCAAGGCTCCGTAGCTCTATTGGCATCTACACACAGGCTAAAGGACGCCTTTCCACGCTAACTCATTTCTTGAAACACCCTTGTCTAATCGCGGGCCGCGCATGAACCTACATCATACTTTTCTGCCATTGACAAACCCCTGTCCGCGCGGTCCTTCGATGTGTGCAAGGCGTTCGCCGTGCTCAGTCTGCACATCGCGCAGGTCCTTGATGTCCGATCGGGCATCGGCGATATCTGCGGCGTTGTTCTCTACGGCCTTGGTGAGTCGACCATAATAATAGACGGTGAGCGTCCAGTTTACGATGCAACCCACGAATACGACCGCGATGGTTCCAAACAGCGAGAGTAATTCCCTTCCTGTCACTTTTATGTCTCCTTAGAGATATATGAGAGTGGCGCATTGCGCTGGCTACGAAAGCTCCGGGAATGGCTGCAAACCAAATGGCGCAGGTCTATTGGGCATGCACTGTTGATTTATATTTTCCAGCCTGCTGGTTTGTAATCCAGCAGCGATTGATTTACATTGGCTCCTGCTCGGCTGCGACAGGAGAATATGAATGCCCTGCTCTTTCGACTTTGATCCGGCTAACAGAATTTTGCGCATCCGGATGGAAGGTATACTCACCAAAGCTGCCATCACCGAGTACTATCGGCTATTGAGACTTCATGATGCGGCCATCGCACCGCGCGCGGGCATCCTTGATTTATCCGGAATAACCTCTGTGGACTTAACATCGCGATCTATTTCAGAGCTCGCGATCCTGCCCCCGGCATTTGCTGACGAGTCTCGCCCACGCATTGTGGTCGCACCCACAGATCATGTATATGGAATGTCGCGCATGTTCCAGGCGCTCGGAGAGAAGACGCGCCCCAACCTGCATGTGGTCCGCAGTCTTGAGGACGCTTATGTAGTGCTGGGTATCAGCAATCCGCGCTTTGAGCCGATATCGCTGGAATAGCCTGCTGTTTCCGGCTGGAGAATTTCCCTATTTCTTCTTTTCGATGCTTTTCTTCTCTGCCACCGGAGCACCCGGCAGCAGTGCCAGCAGCGCGCTATCTTTCTTTAGCAAAGGGAAAATTTCACTGTACGGAATATTGATCTCAGGGCCACAGCCCTGCGTGGCATGCTGCAGTACGGGCTGAATCACGAGACCATTTCTTGCCGGCCAAATATCGGAGTTATGATAAAGGCGGTCTCCGGTCCGATCTGGAAACATCGTGACTTTACAATTTTCATCTTTGGCCTCCGGGCGCGAAATGTAATAGCGCATGTAAAGCTCAACCAGCAGTCCGCGGAATGGCTCGTCGTCGGGATCACAGTTCTTTATACAAGGAAACATATTGTTGCTGTCTTCGTACTTCTTGAGCACCTCTGGGTCGATCTGCTTTTTCAGCATGGCCTGAAAGTCTACGATATCGCCGGTGTGCATGTCGTAAGTGAGAATGCCTTGCGTGTTCTCAGAGTGCATGCCTCCGCAGAATGAAACCGTCCCCTGCACCACATTGAGCAGATCGCGTGTGAGTAAGGTTACAGCATAGTGTTCCTCGACTCCGCCCTGGACGTTTTGCATGCACGCCGCTGATTTAAGGCGTCCATCGCGAAAGCGCACTGCCAGGTCGCCGTTGACCTCGGCCATCATCTTCGTATCGGGAAAGCGCGTGAGCTGCGGTGCGCTCACCTTGAAACGAGCATCTGTCTGCATCACATAGGCGATAGCGGCACTGATTCGCACCTCAGGATCACTCTTGAGCGAGTAATCGAGCAGTAGTTTGTAATAGACCGGGTCTTTCTCAGGATCGCCCGCTGGCGGATATCCATAGGCCGGATCGATATCGGCAGCGACGCGCTTTACGGATATGTCGAAATCGCCACCCGCCACTGTCGGAGACTTGCTGACATCGCACTTGCAAAAGTAGCCGCTACCCTGCTCGCCACTGAAGCTGATGCGCCACTCGCCACCAGTTAATGCGCGCGACTCGTCGTCACGATAGACAAATTCCTTGAGGCGGATGCTGCCGTCTTTGAGGCGTCCGCCTTCGAAGAAGATCGCGGCTCCGCGATGGCGGAAGAAGTAGCGACCCGTGACCACGCTGCCTGCCTGCCGCGCTTCGCGGTCTTCGCCGATCTCGACCACAATCTCCTGTTTGCCCAGCGTTCCGCGATAGATACCGTTAATCGACGTGCTGCCAGACGCAGCCTGTGCACGCAAGGCCACCAGGAATGCGATTTGCGGCAATGAGGTTGGCTGCGCGTGGCTTTGCAGCGTCCAGGACAATATCGCAATCGCTAGACAACCGGCGCTGTGCGCATTAGCGCGTCCACGAACTTCTGGCCATGTCTGCATAGTGCATCATTGTATCCAAAGTCCTGCCTGAAAAGTGCCGGTAAAATTGTAGTGATATCATGCCATCAATGTGCCGATTTTTCGTTCACAATCAGAGGTGATTTGAGACGCAATGCAAGCTCTCGCACATTGGTCTCCCACGACTTTGCGTTGGGAAAATCGCCGCTCCTGCTCCAACCGGCGCCTAAGTAATAGACGAATTGTTTTCCTGGCTTCGCTTTGGCAAGCACAAGAAAGTTGCCTTCGTTCTGCGTGAAACTGGTCACAGTGCCACCCGGAATGACTACGCTGCAGGCGATGGTGCCATTCGTTTCCTCTGGTTGCCAGTAGCTCATCCAGCCAGCAGCCTGATCTGTGGTGAAGTGCCCATCTCCTTTGCGTTTAGCGATGCCAATGGCAACGCTCAAGGAGCCGGACGCATCGCTTGAAAATGTACTCTCAACGCGGCTAAAGTTTGACCCAGCGTCGATGGAAACGCGCCTTGTTTCAGAAACTTTTCGCCCGGCTACATCCCAGCTGTCATAGGTCAGCTCGAATACAGAGCGAATGGGACCGTTGGCAAACACCTTCCATGTTTTATAAACGCTCGAGCTGAAGAGTCTATCGTCCTTGAAAATACCCAACCCACCGCAGCCGCGTGTCGTGCCGACATGGTAAAAATCTAACCCTTCTCCGTGATCTACATGGTATTGGTCGGCCTTGTACCATTTGTTGATGATCGGAATGTCGACGGACTTAACCCACACATCGACACCGCTGCTCACTTCTTGCGTGGGATCAGACAGAATGGCCGGTCCATAGACGCGATGGGCAATGCGATCGCTTTCCCAAGCAAAATCGTCCAATCTTTCCGGAACAAATCGGGCAAATGTCTTGACGTCGGCAGGTGGTACCGCTGCGAGCTGATCGGCAGAAAGCACGATATAGCGACGCGTCTCACCGGGGGCCAGGCTCACTTGGAAAAGCAATTTGTTACCAATGACCTGTGAATTGAGAATGCGCGAAGTGAGACCCTCCATGACGACTGTGGGTTTGCCGGACGGCGTGGCTTCTGCTTCGACAATTTCTTCAGCGCGTCTGAAATCAGATGGATTGGTGACCGTTACCCAATGCGGTTTTGATTTCTCCAACACCGCCATGCGATAGATTTCGCTGCCGGCGAGCAAGAAGGCGCCCACACCGTAGACATCAGTAGAGTTGTCATCGAATTGCACGGGGCTGGCCCCAATGGGCTGAACATGAATAAGTTTGCCGTCAGATTGGATGTTTTCAGTCAGCGCAATCCAGGCTTTCCGCACTGCCGGTTCATAGGTTGCACGATCAAGCAGGCCCTGATTTACTCCCCACGTGAGAGCATAGGCGAACAGGGCTGAGCCACTCGTCTCCTTCTTGGGATAATTCGCAGGGTCCAGAAGGCTGGCGCGCCACAATCCGTCGTCCTGCTGCAGGGTAAGGATTTTGGCGGACATTTCTTTAAATTGTTGCTCGAAGCGGGCGCGGGCAGGATGGTTTGTCGGCAGGTATTGCAATACGCGGACTAATCCACCCATTACCCAGCCATTTCCCCGGCCCCAATAGACATTCTTTCCGTTCGCTTCCTGTTTGTTGAAGTAGGTGCTGTCGCGGAAAAATAGATGTTCCTTTTTGTCATAAAGAAAATCTGACGTGCGCCACCAATTATCGATAGCGAAATCAAGGTAACGGGTGTCGCCCGTGACGGCATACAACCTGATCCATGCAGGGGGCGCCATGTATAAGGCATCGCACCAGGACCATTTCTCCAGGCTTGCAGGTTTCTTGAATTCCAACGCGTCATCATGCGGGTGGGTGAGAATGTCCTCAAACTGTGTGCGCATCGGCAGGAGCATTTTTGGCTCGTGTAATTGCTCGTACAGCTCGATATAAGTCTGCCCCACAATGTGATCATCTGCATAATAGGGACTTGGTCCGAGCTTCCACTGATTTGCTTCTCCCATTGCCATCATCGCACTGCGATATCTCGGACTTCCGGAAATCCCAGCCAATGCCATGAAGCCGTTGTACCCCACACCTTGCGACCAATGGGTCAGTTCGCGCGTGCTGGGATTGTCGAGCTGCCAGTCGGCTGCTCGCTCCATGATCTTCAGGATGGCGTTGGGTTCCATGCCGTTGGACAAGGCTGGCGCCGGTACGGTTGAATTTGTCATTCCAGTATCGCCTTGTACAGCATTACCGGCACGCGCTGGCAGTACATTCAGGAACATTGCCAGTGCAAACAGGACAGCGGGTCGGGGAAATAGCAGATGACTTAATCTCATAATGTTTTCAGTGAGCCCTCAAGATCAATGAAATTACAAGCAGGATAAGGCAATGTCAAATGCTCGCATCTCACTATGTGGAATGATTGTCCTTTAGCCCCAAGCCCCTAGCGATTACCTGCTGCTTGCCGGAGAAATCCAGCAGCGGCAGATAGGGATCTCGCAGCGCCGCATGAACGTCTCCCTGCGTGGACTTGCTGCCGGCAGTATACACATTGACACAGCTATGTCAGGACTGACACGTGGATGTATTCATACAGCGTTTTCGCTTTTTTGCAATCCGAAGCAAAGCCAGTGCGTCTTTCTGGCCAGGGTCCAGTTCGAGCTGCTTCCGTAAGGCTGCAGGGGCTTTGTCGTACTTCTTAAGCCTGATGTATATCGCAGCAGAGTCGTAATATGCGTGTTCAAATCTCGGATCTAGGCTTATGGATTTACGGAAAAAGAAGAGTGCTTTTTCAGGGTTTCCTTGCTTTTCCGCTAGCCAACCCAACCCATAAAATCCAACTGGATTTCCCGGATCAAGCTCTGTAGCTTTCTGAAATGTTCTTCTCGCTTCTAAATACCTGCCCGAAGAAACAAGCGCAATCCCACAATTGGTATAAGCATAATAAAATGTAGGGGCTACCGCGATTGCCTTGCGAGCCCATTTTATTTCCAGGTTAAACTTGCCCATCTTGCCATAAAGCCCTGAGATGGCCGTCATTGCTGACACGGACCTGGGATCAATCTGTAAGACCTCTTTATCGATCTCTATCGCACCTGGCAGATCCGGTCGAAGATACCCTCCATACTCGTGTGCTTCTGCATATTCAAACAATCTCAATATCTGTTCATCAGGTGATGGCGGGTTCTTCTCAGGTAAGATCTGACGCATCTGTATCGGCGCGGGTGTGGCCAGCTTTTCTCTGTGCGCTAACAACCAGCGGCGCCCCAAAAACAAACAGATGAGAATAGCGGTAATCAACAGAACAGTACTACGCTTCATCGATGGCATATCTGCAGGTTCCATGAGCAAGAAGCGTGCCATCGTTTGCTTGCGCGACTGGCACACTACGTGCTCATGCCATATCACATGTCAGTCGTTTGCCGTGCTCTTCCTTATTCGTGGAATCCTGAAGAACCCGGCGTCTGCGGATCTTGTCCTCGTATGACGCTTTCGATCTACAGAGTAACCAAACGCTTTAAAGTCACCTCGATGCTTACGCTGGACACCGCAATCGGCGCACTTGGTGAAGCCACGACCGACGGCGACCTACAACTTTCACACGATTGGACTCGTATCATCCACTATGCCGGCACCGATTGGGACGACGCATTAGGTAAACAAACGTCTTACCGGTGACACAATACGATTTACTGCCGTGATGCTCTGACATACCAGCGATGCGGAAATTCACATCATCCGCCCACGCAACGATGGTTGCGATTTGGAAATAAATGAACAATCAAGATGCGTTTTTTCTGCCATATCCATGCCATCATCAATCTAGGTCATAATTGGCAATACTCTCATCAGAATCGCGAAAGGAGCCACTTTCCAGGGAACAAGACACCTTAATAATGACTTTCACTCTATGTCGATCGATAGAAACTACATTCATGGCGCTTTCCCAAGCGCCTCCCTCAAAATACATACCCTGCCGAAATTGCGCTGCGGCAATACGCATTTTGTTCAAAAAACTCATAAACTCCTTGTTGATCTTATTCATTTTTTTAGGATCGGGAAGGCGAGTAAGCAGAATGCCACTGACCTTGAAACGCTGATCCTGTTGCCGAACATAAGCGACCTCGTTACTGATCGCAGTTTCAGCACCCGCTTTCAATGGAGATTGAATAAGCAAGTTGTAGTATGCTATGTCGGGAATACGATCATCTGGCTCTGGATAACAAGTCGAGCTGGTGGAACCAGAAAAGTAAAACCTCGGATCGTACTCCTTGGAAATACGTACAAGCGTAATCGCACGACGACTACTTGACCCTGGCGACTTCACGTCACATTTACAGAAGAAGCCACTTGCCTTGCCACGTTTGAAATTCAACTTCCATTGACCACCAGTCGCGTTCAAATACCCCAGATTGCCCGTAAGAACACTGCCACTTTTCTCCTCACCAGAGAATCCGGAATATTCTCGCAGCCTAACACTACCGTCTTCGAGTAAACTGCCTTCAAGCAAAATCGAAATCCCCCGTGCAACATAGAAGAATCTACCTAAAATAGGTGCTTTCGTTCGTTCAGCCGCATCCATACCGAACAGCTCATCGCGGTTATCGGCGCGTCCGCCGATTTCCAGCCCAATAAACGCGCCGCCCACTGTGCCCCGGTAAACCCCGTCGATCGTGTCTTGAGCATTGTCATTCTTGGCCCGCTGCACATTGCGTCCAGAGGCGTGCGCTACTGAAGCGGAAGCGCAGAATAGCAGAAATATTGTCAAGCAAAAGTGTCTTTTCACGTGGCGCCCACAATACGAATTAATATGCACGTTCATTGCCAGTCATTGCGACAATACATCATTATTTCAATATCTGACTTTTTTATTGGGCTTGGTAACTTCTTCATGTCTGAGGCGCAATGTTTCCTCCATATGCGATGCATATATTCTTTGCGCATTCATGAGGTACCTCAGTTGCGATGGCGTCAAGGATGACAATTTAACCTCCGACAGCTTCGTATCTGGATGGAGGCCCATTTGCTTCTTCAACTCGTCGTCGTACTGCTCATTCAGCAATTGCACCTTTTTCGCAAAAGCAGAATCGCCAGAAATCTCGTATCCTTCTCGCCAATCATGCGATGCATCTTGTAGTGTTTTGCTGGAATCTTGCACATCGTGTATAAGGCGTTGATATTTGACATCAAAATCCAAGGCTGGCAAAAATGCATGGAGCCCATTTGGGAATTTTAAAACTTGACCTGGATGCCAGCCATACTGAGCCGACCGGGCCTTCACTAGAGCGTTGCTTTTAAGGTTAGTTTTGTTGAGGTCATTTGGGTTTTGCAACCACTCCAGGTAACTATCTCTTGCGCTCTGCGGATTTAGCGTTGCTTGGATTTCCTTATTGTCATCTACCAGTGCAGCGAGGCTAGGTCCTTCAACCATGTGCCCCTTTTCATCGAATCGACCATATACATAGTCGTACATAAGTTGTGCGGTAATCCGAGCAGCGGTTTCTGGATCGTTGCCCAGCTCGTGATCATTTACCAGTCTTCCCTGCAATCCCAACTCCTTGTCGAGTACGCCGAACATTGCATCAGATAGTTGAAAAAAGCCAGTGCCTCTGCCTGCTCGACTCACGTGCTTTTCGTCCACTGGATCAAACTTGCTCTCGGCGCTAATTGTTGCGTTAACATACGGAATAAGCTTTTGCCAGTTGTCTGAAAATTTCTCTTTGAGTTTACTAGTGACCAAGCCTAGATAAGCCTTTACATTGTCTCGATTTTTTACAGGATCGACTGCGTCAGGAACCATCATCCTGCCGCGGTCCATGTCACTAAATTGAAACTGCCCTATTGGATCAACCTTTCTTGGCCGCTCAATTGAAAACATGCTTCTGAGTTCAGGAGATTGCATTTCCTGACCGGATTAATCGTAATATGCCCGATATCTCATGATGCCAGGCAGTGTCGTATGTTGACAAGGGAAGGAGCGTTGTGCCTCTCGCCTTTGCCGCTTCCTCCGCACCATTCAATGGCACAATGATCTCTCTACCACTGGAGTCGACAGCGCGACGCCCTGGCTGATAAAAGTCTCGGGTCGTGTCGTAACTTTTGCCCATGAATTCCTTATATTCCTCCTCAGTCACGTACATCCCATAGCTGCCGTTACCCTTTGCGTCCCCTTGGAAGTAGACGGGCTGCGCAAGCGTGTAGTCCGTACTGTGATTTTGGTATTTAGAAGATGGGATGTTTTTCAGATTGTGCTGTTTATCGAAAACCCAGAGACTGACGGGTTGCTGGCGATTCGTAGTCCTATTGCTCTGAATATTGTTTTGCAACTGATTTGGCGCTGGCATTGAGTTGCGACTGCGCACAGCACTCCGCCCCCGCTGCGAAATGTCCTGCAGTAGCGGGCTCTGGCGATTCTCAGCTTCACCATTGACGACCTGTCCAGCATCATTCACCATCACGACACCAGGATTTCCCATTTGGCTGCTGAAGCTGCCAAGGGCTGGCATGACATTTGCTCCAAAAGTAGCGGTATTGCCAATGCCATTCTGACCATCGCTATTGCCGTTGGCCAGGGCCGATAGCCGACGCACGACGTCGTTCTCTTCTTCCGGCGCGGTTCCGAATTTGAGTTGGTAGACTTCGTGCGCGGCCTGGTTGGAGAGTCCTTGATGGAGCTCTCCCAGCGCCTGGCGTTTTGCGCTGGCGGAGGCGTTGAACGACACCGGCGGCGTGAGCCCCTCTTGCCCGATGGTGGAGTCGCCTGAGACCCTGGCGATTACCTGCTGCTTGCCGGAGAAATCCAGCAGCGGCAAATAGGGATCTCGCAGTGCTCCATGAACATCGCCCTGCGCAGATTTGCTGCCAGCCGTGGAATCGGCCGTGACTGTATTGAGATCGCGCTGGCCAGCCGCAGCATTGTCATCAAGAAAGCCGCCGCGCTGGAAGGGATTGGAGTAGCCGTTGAGTGTCTGCTCAAACTGGTCCAGGACGGAAGAGTTGCTATTGGCCGGCACGTTGTAGTCCTGCATGCCGGTGCCTTGTGCATCGATTGTTTGTGTGCTATCGCTGATTTCGTTTTCCATGTTCGTATTTCTCCGCTATCAAATCGATGAGTGCATGCTGGATGGCATGGTGTTTTTCAAGGTGCCGCGCGATTTTGCGCTGTTGCTGTTGCCGGGATACGTTTTGCTGGCGGCTTCCACCGCGCGCGCCGCCGGGCGCGGTCTGTCCGGGAACGAAGCGCTGTGCTGCCTGTGACAACGCAGGTTGCGCCGGATTCCTCATCCCACCTTGCGCCGCTTGCTGGGCTTGGGCCTCGGCCTGGGCCTGCATCGCGCGGGCAGCGAGTGCGTTTTGCAGCATCTGCTGCGCACGCAGGTTGCGCAGCGTGGACTGGGCGGCCTGCTGAATGCTCATGCCCTCTCCTAGCGCGCCGATGAAGTTGCCCAGGAAGGATTCGAAGCGGTCGAGACGCTGGGGCATGAACGGAGGAGGCGTCCGCTGCAGGGGTGCAAGGCGGGGGTCCACTGGACGCATCCCACTATTTGGCACGTTCATGCCACCGCCGCTCATGCCTGGCTGGAAGTTGCCCGGCATTGCGCCCGCGCCTTGTTGCATTGCAGCCAGGGCGGCGGCGAGTCGCTGTTGCTGCTGGACGGGCGAAGCGGCCGGCGCTCCAGCGGTTGCCGAGGGATTGTTGGGGTTGCCCGAGGATTTCGCGTTGGCACGCGCATGCACGTCACGGGCCTTGGCGGCGCTGCGCAGCAGGCTGTTGAAGGCGTCCACGTCATTGGCGGCAGCGGCCTGGTGCGCCGCCAGCATCATCTGCGACGACGGCTGCCACTCGCCGGAGGGGTCGCCGTCACTCTGCATTTGCGCGCCGGCCACATTGTTTCCATCTGGCGCGGAAGCTGGTTGTGCGGCTGCAAACTGCGCTTGCAGGATGTCCTGGGGAGAAATATTGGTATTCATGTATAGTAACCTCGGTGGATGGAGCATCCACGGTGACTCGATTACGTTAGGAAGAAAGATGAAGCGATCAAAACATTAAAGTTCGTCGTAACTATCTTGACTTGCATTTGGCATGGAGGGAACACCTATCAGGCTTCCCACTCCTTGGCCTAATCCTCTAGTGAGTCCACCAAGCACGTTCCCGGCTAGTCCAGTCCATGCTTGCAATTGTTCAACCTGCGCACGGTCAGCATTGTCTGCGGCGATGACGCCGGCGTTAAGCGCGCCGAGTCCGCCCTGATTGAAACCGCCTGTGAGCCCGCCATAGAGCTTTGCTACATTTAGTTGATTTGCCATCGAGTTCTGGAAGAGGCCCGAGTTCATATTGAGAGCGTTCTCGAAACTCTGAAACTTGAGGTTGTTGATGCCGCCGATGGCGTTTTGCATCTGTCCGCCGAGGGCTGCGCCGAGCTGGCCGTACTGCTGTCCGATACCGCCACCGCCCGCGCCGAACTGTCCGCCGGAGATGCCGCGCGCTACCAGCGCATTGTTGATCTGACCCACGGCATTGCCATAGCCCCGTGTAGCCTGATTGATGGCCTGCGCGGTAAATGCCTGTTGCTGCTGCGGCGTGAGTCCACCGTTAGCAAGAATTTGATTATTGATACCAACCACATTCTGCGTGTTCTGCATGAGTTGCTGGTTGGCAGTGAGGAATGGCGACAGCTTCTGGTTGAGCTGCGAAAGCTGTTGCTGCATGAGCTGCATTTCCTGCGTCTGCAACTGATTGGCCTGGTTCATCTCGGACTTGGAGTTGCCTCCCTTACACGCGGCCACGTCGCCGGCGTACTCGAAGTGCTCATGCTCGAGTACCTCGCCTGTGGACATACAAATGACGATCCTGGTAGTGATTCTCATATTGATTTCCATTTATCCGTCGAAACATTCCGGTGCGATTAGCTTTTTATCATTCTCCCTAAGCCCTGACCAATTCCGCCGGTGAATCCGCCAAGTATGTTGCCTGCCAGACCGGTAAATGCGCCGAGTTCCGCGGATTGTGCCTGATCAACATTACCCGCCGCCGTCACGCCAGAGCGCAGCGCGTCGAGGCCTCCAGTGTTGAACCCGCCAGTCAAATTGCCATAGAGTCCAGCCGCAGCAAGCTGATTCTGCATGGAGTTCTGGAACAAGCCCGCATTCATATTGAGCGCGTTCTCGAAGCTCTGGAACTTGAGGTTGTTGATGCCGCCGATGGCGTTTTGCATCTGTCCGCCGAGGGCTGCACCGAGTTGGCCGTATTGCTGGGCGATGCCACCGCCGCCCGCGCCGAACTGTCCGCCGGAGAGTCCCCGCGCAACTAGCGCATTGTTGATCTGGCCCACGGCATTGCCATAGCCCTGCGTTGCCTGATTAATGGCCTGCGCCGTAAATGCCTGTTGTTGCTGCGGCGTGAGCCCTCCGTTGGAGAGAATTTGATTGTTGATGCCGACCACATTCTGTGTGTTCTGCATAAGCTGCTGATTGGCGGTGAGAAATGGTGACAATGTCTGGTTAAGCTGTGCGAGTTGCTGTTGCATAAGCGCCATTTCCTGCGTCTGCAACTGGTTAGCCTGGTTCATCTCAGACTTCGAGTTGCCGCCCTTGCAGTCGGCCACTTCGCCGCTATACTCGAAGTGCTCATGCTCGAGCACTTTGCCTGTGGTCATATCTATGACGATCCTGGTAGTGATTTTCATTGCAGTTTCATCCTTAATGTTTTCCATGGAAGTTCTTCGTAGCCGTGGCCGCGGGCCATGGCGGCCAGCCGATCGTCCTTGCAGAGAAAATAGATCTCGCGAATCCCCTGCGCGGACGCCATCAGTTCCGCCGCCTTGGTAAAGTCGCGTAGCGCCTGTGCCGAGTCTGCGTCCGAAATGCCGGGCACGCGCGCCGTTGATTCCAGCACCAGGGCCTTCTGCACCGGCAAATACGCTACCGGACCCTCATCGCTATAGGCGCACACGACCTGCAGCGTTGGATACTGGAGAATATCCTTGTCGAAATCGTTCTCGGGATTCGCCTGGAGCCACTCAAGCAGTGTGGCGGCATCCTCGGGGCTGGCGAAGCGGAGCTTGAGTTGTTTCATTTTGTCTTCGTGGGATACCCGGCGGTCACGCCCTGCTGATTGGTTCCGGGAATCTGCGCGGTCTGCGTCGTGGGCGTGTAAATGGCTAGAGCCTTAAACTGTGGCGTGGCGAAGACGACTTTTCCCTTGCGCCGGTAAGGAGCGCCGCGCTCCAGTCGATAGAGTGACCCGGCGCTGATCGGAGCGGACGCAGTTGCGACTCCGCCTCCGCCATACGCAAGGCTGCTTGCACTCGATGTTGCGGATGTACTCGATACAGTTGATATTGCCACTGGTTGCGATGGTTGCGGAATATCAACCGCAAATGCTTGTGGTTGTTTAAACATGATGATTCTCCTGGATATGGGATTGAGCGAGATTAGGGAAAGCGAATTTGCATTACGGGCTGGCAAAGAAGAGTTGCATATTCAGACCAAAGTGCTCAGGGTCTAAAGCCCAACAACGATCTGGGCGTTTGGCGGCACGACTGAAGTCGTGCCCAGATACCCTACAGAGGCTAAGGCCTAAGACCGTCGCAATCGTGTACGCGATCGCACCCTATCTCGATGCTGCGGACTTCCAATAAGCTTGGTGCTGCATACTGGTCGCTGACCGCCGCCTTCCTACATCCCATCCCGTCCGAAAGTTCTCAGCTCTTTATAAGCCATGAACCATTCGTAGATTTTGAGATTGTCGTCGGCCTTGAGTCCTTTGATCTGCAGGCCGATCCAACGGGCATTGGGCTGGGTCATGGGAAAGATATTCTGCCGCAAGTTGGCGCCATTCTGGCGGTTGTAGGCAATGGATGGGTCTTTCTGGTTTGCGAACACTGATGTGTAAACGGAAGCCGCATTCGTTGGGTCGTCATCGCTCACGAACAGCACGTCCGCCAGCATGACGTTGTTGGTATCGATCTCGATGATCGCCGGATATCCAGTTTTTGAGGGCTGGTCATAAATGCCCAGCATCGACGCATTTGGATTCTGGCTGAAGTCGGGCACCACGGCAAAAAGGTTGGTTTTCGCAATCGGCGTATAGGTATTGCCGTTATCGTTGTGCGCCGTTGTCGAGAGCATGAGCGCCCTTACGCTCGTAGCTGCCATCAACTGGTAGCTGCCGGCAGCGGTCTCACCGCTGTAGATGTAGTTGCAGGCGAAGGACCACGGCGGCATCCACTGCTGTAGATCGAGGTCGTAAACAAAGAGCTGCGAGCCGGTCGACAACACCAGCCAGTGAAACTTTCCCGCAGAGTGAAACGTAAGGCTACAGCTTGCAGGAATAATATTGACAAGGTCCAGGCGAATCGGCACAGACACTTCCTGCAGTGAGCTGCCGTCCGTGGTCCATACCTGTCCGGCTGAGTCCAGCCATCCCACGATGCCGCTCATAGAGGACGCGGCGATCAAATTGCGGCATCCGCGGCGGCTGCTCACCAGGGTCTTGCGAAAGGTATCGAGGGAATTGCCAGTGATGCTGTAGATGCGGCCCCCGCAGAACACTAGCAACATCTGGTTCGCCGCCGAGCCGGCAACGGCAAGCGCCTGCACGGGCTCGTCGAAATTCCAATAGTTCCCTGCCGCTCCCGAGGGGAAACTCTCTTCCGGGACACCGTTGACACACTCTTCCAGCGCCGAGAAAAATACCTGGTTGCCCTGGCTGCTATTTCTGAATCCCCAGATGCGTCCGGAAAAGTAGACCGGCCGGCGCAGTGGCGGCGGCGGATCGTTATACCCCGCAGTCGGCGCAATCGAATTCACGTTCAGCGCCGTATCTGCGGCACTGTCGGTAATCAACTGCCCCACGGTACCGGTGTCATTGCTGTTCGAGTAGTTCGCATGTGAAAAATTAGCTTTGAACTGTGTTGCGGTAAGTCCGCTGGAAAGCACGGTGAGCGGCTGGCCGTTCAGGAACGATTCCTGCGTCCCGTTGAGTACTACCGTCTGTCCTGCAGTTAGCTGATGATTGCCATAGGGCTGCGTTGGAGACAATAGGTTCGTTGTCGTCGTGACTGTCAGCACACTACTGGTGCTCGATGTCGATACCACGGATATGTTCGGATAGGGCGACGTTGGCAATTCGTAATAAACCCCAGCCGTAGTACCAGCGGCCACGCTATCCGTGGAGCGAAAGACCCTGATCTGGGTTACCTGGCTTTCACTTGACCCAATCAATTGCAGGGTCATGTTCTGACTGCTTGGCTTTACCACGTTGGACGGTAGTGTCGGTGAGCTGACATGTCCGCTTGCGCTGTTGCCAAAGCAGAATACATATTGGTAGCCGGTGGCGGCCGTCAGCGAGCCCGAAGTGACTCCGGCGCTGGGGCCACCCACGCCGTAAACCGTTACCTTGATGGCATCGATAAAGTACTGAACCGTACTCAGCGTGCTAATGGCCTGAATGCTCACGCCAAAATTGGTCTGGTCGACATCATTTGGCAGCCAGTTTGTTCCCCAGAGATCAGAGGGGCCGCCCAGCGTAATCGACCCGCCAGCGGAAGTCGGCAGTGACTGGCCGGTCTTGGCTGAGCCTGCCAGGTTCCCTGCCTTAAGCAGCTGCACGTTTATGGTCGCCGAATATCCGCCTGATGGCGGCACAGACTGATATCCGTCGATTTCAACCTGAATGCCACTGACGGTATTCGTTGAGGGAACTCCCATGCTGAAGATCGTGCCCTGCAGATAGTCGGAATTCAGCGTTGGTCCGGGCGGGCCCGAAGGCGTGTACCACACCGTGATCTGCATGTTGCTCACGTTGGCAGCAGCCGTGTCATACGGGTCACGCGCATGTAGATTGACAATCAGTTCAACCCCGAAATTTGCGTTGTTGTTGATGTCGCCTGGTGTCCAGGATGTTCCCCAGAGATCGCCACTGCCTCCATATGTCTGGCTACCGCTGGTGTTGGGCCAGAAACCGGCCACAGCCTTGTTGCTTCCCGTCGCCGATCCGGACTTAAGTAGTTGCACGGTGTTATCGCTGGCGTTGTTAGAATCGATCGGCGGTCCGCCATTACGCGTGATCTGCACCTGGATACCATTGATCGTCGCAGTGCTCGGAATACTGAATCCATAGCTCGTCGCCACCAGTGCAGAGGTTGTCGTGCTTCCTCCTCCCGCTCCGCTATTGTAGGTATAGCTAGTGCCGGACCAGCCCGAACCGCCAACCATGGAACTCGGAGACGTCAATCCGGTACTGGTTTGGCTGGCGGGCTGCGTCAGCGCTACCGTTGCATAGCTCGAATCCGCAGCGCCTACGATATTGCCCGGGCTCGACCACGCCGTACCACCAGCATAGGACACATCATTCCCGCCACTGGTGCCAACCGGATTTGGTCCGACCGACGAATTCATCAGACCAATGGAAAGACCCCAGTTCGACACGCCGTTTACCGGGTCCCACTTCTTCGCCAGGTTTCCGTTGGAGAAATAGACCGTGTTGTTGCTCACCACGAAGTCAAAGGCCATGGCGTTGTTGGTCGTGTCCGTCAGGATGGCGACAAAGCTGTTGTCTATGCCAATCACGCGCTTGTATACCACCGCCTGATTGGACGCGTTGATGTCGCAGGCCATCTCAATGAAGGTGCCGTCAAAGCGGTCCCAGGTGAAGAGCCGCTGCAGGTTATTGAACGGGGTGGGCACGCTCTCCACGGCGTTGGCAAACCCCGGACGCCGTTCGCAATACCCATTCATCCCGGTCATTAGGTCCTGCGACCCGAGACAAAACACGCCGGCGCTCCCGAACCAAAGCTCGCCCCCGTCGCCGTGGGACTCTGATTCGAAATGTATGGAAGATTCGTGACACTAATGTGCCTGTGTATGAGTTCTGCTTCTAATGGCATAGTGTTTTCTTTGCTTTCGGGGTTGGATGAAGAGAGATTGACGAGCCTCGGCATCTATGCAGGCAAGCGAGCCATCACATGTTGGATTGATTGCGGGAGGCGCTGTCCCAGAATTGGGATATGCCAAGAAAGCTAATCAGAATAAGGGTTTATTTTGAGATCGTTGCTCAGATAAAACGAATCTCACCTGAGCGATAAATAAACATCAAATGGATTGGTTCGCCCGATGGGCTTCAATCCCCTTGCTGATACCATTTAAACTTTTGCCCATTCCAATGGAGAATGGCGCTTGCCCTCTCGGACCACGATACGTAGATGGCATCGCCCAACAGCCTCGGAGGCTTACCCTCCTCAACCCCTTGCCCGATTTGGCGACCTTTTGGGTACACCATCCATGCGTCAAAATCGAGGTCCGTAAGAGGCTTGCTCGACCCCCAATCGAAAGCTATTCCAGCTCCGAGAATGAAGGTTCTTCTTTTTCCTCCCCTGCATATCATGATGCCCTGCTCGCCGTGGTGGTTCACGACAACTGCAAAATCCATTTTGCCGTCGCCATCAAAATCACCACGCAGGTAAAAAGGATTGGTCTTGCCGCTGATGGTGAAACCGGACTTTGCGGCTATGCAATTCCTGATCTCATCTGGAACATTTTCGTTGTATATCGCAATCGTTCCCGTTGTGTTCTGATTTGCCGAGTCATCGGCATTCTGATTTGTTGCGGTGCTGGATGCATCCTGAGCCATGGACTTTGTCACTATGGCGTACGCCGCAACCATCGTCCATAACGCAACAGTAAGGACTTTCTGCGATATACCGAATCTAACTGCCGAGCGTTTCGCGATGGTTTCCGCCATGGGTCCGTTGATGCTCCTCTCATTTTGTTTGCTGTCGTTATAGCACACACATATGGAAACGGCATATCCTAAGCTTCGCTTTTTCTTCCCTCGCACGATATAATGCGTGGCGGCATCGCAGTGACCGTCATGTCGCGTGATGGAATACACGATTAAGGAGTTTTTGCATGTTTCGGTGGCATACAAAGCGCTCATTTCGGATTCGTCTCGGAATCATAATAGCCTTCTTAGCCGGCGCTGCATGGATATTGGTAGCGAAACACACGTACGAGCGCCGTGCTTTCTTTTTGGCATGTCCATAATGGCAACAGTATCACTATCAATGGATTTTCCTTCCCGATTTGCCTTTGGCAAATGCCGAATGACGACAACACCAGAGGGGTACTACTGCTACCGTCCACCCCACCAGAATTCGAGATTGGTAATTATGGGAACTCTTTTACTAAGCGTTCCAGAACCCTTTGCGATTTCTCTTACGTATATGTAAGTGCCTACGCCGCATCAAATGCGAAACACCAGGAGAGCATAGGCCAATTCCAGAAACAACAACTTGAATCGTGGAGTTCTAAGCCTATGCACGGGGAAGAGGTCTTCCAAATGTCAGTCAGCGCACAGCCCTTACAATGCTTCAAGGTGGATCAGAATGATCGCATATCTAGGGTCATTTGCTCCGGAGTCGGTGGCATTTCTGACCTCGAAGTAACTGGCGGGCCCGACATAAAGGAACGCCTAACCCGCTGGCTCTCAAAGGTGTATTGATATTGTTTAGCTATGAAGTCCAAATACTGCCATCAAATATCAGATAAGGATTCGTTACTCTCGAGGTATATAGAACATTCAATCAGTAAGAACTTGAATAAGTTGTTTCAGTTCGGTGTCATCAATTGTTCCATCGACTAGATCACCGAGTTCAGACAATCGGGAAACCGCTTCGGCGATTGCTTCTTCCTTATCATCTTGATAGTCCGTTTCAACCCGCACAGCCACGCCTTCTATCGTTCGGACCACTCCGCCTCTCGCCAGCCACGCCCATGAATTAGCATCACTCGGGGTAATTGTTTTTTCGAGCAGAGCCTTCAATACCTTTTTCACCGCAGAAACCGTGATGGTACGCTGTTCGGCAGAAATATCTCTACCAGCTTTACCTATATCTGTCGGGTTTTGATTCTCCAAACTCCGCAGACGGGAGGCTTCGCCAGCAAGAGCCCTAACAAGATCATCACGGATTGTAAGATGTGAGTTCATCGTTTTTACTATGGTTCCGGCTTCACAGGACCACCGGCTATCCATTTTCTCTGATAGAAGCCGTCAGGTCCAATGCCATCTTTAAAATCGCGCATGACCTCACCATCTGAATCGATTTCTTGGACATAGAGTTTTCCATAGCCGGCATTCTTGGCTGGATCAGCGGGCGCGTCCTTGATGGTATCGAGCAGATTCGCCGCCGGTGACATGTCGTTATCAATCATCAGCAGCCAATCGGCGTCTGTATCCTTCATATTGCGGCAAAAGAAATTGCGCGCCCCCGCCGCCGGAATAAAGTTGTGCGCCTTCACAAACGCCGTCGCATAGCTGAAGTTGAAGCGCAGCGAGTAAACAAAGTCGAGCAGGTCAGGATGCGGCCATCCCGAGCGCTCGTAGGTTGTGAGAATACAGATCAGAATTTTGGGAACTTTGATTTCGTCATTGGACATGGTGGATTCCTAACTTAACGGCGATCTGGCGACGCGCTCGAGGCGTTAACTTTCCCATAACGGGACGTATCGCACCATTGCGCTAAAACTGACGTGTGTCATGCTTGACTCATCTATGTCGATGCTGACACGGCACACGCATGAATTGGCCCATGAAAGTCGGGATTTATCACATTGCTACCTACTTTCGCAGGCGCCTGGCTGGCTCTACTGCATAAGATGGCTGACTGGCTTATTGCTTGACATGCGCCGTGTTTGGCATCCCTCGTGCTGACTGTTGATTGGGGGCATTCATGAAAAGAAGTATCGCAATTTTGTTGTCAGCCACAGCCGCAATTCTTCTTGCCCTTGATACCGGGTGGGTCTTCATGCATTTCAGCTCTCCCGCAGATACGAGAAAGACAACATCCTCTAAGCAAATCGAAACTCAACCGGACAACGGGGCGCGCGCCGCCGTCGGCTTCAGGATGAAATATGGGACCACCAAATGGGGCTACATCGATACTAAGGGCAATGTTGTCATTCAGCCGATCTGCTACAGCTATTGTCCCGACTTCTCTGAAGGAATGGTTCCGGCGCAATATAGCGGCAAATGGGGTTATTTGAACGATATGGGGCAAATTGTTATCGGTCCCCAATTTGACAACGCCTCGCCATTCCGGGAGTATCGCGCGGCCGTCTGCATGGGTGGCAAACAGATCACCATCGATCACGCTCCTATCTACATTGGCGGTAAATGTGGCTATATTGACCACAGAGGAGAGCTAGCAATTCCCCTGCGTTTCGACGATACCTTAGATTTTTCCGAAGGTCTTGCCGCTGTTGGCATAGGTAGCAAGTATGGCTATATTGACATAACCGGGAAGTTGGTCATTTTCCCCCAATTCGATGAGGCGAATCCATTCTCCGATCAAATGGCCGCCGTCAAAATGGGAGACAAATGGGGCTACATAGACCATACTGGAAACATTGCAATCTCACCCCGCTACCCTTACCCACCGGAGAAGTTTTTTGACGGACGAGCATTGATACAACCCAATCCAAGAATTGAGAAGTATGGTTACATCGACAAAACCGGCAGAATGGTCATTCCCGCTCGCTTCACCAATGCTTTCTCATTCTCCGAAGGCCTCGCAGCCGTACTCTTGTGCCCTCGATCTGGATGTGCCTATCATGACAATGCAGATCTAATCGGTGACGGCCGGTGGGGGTATGTTAATACTGAAGGAAAGTTTGCCATACCTCCCAAATTCGAAAACGCACATTCCTTCTCCGAAGGATTGGCGGCGGTCGATAACCAAGATTACATCGACAAGACTGGTAAGGTAGTGATTCATACCAATTACTTTACTAACGGAAGTTTCTCTCAAGGCCTCGGAAGTGTTGGAATAATCTACGGCCAATATGGCTATATAAACAAAACCGGTGCGCTCGTCGTCATTGTTCCGAATCTGGTTAACAAGATTGCTAACTTTCATCGATAATCTTGATGGTCACCCACCATTGCAGAGTTATCCACTATTTTTCTTTCCGCGGATGTTCAACGGAATACCATGTCGGCTCGCTAATCTTGTATTCGATGCTCCCTGGAAGAGCACGCTCTGCTCGTCCCTGCGCATGCATCATTTTCAGTATTCTTAAATTCATCTGTTGATCAGCATACTGCTCAGCTAGCTGAACCGCTGGCGTTTGTGTTTCCTTCTTATTGCTCTCGAGTTCAGGATGAGCCGCCAAGTATGCATTCTTATCATGTGTTCTAATATCGTTCAAACTGATACCAACGTCTTTAATCCCTACTGCATTTGCCAGTTGTGCGGTATAGTTCTGCATCCTCTTCTCCTCTTCAACCGGATTTGCATTCGGACCTCTAGCCCATCTCCTTACCGCCTGGTCAAATGGAAGTGTCTGATATGGATGCGTATACCATAAGTTGTTCTGTGCGTTGCGTCCTGCTTCTAAACTCGGAAAAATAGCGAACCCATGTTTATCGACCCCGATTGCCCCTTGGCTCTTTGCATAAGATTTATCGAACGATCCTAAGAACATAATGTTTCCTGCGTTGTTATTTCGCCATGCCACGTCACCACCATGGTAGACCAAAGACCCATAGTCGGTACTCAAACTTTGATTTAAGAGTTTACCTCCCGTCTGCGGCACCAGCTCGTAACTCTTAGCAATTGGCGGAGCCTCCGGAGGCCATGCCCACTCAGGAGGGGGAGGCCCGTACATCAAACGAAGCAGCTTATTCATATTGTCATCCGAAACGTGCAGGTACATGTCGTTTCCAAGCTGCCTATGCAAGAATTGGCGCTGTTCTTCTGGGGGATCATTCCACGGAAGGAGAACGCCGGGCGTCTTGGGTGCGAGGAAAATATTGTCTCCCGTGAAATCAGTAAGCGCTTTTCTCTTCACATCGTCCGGTAAACGACCGAATTGACGGCTGTTCAGGACGCTGTCAATCTCCCCAGGAACATAAGAAGAAATATTGAAGAGCGGAGTGGGAGTGTTTCGTGAGTTCCCACTTGTACTGCCCTGATCGCCTACTTTCTGCGCCACCTGCGCATATTGCGGCTGCTGGCTGCCTTGGTTCTCGCGATTGGGATAGTAGACGGCCGGAACAGCCCCTTGCTGCCAATTGCTTCCGTTACCGGCTTGTTTCCAACCGCTACCACTATGCTGAACGCGATGCCCCGCATCGTCAAAGTAGTCTCCCGCTTCATAGGTCGACAGCGCATTTTCCATAGGAGCCAGGCCACTACCCGCCGTAGTGGGATAAGGATACGGCGACGGCATAGAATGGATTCCCCGGTCCGCCGCTTCCTGTCGAATCCTGCTCACACCGGTGACAATGTCCTCTGGCGGCAGCGACGCGAACGTGTTGGGCGGATTGCCGCCCAAATGGTCCAACGCTACTCCCTGCTCCTGCGTCGACAAATCGAGAAAGTCTGGATCATGTACCATCCAGTGGACGGGGTGCAGGTCTGCCTTAGACTCGGCTGGTTGTGGACGACTCGCGTTTAGCCCAGGTCCGCCTGGCACTGAATAACCTGACTGCTGGCCGAATCCGAAATCATCCGCGTCTTGACCTGTCGTTCCTATGTTGGTATCTGCCATATCAACGTCTCCTGATATGAAATTTTGCTTAGGCATTGACTCTCCTTCGTGGCCTCCTGGCGCCGCCCTTGTATCGCATGGCAATCTCCTGCGGGCTTGGAGGCTGACCACCTCCGCACAAATTACCGTATCGCTGAACGCCGCTTGACCGCGCTGAAAAGTGCGGCGGAACTCCCATTCCTGCAGTGTTTCCACTAGCGGCGCTCCGCTGCTGCGCCTCTATTTGGTTGATTGCGCTTTCGATATACCTGTGAAGCTCCTGCTCCGGCATCGTGAGAAACCGCTTATCACCGGTAGCATTGTGCAAAATGCTTCGCTGCCGGGACGAATGCGCATACAGGAACTCTTCGTTGATGACTCCAGCCAGGTCGGAGCTGTTGTTCCGCTGGCCGCTACGATTGAAATTGGTAGACATAACATCCCTTTTTGCTTTTATTTTGTCGTGTGCTATTGTTGCTGGCACACAATCTAAACATCGTCCACCACCGACTCCCTGCGCCCCATGATGTCGATGTTGAGCGCCTTATCGTTCTCCACCGAGATCACGGCAAACCCCGCAGGCATCGGCATGTCGCACTCCCACGGAACCTTGCCTTCAATATGCGCCTGCGCCAGCGCAATGCAGCGCCCGTGCGTCACAATAATTACCGGACGCATCGCCGCTACCTGCGCCGCCAGCTCCAGCTTGGCCTCCATGAAGTCGATGAAACGGCGTGCGAAGTCGTTGAACGACTCGGAACTTCCCGGCGGCATCTCCCACGGCCTCTTGTAGAGCTGCAGGATGGCCGGCTCGACCATTGCCTCCGGCTGCCCCGAGTAGCTGCCGACATCCCAGGTGCGTGCATCGAAATCGGCCTCGGCGGGAAGATTCAGACATCCGGCTATGATGTGGGCCGTCTCCGAGTCGCGCATAAAGTCCGAGTGATACACATATTGCGGGTTGTATCTACGGAGCTTGTGCGCCGCCAGTTGCGCCTCAATCACGCCCTGCGGAGAGAGCCCGATATCCTCCCACCCGCGCACGATAGGATTGCGCGGATCATTAAGGTTGGTAGAGCCATGCCGCACCAGGATCGCCATTACACCCGGCGCGGTATTAAGACAATATCGTGCCTTGTGCGGATGCACAGAAATAGCAGTCACACGTATATTCATGTGGATGTACCGATGAAGAAGAACGGGGAAATGAGTTATGTTTGATTGGTATGGAATGTTTAGATGACGTAAGAATATCGTGCTGATCGCTGAGTGCTGACCGCTGATCGCTCCCTCAACACTCGAGCAAATGCCGATACTTCATATCCGTCCAGATCGTGACGTCTCTGCCAGCGAGCTTCACGGCCTCGGCGTGCTCCTGGTCATAGGAATCGCTCTTCTTCGGAATCCACCGCGCAACCGCGCCCTTGCGGCAGATGCGGACGCCCGTCGGAAACTCCAGCTCGCGGCCGGCCTTCCCAAGACCAATCAGCGCTGCCGCTCCCCCAGAGCCAATTCTCTTCATCAGTTCCGGGACTTGGAATCCAGCGCCGGGCACGCATCCCAGGTCCGCAAGAATGTAGTAGTTACCCTCGGCCATATTGTCGGCGGCAATGCGGCGTACCATCTCATACTTTCCTTCCGGTGCCCGGATGCCGACCGGCTCCACCAGATCGCACTCTGCCCATGCCGCCATCGTTTGTTCAAGGATCCGGATCTGCTCTTC
>Ga0206959_10046_pt1 | contig 37540 bp, 36 predicted proteins | sample Alteio_BWOrgHeat_31_FD_152971 | JGI IMG/M metagenome (GOLD analysis project Ga0206959, IMG submission 152971) | Enriched cells from forest soil in Barre Woods Harvard Forest LTER site, Petersham, Massachusetts, United States -... | ecosystem: Environmental > Terrestrial > Soil > Temperate forest >...
CACATCGATTGAGAGACTACCGAATCCCCCAGAAGCGTCAAGAAACGTCTGCACAGCCGGATTCGACGATTGCTTCAGGCAGTCGTAGAAGGGCAGATTTTCAGGAGCTGTCAGCCCTTCCAGCACGCTCAGAAACGAAGAGCCGGCAAAGCTAGAAAGCATGGCGGCGCTCACCACCTCCGCAATGCCCTCGATTTCCGGTTGTATTTGCGGAGGAATGGGCAGCTGTTGCAGCGGAAACCAAAGTTCAAAGAGCAACGCGTGGGTTTTTGTAATGGCAGGAGGAACAGTCGGCATGAGTCCCATAGACACCTCTAACAACGGATTCAGATGCAACAGCGGAGCCTCGATTTGCTCTCTACATGAACCGTTGATGAGCTTGGCTATGAAGGCTATAGACCGGGGTTAAGTGCGAAGTCAGAGTAAGGCGATCTCCCGAAGTTAGCAAGAGGCTATTTGTGAAAATATCAGGAACGCTATTTTCGGCGCGCTAACTGATCTCGAAGATGTCTTCCGTCTTCGCCGACTGCGTCTGAGCCCGCTCCGCGACCTGGCGCGCGATCGCATAGAATTGCGCTACCTTCGGCGAATCTTTGCCGGCGAGCGCGACCGGCAAGCCGGTATCACCGCCATACCGAATCTCCGGATCAAGTTCGATCGAACCGAGGAACGGCACGCCGAACTGTTTTGCCATCCTCTCCGCGCCAGCCTTCGAAAAGATATCGATCTCCTGGTGGCAGTGCGGGCAGGTGAAGTGACTCATATTCTCGACGATGCCCAGCACTTCGACATTCACCTGGTGGAACATTTCGAGCGCCTTACGCGCGTCCTGCAGAGAAACATCCGAAGGAGTGGACACCACTACGGCGCCGGTCAACGGGACCGTCTGCACCAGTGAGATCACAACGTCGCCCGTGCCCGGCGGCAGGTCAACCAGGAGAAAATCCAACTCGCCCCACTCCACCTGCTGCAAAAATTGCCGGATGATCTGGTGCAGCATAGGTCCGCGCATGACCATCGGCTTATCGCCTGGCGAGATCAGGCCGACGGAAATAATCTTCACGCCATGGGCCAGATTCGGCTGGATCCGATTGCTCGCCAGCACACGCGGCTGCTGGGTCGTGCCAAGCATCAGCGGCACGTTCGGACCATAGACATCCGCGTCGATCAGTCCCACCCGAAAACCAAGTTTCGCGAGCGCCACAGCGAGATTCACTGCAAGAGTCGTTTTCCCAACCCCGCCTTTACCCGATCCGATGGCGACGATATTTGCCACTCCCGGCAAAGCGGTTGGACCTTGAGGCGTGTGGGGAGGAACGTGTGAATGAGCCATATTTTCAACTCCAAACTTTGAGATAATTTAAGCCTCGACTGCCTTGGCGACGCGCCTGCGTTCAACCTCGAATTGGCGCAACTCGCGGCGGCGGCCGGCGTCTTCGTAGTGCCGCTTCTCTTCCTCTGTCTCTGGCTTCAGTTGCGGAACAGGCACCCGGCGCCCCTGCGAATCCACAGCAACAAATGTGAGATAGGCCGAGCCAACGTGGCGGTGCGTCCCGGCGATCGTGTTTTCCACCCAGACTTTAACGCCTACTTCCATCGAAGTATTGAAGGCGCGATTGACCGAGGATTTGAGAATCAACAGGTCCCCTACGTGGACCGGCGCGATAAAGTCGATGTGCTCCATCGATGCCGTCACTACGTGAGTGCGCGCGTGCCGGTAGGCGGCCATCGCGCCAACCAGGTCGATGAAATGCATCAACCTGCCACCCAGTAGATTCCCGAGTGTATTCGTGTCGTTGGGCAGAATCAGTTCGGTCATCTCCGATTGCGACTCGGCGGGACTGCGCACCGGAAGCGAATGGGCGGCAAAATCCATGCGTGCTCTCTTTCCTCACCCGTGCTTACACGAAAATTACTCTTCGCAGTTTGCGGTTTGGGTATTTCCAGTGTCGGCAATCGTGCGCTATTAAGCAAATGAGCGGTGCTGCTTGCAGCGGTCGATTCTATGGATGAAAATTACGAAATATCAGCCTCATATGCCATTTCTTGAACAAATCAGTACGAATAATATCCTGGCGTTCAAAACAGTACGGCTGCAGGCCTTGCAGGATTCACCAGCCGCCTTTGGAAGCACCTACGCCAGAGAATCACAGTTCTTAGATGCCGAGTGGCTGAGGCGTGCGGCCAATATGAACGGCGAAAAGGGAATAGGTTATCTGGCAGTGGACGATGAGAGTCCCTGTGGTATTGTTGGAGCGTTTCGGGATGAACATGATTCGTTCAGTGCAAATGTCGTCTCAATGTGGGTGGCGCCAGCGCACCGCCGCACTGGCGTAGGAAGCTTTCTGATTTCTGCGGTTCAAACGTGGACGAGAATCTGTGGAGTCCGGACGTTACGGCTGATGGTGACCAGCAATAACAGCGCTGCGATTGAATTTTATAAGCGTATGGGATTCTCCATGACCGGAAATACTGAACCTTATCCGAACGACCCCACGGTCATTGAATATGAAATGTCTCAGCTCGTTCCAACGGCAGACAGATGATCGTGTACATTTCGAATCCGTGTTCGGAGACAATGTCCTTATGGACAAAAAAGCAATGCTTAACGAAATACTGGCGCAAAATCCGAAGGACGCATTCGCTCGCTACGGGCTCGCCATGGAGTATGCGGGCCGAGGCGAGACAGATGCCTCCCTGATGGAATTCGGGCGTTTGCTCGACGAGCACCCCGACTATACCGCTGGATACTTCATGGCTGCGCAAACGTTGGCTAAGGCGGAGCGGTCCGAAGAGGCGAAGGTCCGCCTCACACAAGGCATCGCGTGCGCACGGCGAACAGGTAATCAACACGCGCTGAGCGAAATGCAGGCCATGCTGGATGAGCTGGAGTTCGCCGGCTGACAAACCGGTTCCAGGTTGCGGTGTACCTAATCCACAGTTCACAAATCCATTGCTGGCTCATCAAAATCAGTCGCGGTTGCCTGCATTCTTTCCTTGCCGGAACGCGCATAATGCACAGCAATGAAGATTCCACTATTTCCGCTGGATGTGGTGCTCTTTCCCGGCGCTTCGCTGCCGCTTCATATCTTCGAGGAGCGTTACAAGGAGATGATCGGTATCTGTATCGAAGCGGAGTCCACTTTTGGTGTCGTCCGCGCACAGCAGGAGGGGCTGGCCGTGATCGGCTGCACCGCCCGCATTATGCGCGTGCTGCAAGAGTATGACGACGGCCGCCTCGATATTCTCTGCCGGGGAGATGCGCGATTTGAGATCGAGATGCTTGAGAATTCAAACTCTTTTCTCGAAGCCGAGGTTGATTTTTTTGAAGATGAAGGTTCAGAGGCATCTCGGAGGCTACGAGAGGAGTGCACCGCCTTGCACTTTGAGACGCTGGAGCTGGCAGGAATCGGGGTTGCAACGATGCACATCAGTCTGGATGGCCCTGTCTCCTTCGCCCTGGCATCGGCTCTGCCCGCGGACCTGGGCTTCAAGCAGCAGCTGCTTGGCATGCGTTCGGACGCGGAAAGAACGGAGCGACTACGTGATTTCTATCAAGCCATCCTGCCCAAGCTGCGAATAGGGGCGCACGCAACGAGAGTCTCCGGACAAAGCGGCCATGTGATGTAGCTTCAACAAAACAGAGCGAGCCAACTATCAATCATCAAATCCTAATCGGTAAAACCTTTCAGAATCACGCAAGACCCGAGCTTCGTCTACTCTTGTAGAAGATCGCCGCGTTGCACCTGAGCGCTGCCCCTCATCCTGGAGGAAGAAATGACCAATCGGCGCATGCCGCAAACCCTCGGTGAACTCCGCGCCAGCAAGGATTTCTCCGAAGCGCGCATCGCGGTGCGCTCGGTCAAGGACGAGCTGCGCGAAAACCTGATCGAGCGGCTCAAAACACGGGAGACACTCTTCCCCGGCATCATCGGATATGAGGACACCGTGATTCCGCAGATCGTAAACGCCGTCCTGTCGAAGCAGAACTTCATCCTGCTGGGTCTTCGCGGGCAGGCGAAAAGCCGCATCCTGCGCGCCCTCACTTCTCTGCTCGATGAGCACACTCCGTACATCGCCGGCTGCGAGATTCGCGACAATCCCTATTACCCGCTGTGCAGGCGATGCCGCGAGCTGATTGCGTCAAAGGGCGAAGCTATGCCTATCGCTTACCTCACGCGCAACGACCGTTATATTGAGAAACTCGCTACTCCGGACGTCACCATCGCTGACCTGATTGGTGACCTCGACCCCATCAAGGCAGCACGCGGCGGCGAAGACCTTTCGAGCGAACTGACTATGCATTATGGCCTGCTGCCTCGCGCCAATCGAGGGATCTTCGCGATCAATGAACTGCCCGACCTAGCCGGAAAGATCCAGGTGGCGCTCTTCAACATCATGCAGGAGGGCGACGTACAGATCAAGGGCTATCCGGTTCGCCTTGAACTGGACGTCGCGCTCGTCTTTACCGCCAATCCTGAGGATTACACGGCGCGCGGCAAAATCGTCACGCCGCTCAAGGATCGCATCGGTTCTGAGATTCGCACGCACTACGCGGAAAATATCGAAGAGGGCCTGGCCATCACCGCCCAGGAGGCCTGGACGGAACGCGAATTCGCTCATCTCGAGATTCCGCAATATTTGCGGGAGATTGTGGAGCAGGTTGCGTTTTCCGCACGCGAAGACAAGCGAGTCGACAAGCGCAGCGGCGTGAGCCAGCGTCTGCCTATCGCCACGCTGGAGCTGGTTGTCTCCAATGCGGAAAGGCGAGCGCTGCTGCACGGTGAAACGCTCGTACTGCCTCGCGTCGGCGATCTGTACGCTGCGCTGCCCGGGATCACCGGCAAACTGGAACTCGAGTACGAGGGCGAGATGCGCGGTGCAGACACCGTGGTCAAGGAAGTTGTCCGAGCAGCGATAGGCAAGGTCTTCGACAAGTACTTCGCCTCCGCTAATACCCAGCAGATCGAACAGTGGTTCAACCTGGGCGGGACAACGAAGATCGAGGACAGCCAACCAGCCAAATCAACGCTTGAAGAACTTCGGCAGATTCAAGGCCTTTTCGAGAAGCTGTCGCCGTTGGGGATAAAAGCCCCCGACGCGCCGGAACGATTAGTTGCGGCCGCTGAGTTTCTGCTTGAAGGAATGTGCGCGCATCGGCGCTTAAGCCGCAGCGAAGAGCGCGCCTTCGTGGCGCAGAAGAAGCCGCAACCCTCGCGGCAGGAGCGCACTGGCACTGAAGCGGAGTACGAAGAGTGGCAGCCGCGGCGATCGCGCCGCAGCGGCTTCAATTAGATCGCGGGGTAGCGATGAAGCGGGTTCGGTACACCAAATATAAAGGGGATCTGGCATCGGAGATGAGCATGGAAGATCTGCTCCAGGCGCTCTCCGACTACCTGCTCGACTCGGGCTTCCAAAATCCGTTCATGCAGTTTCAGGAGCTCGATCACACCCTTGACGATCTGCGCGAAGCCTTGCACCGCGCGCTCGAATCGGGGGAGTTGTTCGACGAGCGCATGCAGGAAACCGTCGATGCATTGGGCAATGAGGGCAAGCTCAATGAGTTGATCGAAAAACTGCTCGACCGCCTGGAACAGGAGAATTTCATCTCCACGGGCGGATCACAGGCCAACGGCCAAGTGGGCGACGCGCAACAGGAAGCCCGCTTCGAGGTCACCGATAAAAGCCTGGACTTTCTTGGTTACAAAACCCTACGCGACCTCCTCGGATCTCTGGGCAAGTCAAACTGTGGACGGCACGACACACGCCATTGGGCTACGGGTATTGAGACCAGCGGTGCGTCGCGAAACTACGAATTCGGCGACACGCTGAATCTGGATGCCACGGCTACCCTCGCCTCGGCCATCGCGCGCGAAGGTCTAACTCTGCCTCTGAATATCGAATACCGCGACTTGCAGGTTCATCAATGCGAATATCAAAGTTCCTGTGCGACAGTCGTCATGCTCGATTGCTCGCACTCCATGATCCTTTATGGCGAAGACCGCTTTACGCCGGCGAAAAAGGTGGCAATGGCGCTGTCGCATCTTATCCGCACGCAATATCCGGGGGATTCGCTTTCTCTCGTGCTGTTTCACGATTCCGCCGAGGAGCTTCCTATTTCCCAACTGGCGCGCGTCAAGGTGGGGCCGTATTACACCAACACGCGCGAGGGATTGCGCGTGGCCCAACGCATTCTGAAGGCACAGCGCAAGGACATGAAGCAGATCGTCATGATCACCGACGGCAAGCCTTCGGCGCTGACCCTAAGCGATGGCAGGATTTACAAGAATGCATTCGGCCTCGACCCCTTGGTGGTAAGCGAAACGCTGGAAGAGGTCGCGCGCTGCAAGCGATCGAACGTGATGATCAATACGTTCATGCTGGCCTCCGATCCCGGCCTGGTGCAATTTGTTCATAAAGTCTCGGAGATGTGCCGCGGCAAGGCCTACTTCACTACGCCCGATACACTGGGCGAATATCTGCTGATGGACTACATGCAGCGCAAGATGCGCACGATTCACTAGGCCGTGTGGACACCTGCAGCCTGAGCCAGCAACTGCCGCCGAATCTGGTGCGGCGGATCGATCGGCTGCATCGGCAGATCCAGCCTTTGCCGCAGATAGCCGGCAAGTTCGAGCACCAGTCTTAACTTCTCCGACAGCTGCGGCGAAATGCCCGGTTCGGCGATCGCCAGCCGGGACTGCAACAGTAGCCCGGCCACGGTAGCGGGCGAATCGCTCTGGATCGAGGTTGCGGCGGCACGTGACGCCAGATCCAGCTCACATTCGCGGCGGATAAGGGCGGCGCACTTCGCGAACCAATCGACCCCATCGGGAATGACGGTTGCGCGCGTTGTAAAACCTGCACTGAAGACCTGCTCAGGCGCGCCCTCTTGAATCCCCGGCCCATTGTCCCGGACAGCAATTAACACGCTACGCGGGTGCGCGTCTGGAATCAGCTCCCAATTCGAGCGATTTGCCCCACAAGAGGACAAATGAGTGCAACACCTTCCCGTAAGCATCTGAAAATAAACCTGTTGTCGCGGATGTTTGAGCCCGGGACCGTTTCCGCGCCAATCCTGATTTGAAACTCTCCCATTCCGCTTCACTTCCTCAGTTCCCAAACCCGTACAATGAGCATCGATGGAAGTCAGACAAAGGTTCTTTCGCGCCGAAGGGCGAACCCCCGCCCAGCTCCGCACGGTTCGCCTCACTCCCGGCTTCGTTGCTACCGCCGAAGGCTCGGTTCTGATCGAACTCGGCAACACGCGCGTGCTGTGCAATGCCACGGTTGAGCAAGGAGTTCCCGCGTGGCTGCGCAACGGCGGCCGGGGATGGGTTACCGCCGAGTACGGCATGCTGCCCCGCGCCACCCTGACCCGCACACCCCGCGAATCTGAGCGTGGTAAGGTCGGTGGTCGTACCCACGAGATTCAGCGGCTCATAGGGCGCTCGCTGCGCGCCGTGATCGACATGCAGGCGCTGGGCGAGCGTACCGTCATCCTCGACTGCGATGTTCTCCAAGCCGATGGCGGCACCCGCACGGCAGCCATTACCGGGGCCTGCGCCGCGCTCTCGATCGCTCTTAATCGCATGCTGGCCACCGGTGCCCTCAAGGCATCACCGCTCAGGCAGCTGGTCGCCGCCACCAGCGTCGGCATCGTCGAGGACACCGCCTTGCTCGATCTGGCCTACGAGGAGGATTCCCAGGCCGAAGTCGATATGAACGTCGTCATGACCGAGGACGGCGGATTGGTCGAGGTACAGGCCACGGCCGAGCGCACTCCGTTCCCGCGCAGCCGCATGCTGGAGATGATGGACCTCGCCGAAACCGGCATCCGTCAGCTGCTGGACGCGCAACGCAAAACCATGGCCAGCGCGGCGCGATAGCGCCGCGATCGGCCAACGTCGGTTAGAATGCTAGGGAACGCAGTTTCCCGCAACAACCAACCATCCCGGCAAGAACCCGTCTTCCACGAGCGCCGGGACCAATCAATCAGCGCCAAGCAGGCGGCGCCAATCAAACGGCAAGGAGCAGGAGAAAAACGATGTCCACAAAGCTGACCCCTGGAAAATTAAAAGGATTGAAGGCCGTGTCCGACAAGCGCGGCGTGATTGCTGCTGCTGCCATGGACCAGCGCGGCTCGCTCAAGAAGTCGCTGGCCAAGGAGAAGGGCGTCGAAAGCGTTCCCGATTCGGCCCTGGTTGAGTTTAAGGAGTTGGTCGCCGATGTGCTCACCCAGCATGCCTCGGCCATCCTGCTCGATCCCGAGTTTGGCCTGCCGGCTTCCAAGCGCCGCCACGGCAAAGGGCTGCTGCTGGCTTATGAGAAGACAGGCTACGACGCCGCCACGCCCGGCCGCCTGCCCGATCTGCTCGACTTATGGTCGGTGCGGCGCCTCAAGGAAGCGGGCGCAGACTGCATCAAGATCCTGCTCTATTACACGCCATTTGAGAAGACGCCGGTCAACGACCTTAAGCATGCCTGGGTCGAGCGCATCGGCGACGAGTGCCATGCGCACGATATTCCGTTTTTCCTTGAGTTGGTCGGCTACGACACGCATGGCGAAGGCGAGAAGGGCATCGGCTACGCCAAGCGCAAGCCCGATGTCGTAACCGGGTCGATGGAAGAGTTTGGCAAGGAGCGTTATAGCGTCGACGTGCTCAAGGTCGAAGTCCCGGTGCAGATGGAGTTCGTCTCCGGCACGCGTGCGTTCAAGGGCGAGGAAGCCTACACCCGTGCCGAGGCGCTGGAACACTTTCGCATCGCGGCTTCCTCCACGCACAAGCCTTTCATCTATCTCTCAGCCGGCGTCAGCAACCCGGTCTTCATTGAGACTCTAGAGCTTGCCGGCGAAAGCGGTACCACCTTCAACGGAGTCCTTTGCGGGCGCGCAACGTGGAAAGACGGCATCGCGGTTTACGCGAAGCAGGGCGCAAAGGCCTTCGAGGACTGGCTCAATACCACGGGCGTTGAGAACATCGAAAATGTGAACAAGGCTCTCAAAGCTGCACATTCCTGGCACGAGAAGGTGGGCGTGGCCGAGACGGCGCTCGCCTAGCTCATCGCCAGCTTTATCATTCACTCAGCGCCGCGACCAACCGCGGCGCTTTTGCTGGCCGCTTTGCGTTCCGGCCTTATTTCTATTGGCCTAGAAGCCCCGTGCTGATGACATCTTTTGGGTATTTCGCAGACCTGCATTGGCCACATATTCTTTAATGTATGAAGACTTTCACGCTAACTGTATTTGCGAAGCGCAGGAGCGACGGCACCTACGAGTATTCGCTGAACGTTTGGGAAAATCGTGGCGCGGGTTGTCTCGCAACCGAGATGAATTTTGAGAGCGAAGCCCTGTTGCAGCAGCAAGTCAATTCGGCACTGCCAGGCGGCGCACACATGAACAGCATCCTTCCCCAGGCGCAGCGCGACGCAGACTATTGGTTCCCGTTCACCATGCCGATGTCTGAAGCACAAGCGGCAAATCTGGGCTGGCTCACTGAAAAGACTCCGGAACGCTCCCAGATTCATTAGTACCGTAATCCTTTCCTCGAAATTGCGCACTTACTCGTTACGAAAGTGTGTGGGGTAATGAAAGCCTATGTACGCAAGGGATCTGGGCCGTAATCCGAAAATGCTGTGGCTTCTCGCACTGGGTTCTCCTCTAAAGTGTTATGGCGGGTAATGTTTTGGTGGTGTAGGTTAGTTAGCGGTTGTCGGCAGAGAAAGTAAGGTTGTAAAGATGCATCGAAAGTTAGTGCTTATGTTAGACACGTTGTTCACAGGAATTTTGTTTCTCGGCTTCCACGTTCTGTTAGCAGTAACGGGGCTATGCTATTTTGTTTTTCTGGCGCCGTGGATATTGCTCCGGCGATTGATGGACGCGCACAACGACTCACCGATCGGTGGTTTTGGCCTGGGTCAGCGCTGAATTCATAGATTCAGCCAGATTTCATTCTTTGCGCACCTGACCGTCCAGAATCGAATGCGCAAGGAAGGGCAAGGCACCGCTGCCTTTCCCGTTTAGATCAAAGACAACGATCTCGTTGGTACCCTTTTTCAACCACGGAGCAGGCACGTAGAGCGTCGCCTGCGGCCCGATACTCCATACTCGGCCAAGAGGCTGGCCGTTGAGCCATATCGCTCCCTTGTTCAGAGTCCTCGTATCAAGAAAACTATCTGCCGGTTCGTCGACCTGAAAGGTCCCCCGATAGAAGCACGCGCCGGTGCATTCGCTCGATTTGTATTCGAGCGAGTCCACGCCCCGCATCGGCATTGAATAAACGGACCACCCAGTAATCGGTTTGCCAGCCAGGGCGACCTGATGGGTAATGCCCGCACGCTCCTTCTGAATCTGGCGGCCAAAGTTTACGCGGCCTGTGTTCTCAACAAGGATGTCGAGGCGGGTGTTGTCGTGCTTGATGTCGAGAGGCAGAGATGATTGATTCAAGCGGCGGTCCAGAGTCCCGGCCAGAACTCCGTCGAGGTAGACCTGGGCGTAGCTGTGCAGATCCTCGAGGTGCAGATCGCCGCTCTGAGCATGTTCTATCGAGGTCCGATACAGGATGTAACCGTAGCTCTGCCCGACGTCTTCCATCGAAAGCGGCTGTTGGGAAACGATCGGTTTGGGCAGGTTGTCCCAGATTGCGGCGCTGAAGGTGAGCTTGACCTTAGGCAGGGCGCGAACAGGGAGAGCAGCCGGTGGCGGAGGTGGTGTCTTTCCGGTGACTTGGCTGATGAGGTCGCGGAAGAGGAAGAATTTAGGCTTCAACTCTCCACTTTCGCTGATGGGGGCGTCGTAGTCGTAGCTGGTTGTGTCCGGCTCATAATTTGTTCCATTGCTGTTAGCGCCGTTCATCCAGCCGAAGCTGGTGCCGCCGTGAAACATGTAAAGATTCACCGAGTATCCTTGCTCCAGCATCCACCGCAGTTCGCTAGCTTGCTGGGCGGCGTCTGTGACCTGATGTTTTGAGCCCCAATGATCGAACCAGCCATCCCAATACTCTCCGCACATCTTTGGATCGGAAGGGCGCGCCTTTGCCAGGATGGCGAAATCGGATTTGGCGTCGCCGATGCCGAAATTGATGACCGCAGGCAGTTCGGGCAGAGAACCTTTCTCGAGTTGCGAGGCTCCATCCGCGGTGTAAAGCATGGCGCGGTCGAAACCGGAACTCACCAGCATGAGATGAATCTGTTCCATGTAAGCGTGGTCCGATCCGAAGGAGCCGTACTCGTTCTCTACCTGGACTGCAATAATCGGACCGCCATTTCCGATCTGCAGGGGAGCCAGCTCTTCACCGAGACGATGCAGCCAGCGGTCAGCTGCCGCGATGAACGCTGGATTTGAGGTTCGGACGACCATCTTGGGGTCGTGAAGGAGCCACGCCGGATACCCGCCGAACTCCCACTCCGCGCAGACATACGGCCCTGGCCGCAGAATAACGTAAAGGCCTTCTTGCTGGGCTTCTCGGATGAACTCGGCGACGTCGTTTTGTCCCGAAAAATCATATTGTCCCGGTGACGTCTCATGCTCATTCCAGAAGACGTAAGTCTCTACGGTATTGAGACCCATGGCTCGCGCCTTTCGCAGGCGGTCGCGCCAATAGGCACGAGGAACACGCGGGTAATGGATTGCGCCGGAAATAACCTGGAACAGCTTGCCGTCAAGCTCAAAGTGATCGCCGTTCGCGGCGAACGTATGGACGGCAGGCGTGGTGGCCGATTGCGCTTGAAGCGTCAGCCCTCCCGCGAAGACGCTGAAATCCAACAATAACAGCACAGTAATCGCAAGAGTTCGTATCCGCATTGAGACAGCCATCTCTTCAAGATATCCGACCACGAACGTTCACGCGTTGCTAGCTCGCTAAGGCCGTCATTGCGGAAGAGCTTCCAGGTTTAGTACCTGAAAGGGAGCGAGGTGAAACGTGCATGGCTCGCCAGCTTTCAGCTCTACCGCAGCCTTCGACGCATCGCTCGCCCACGGGCTGCGTGCGCGAAAACGGCCGGGCGCGCCGGCAGGCAGTTCAAACGCAGAGGCAATATCGACGCTGAAGTCCTGCGCTTTGGCATTCGGGTTGCGCAGGGTCAGAATCGCCCTTTCCGGCGACCACGAGGCCCAGCCATAAACCTCCAGCCAGCGCGGATCTCCACCAATCCAATGGGTATCGACGAGAACCGATGCATTCCTCCGAGACCACTTCGCGGCCTCAGCCAGCATGTCCCAGTCAGCCGACTTCAACAGGGAGGGTGTGATATAGAGCTCCTGCAACTGCGTGCCTGAACCGAAGTACGAATGGACTTCGTTGGCGAAGTCGCTTCCAGGGTCCGAGGAGAGATGTGGCGCTTGTTGCGCAAAGACGATCCCATGCAGCATGAGGGAATTGAGTGGAAAAAGTTTGCCGCCCTTCACGACTTTCTCGTATGTGTCAGCGTCCCGGTAAGTAATCCAGCGCTCGCGGTCGGACCCGACGCCGGCAAAGTCGGTGTCGTCGCCGCCGCGCCAGATGGAGTCGGCATAGAAGAGCCAGAAAGGTGAAGGATACGTTCCCGTCGTGAGGTTGATAAACAGGTCAGGCTTCAGCAGGCGAAGGTCTTCGATCAGGTGAAGCGCAGCGTCGAAGTCGCTGCTGAATGTGCTCCCCTTCACAACCTGGTCGACATTTCCGGTGCCGTCGAACTTGAACTGATTGATGCCGTACTTCGTCACCATCTCCGTCGCCGCTTGGTGAAAACGCGCATAGTATTTCGGGCCGGATAGGGCCAGACCGCCGTTCACTATCTCGTACCCTTCCCTCTTTGCGGTCGACAGCCGCTCCTGCTTGGCCGGGCCGTATCCGCCCCAGGGCGACAGCCAAACACCGGGCGCGGTGCCGTATTCAGCCGCAGCCTGCTTCAATGGCTTAAAACCATCCCTGAAGTCGCCTCGTATATTCCAAAGATCATGGTGGTCGTCCCAGCCGTCGTCAAAGAGAAATGAATCCAGAGTCACCGAGCGCTTCTTGGTCAGCTCGGTCCCAAATGCATGAACCCGGTCGAGAGCATCCTGTTGAGAATACGGCGTGAAGAATCCGATATCGAACCAGCTGTTGTAGTGAAGGAATGTTCGGTAGGGATGAGCACGCTCGCGCTCCAGATAAGTCAGAAAGCTGCGACGCATCTGCCCCTCGGGCGCGACGCCGACTACGGCGGAGTATTCGGCTGATAACCCGGCTCCCAGCGGCACTCCACTACGCAACTCGCTGACTGCGTGATCGGTCACGACGCTGCTTTGGGAAAGAGGCTCTTCGAAGCCCAAAAAGAAATCACCCGCGACAAATGGGGAGCCCTTCACGATGCCCGCCACGGCAATGCCCGGAAAGTGCGTATCAATCATGATGACGTCGCTCAGATCGACCGGCTTTGGCCCAGCGGTTATGGTGAGCACCTGCCGGATGTATCTAGATCCTTCACGGAGAATGAGCGACCAGTCCGCATGAAAGTGCTCAAGTGGATCGCCGAGTTGATAATGAACGGCAATGCCTGGCAGCCGCTCGGAGTAACGCGCCGCACTCAGCTTCGGCTCCAGACGTTCGATACGCGCAGGACCATCCAGGATCAGGTCCGCCGCCCGCAGCACGCTGCCGTCCTTGATCGCGAGCGAGAAAGGTCCGCTCAGCGTGAGCGATCCCTTTTTGCCTTGACCGCTAGCTGTGCTTAAGGCGTGAATGACGACACCCGTCAGATGTCCGCTATGAAACTGCCACTCCGCAGCAATCTCCTGATTCGCAAGGGTGCCGTCGGCGAGACCGTTGACAACGACGGTGGGGTAATCTGAGCTTTGCGATGCCCCCGTCTGCGCAGAGAGCAAGCCACAGCGAATCCAAAGGGTCAAAATTATGACAACAGATGCGGCCGTTCGACCGCGAGTCGACCGCCAACTGCACGTTCGCTGAAAAGGCTCGCACGCAAGCCAAGCTGCCCCAGAAAGCATGGTTTCTCCTAACAGAAAATTAGTCCTTGTTTACCACAAAGCTGAACAGGGTGGATTTGAGAACAGATTCAAGAAAGGAGAGGAGTTCACCGCAATTGCAATCGGCACACCTTTGCCAGTAGGCTATTTATAGGCCAGCGTGGATCTTCGCACGGATGCGGGAGTGGCGAAATGGCAGACGCACTTGGTTTAGGTCCAAGCGGAGCAATCCGTGGGGGTTCGAGTCCCTTCTCCCGCACCAGATAATACGACGCCTACCGTCGGCTGTACTCCAGAAGTTCTAAGCTCTCACGATCGGCCGACCGCATGGGGAAACCGGCTGAAGTTGGCTCCTCCCGACTTGAAGCGATCCTGGCCGAGGCCGTCGACAAGGATGGTTTTGCTATACGCTTGAGGCAGTATGAATACTACTCAGCCCAAAATTCAGTTAATCAGGTCACAGGATTACCGCGAAAACTACGCCAACAGCGTTCAGGTGCGCGTCAGCGTATGGGATTTCTTTCTCGCCTTTGGTCTCGTCCACCAGGAAACGCCTGACCAGGTCACTATCGAGAACGCCCAGGGCATTTACATCAGCCCGCAGCAGGCCAAGGCGCTCTGGAACATCCTCGGCCAAAACATCTCTCAGTATGAGCAGACTTTTGGGGATATTGCACTCGAGCCGCAATCGCACCCGTTGCCCATCCCGCATGGCCCGGTCCACTGAGACCTGATCAAGCGCGCCGCCTCGCTTCCCTTATATCTTCGGCACGATAAAGACTGGGGTAGCTGGCGACGTCGCCATTTCCCCTTAGTCTCCGCAACTAAACTTCAGACGGTTCGTATCCTCCGCGTGAGGGGGGTTGGATTTTTTGCCGTTCCATCAAGAAAAAAAAAATGTCCGGCGCCACGTCCCTCAGACGTTTAAGAGTCGCAGCATCGAAACACACACTCAACAAGGAGCATCACAATGAGCGAATTCTTGTACCTGTATCGCGGCGGAGACTCGTCCGGGTCTCCCGAAGAAATGCAGCAGACCATGCAGAAATGGGTCGCGTGGATGAAAGAGCTTGGCGACGGTGGCCATCTGAAGGCGATCGGCAATCCGCTGGAGCCGTCCGGAAAAGTCGTCAAGGGCAAACAGAAAAGTGCCGTTACCGACGGCCCCTACGCGGAAGCCAAGGACCTGGTCGGCGGTTACACTCTGGTAGAAGCCAAAGACATCGACGAGGCGGCAGAGCTTGCCTGGGGCTGCCCCATCTTCGAAAAGGACGGCTTTGTGGAAGTGCGCCCCATCATGAAGATGAGTATGTAATGGAGCCGGCAGCAGTCGAGTTCGACGATCACCTGTTCCGGCACGAAGCCGGACGCATGGTTGCCGCGCTTACCCGCATCTTTGGAGTCCACAACCTCGCGCTGGCGGAAGACGTCGTGCAGGACGCCTTCTGCCGCGCGCTGGAAGTCTGGAAGTTTCGCGGCGCACCGGAGAATCCTTCCGCGTGGCTCATGGCAACCGCGAAGCATCGCGCCATTGATGTCCTACGGCGCGAGCGCACCGCACGCACCTTTGCTCCCGAACTGGGCCGCCTGCTCGAAAGCGAGTGGACGCTGGTCCCCGTCGTCCACGAGCTTTTCGGAGCGCACGCCATCGAGGACGATGAGTTGCGCATGATGTTCTCCTGCTGCCATCCCCGGCTGCCCGAGCCAGCCCAGGTCGCGCTCATCCTCCATATTCTTTGCGGCTTCAGCGTCGCGGAGGTAGCCGGCGCCTTCCTCAGTACCAGCTCCGCCATTGAGAAGCGCATCGCGCGCGCGAAGAAAGTGCTCGCCGGCTCTAAAAAACTCTTCGATCTCAGCGCCGCCGATTTCTCCGCCCGCCTTTCGGTTGTTCACCGTGCGCTTTACCTGCTGTTCAACGAGGGCTACCACGGAGCATCGGCCGAATCGGCCGTGCGCGTTGAACTCTGCGGTGAGGCGCTGCGTCTGGCCGGATTGTTGCGCAGAAATCCGCTTGCATCGACCCCGGCAACACTGGCCCTCGGAGCGCTCATTTGCCTTCACGCGGCACGCCTGCCCGGGCGTGTCGATGCTTCCGGCGATCTCCATTCTCTTCTCGAACAGGATCGCTCGCAATGGGATGCGCGGCTTGTGACTGAAGGACAACGCCTCCTCGATCTCTCGGCCACCGGGTCGGAGTTGACCGAATATCACGTCGAAGCGGCAATTGCGTCGGTTCATGCCAGTGCGCACAGTGCCGAGGACACAGACTGGGAACGCATTGTTTCCCTCTACGACACGCTGCTGAAGATTCGTCCTTCACCCGTGGTTGCACTCAACCGCGCTATTGCCGTCGCCCAATATCGGGACCCGGAACGCGGGCTCGAAGAGATCCGCGCCATGAAAGGCCTCGATCGCCTCGCCGCTTATCCGTTCTATCCCGCTACGCTCGGCGAACTCGAGTTGCGCAGCGGACGGCCGGAGATCGCACACCAACACTTCCACGCGGCACTTGCCCTCACGCGCAGCCCCATGGAGCGGCGATTCATCGAGCGGCGCATCGCAGCGTGTCTCCTGCATGACCTCACTGCCTGAGAGATGCCGGAGCCGTGACGCTCCCCAACTACAAAAAACAATCGCGTTCCAGAGTTGTAACGATACGGCCAGAATCATTCTGCTATTGAAGATCGGGTTTTCGCGCTCGTGATCAGCATTGCGGATGGATCGGAGAGCTGAAGTAACGAGTTACACTACAGCCGTCGAAGGGAGAATAAAACTGAGCCTTCGATGGAGAAAAACACGAACCCTGTTGCGACGGGGCCGGATCGCCGGCTGAGACCGGTTCTGGTCAAGGTGAATTAAATGGCGGCGAATCTCGCTGATTTTATAAAAGTCCTGGTCGTCACGTTCATTACGTTGTTCCCAATTGTGAATCCCATTGGCGATGCCCCGATATTTCTCAGCTTGACCCGGCGCTATCCGGAGTCGATCCAAAAGGTTCTCGCTCGCAAGATCGCGGTTTACGGCTTCGCGATCCTCGCGATCTCGTTCTTGATCGGCAGTGAAATCCTGGCTCTTCTCGGCGTTTCGCTGTTTGTGGTGCAGCTCGCAGGCGGACTCGTCGTGGCGGCCACGGGTTGGAGTCTATTGAATCAGCAAAGCGATGAGTCTTCTGAGAAAACCAACCCAGCGACGCTCGAAAACGCTCTGGAGCACGCCTTTTTCCCTTTGACACTCCCTCTGACTGTCGGCCCGGGCTGTATCTCCATCGCAATCACGTTGGGCGCACACTTAAGGCACCAGGCAGGCCCTGGTTTCGAGCACGGCTACCCGCGCCGATTCCTGGCGGCTTTGACGGCGATGGCCCTCACTTGCGTTTCGGTATACCTCTGTTATGGCAACGCGGACCGTTTGGTGCAGGTACTTGGCAAGTCGGGCACCAACATCCTGATGCGTCTGTCCGCGTTTATCCTTCTGATAATCGGTGTGCAGATTATGTGGAATGGTCTGAGTACCGGTATATCGCAAATGGTTCACCACTGAGTGACCTGCACCCGGCCCGGTAAATGTAAAGTTGATACACTAACGCGTGTCTGACCCAAACAAGCTGAAAGCAGTTCCCGATAGCCGGCCTGTTTCCTTGTGGATCGTCGTCGTGGCGATTTTCCTCGTGGTTGTTCTGGCCCATTGGCCGTTGTTACGGCTGCCTTACTACTGGGATGAAGCCGGCTACTACATCCCCGCCGCCTATGACTTCTTCCGGACCGGTTCCCTCATCCCGTCCACCACCCTCTCGAACGCCCACCCTCCCTTGCCCTCTATTTACCTCGCCGCCTTCTGGAGGATGTTCGGCTTTTCGCCCCTGGCAACCCGTCTGGCTATGTCTTTGGTGGCATCGCTGGCGCTGACCGCGACCTGGAAGATCGCTCTTCTTAGCACTGGCAGACAGTCGGTCGCCGCAGCCAGCACCCTGTTGACTGGCATCTATCCAGTGTTCTTCGCGCAAAGTTCACTCGCGCATGCCGATATATTCGCTGCCGCGGCAACGCTCTGGGCCATTGCTTTTTTGCTGGAGATGGAATCCCGATGGTGGCTGGCCATCATCTGCTTTTCGCTAGCCGCACTTTCAAAAGAAACGGCCATTGTCACTCCGCTTGCCCTCGCGATATGGGAAGCGTGGCTTGGCATCCGATCTCGGGTTAAGAAAGACCTTGCCCGAGCGGCGATGCTCTGCCTGCCCACTCTGCCGCTTGCGCTCTGGTACCTCTACCACCGGTATCGCACAGGATTCGTCTTCGGCAACCCGGAATACCTGCGCTACAACGCCACGGCAACGCTCACGCCGCTGCGCGTGTTACTCGCTTTTGGGCATCGCGTGCTGCATATCACTGCTCACATGAATCTTTTTGTGCCGGTGCTCCTGATGTTCGCCTGTATGCTGTTGCCGCCGGTCAAGGAGGAAGACGGAACCACACGCCTCCGGATCTCGCTTGAGGTCCAGGCTCGTTTCTATGTCGTGATCCTAGCCAATCTCCTATTTTTTTCGATCCTGGGAGGCGCGCTGCTCACCCGGTATTTATTGCCGCTGTATCCGCTGGTAATCCTGCTATGCGTAAACACCTTCCGCAGGCGCTTTCGACAATGGCCGACGCTCGTCGCCCTGAGCGCAACGGGATTCGTCGCCGGATTGTTTGTGAACCCGCCGTATCGCTTCGCGCCGGAAGACAATCTCGCCTACCGCGACGTGATTCGCCTGCATCAGACGGCCATAACGCAAATTCTTGAACGCTACCCGCACTCCACTGTGCTGACGGCGTGGCCCGCCACCGACGAGCTCTCCAAACCCGAGTTAGGCTACGTTGTGCAGCCTATGCCAGTCGTTGCCATCGATAATTTTTCCTTCCCGCAGATACAACAAGCCGCGCAGCTCAAGCAGCCCTACACCGCTGGCTTGATCTTCTCTACGAAATACGATCCACCCCATCTACCCTTTAGTCTCGGGCGCCGAAATGAAGATCTCGACACGCGTTTCTTCGACTTCCACCACGACCTCACACCTAGTGTGATCGCCCGGCTGCTAGACGGAGCCGTCACATGGCAGGCGCAGCGCAAGGGACAGTGGGCAGCCGTGCTGCATTTTGATCGCCCGCAAGAGGCTAGACTGACCCGCCAATGAAGTCAGAAGGGTGCTGCCAACTATAATCGTGCTTGTGCGGTTCTTGTTTCGATCTATGTTTCGGTTTCTCTCCCTTTCCCTGATCTCGCTCGTCCTTTTCTCAGGAATTGCATACCCTCAACCGGCCCTTCCAGCCCCGTCCGCTGACCCATCCACGAACCCACCGATGCATGGACGGCTGCTATTGGTCCTTCCCTTTGAGAACCACACATCGCAGCCGAATCTGGACTGGATCGGCGAAGCCGCCGCCGACATTCTGAATCGCCGTATGGAAGCCGCGGGCTTTTTGAGCATCAGCCGGGTCGACCGCCTCTACGCGCTCGATCACTTAGGCCTTCCCCAGTCTTTCCGGCCATCGCGAGCCACCACGATTCGCATTGCCCAAACGCTCGATTCCGACTCCGTGATCCTAGGATCCTATACCATCACCGGTGATCGGCTTTCGGCAACTGCTCAGGTTCTGGACGCCAAGGCGCTCAAAATCACTGCGCCCATCCAGCAGGAGGCCGATCTCAAAAACCTGCTCGATATCCTCAATAGCCTGGCCTGGCGCATTGCTCGTCAGCTCGACCCGTCCTACTCGGTAGCGGAACAGACCTTTCTCGCGGCAGACGCGCCCCTGCGCGTCGATGCTTTCGAGAACTACATCAGGGGCACAATCGCTGAATCGCCCGCGGAGCGGGTTGTACACCTGAAAGAGGCCGTTCGCCTGGCTCCCAGCTTCACGCCGGCATGGCTAGCCCTCGGCAAGGCGTATTTCGCCAATCAGGATTATGAGTCAGCGGCTGCGACCTTCGGCCGTTTGTCGAAAGACGACCCTAAGGCGCTTGAGGCCGATTTTTATCGGGGATTGGCCTTCTTCTACACGGCAAATTACATGAAGGCCGAAGACGCATTTGCCTTCGTTAGCATGCGCCTGCCCCTGCCCGAGGTGGTAAATAATCAGGCCGTCGCCGCCAGCCGCCGTGGACGAGACGGTGTTCCCCTCTTTCAGCAAGCGACAGCCGCCGATCCCAAAGACCCCGACTATCACTTCAACCTTGCGGTCGCTCTGCGACGCCGCAACGACCTGCCGGGCGCTATACGTGAGATCGATCAGACAGTGAAGCTTCGGCCGCAAGACACTGAAGCACAGGCCTTTGCGAACGTTCTTAAGAACCCGGGATTAGTGAAGGTGAATCCCGATCGGGGCAAGGCCATCCAGGACGATACACTACCCCTGGAGCGCATCAAGCGTACCTACGACGAAACGGGTTTCCGCCAGGCAGCGTTTGAACTGGAGCAGGTGCAGTCGATGCGACTTGCGTCTCTCCCTCCGGCAGAACGAGCCTCGGCCCTGGTGAACGAGGGAAATCAGTTCATCAGCAGCGGTCTCACCCTCGAAGCAGAGCGTGAATTCCAATCAGCGCTTCAGGCCAATCCCTCTTCCGCACTTGCGCACGCCGGTTTAGCTCAGGTTCGCGAGCGCAGCGGCGATACAAACGCCGCACGCCAGGAAGCGCAGAAGTCTTTAGCCCTCTCGCCGAATGTGCCCGCTCACCTGATCCTGGCGCGGCTCGACCTTGCAACGAACCAGCTCAGCGAGGCTTCCAATGAAGTAGGTCACGCGCTGAAGCTCGAGCCTGCAAATGCAAATGCACGCGGCATGAAACAGGCGCTAGAATCACGAGGTCAGCAGGTTCCATGAGAAAGCGCGCTCACAGATCGGCGATTTGGCTGGTTACCGCGCTCGCCGTGCTTGTGGCTTTCCCTGCGTTTTCGCAAGCTTCCCCAGAAGTACCGCAGCCAGGCGCGCCGCAGGTTGTCGTCCTCCACCTGAACGACACGATTCAGCCCATCAGCGAGGAATATTTGACGCGGGGCCTTACTCTCGCCAACCAGATCCATGCCAGCGCGGTCCTCATTGAACTGAATACACCGGGAGGATTGCTCGACTCGACGCGTTCGATGGTGGGGAAGATCCTTGCGTCGCCGGTGCCGGTCATCGTTTATGTGGCACCGTCCGGCAGCCGCGCCGGCTCTGCCGGTTTCTTTCTACTGCAGGCTGCCGACATCGCCGCCATGGCTCCAGGGACTAATGCCGGTGCCGCACATCCCGTAATCGAAGGCGGACAGATGGATGCCCTGATGAAGCAGAAGCTGGAGAACGACACGACCGCGTTTCTACGGTCGTATGTCTCACTGCGTAATCGCAATCAAGGTGCCGCCCAGGATGCCGTACTCAACTCCAAGTCCTTCACAGAGCGCGAAGCCGAAGATCTTCACCTCATCGATATCGTTGCTGCGAGTGACCGCGCGCTGCTGGACGCGCTGGATGGCCGCTCCATCAAGCGCTTTAACGGCGACACTGTTACGCTTCACACCCGGAATGCGGAATTGGTTCCACTCGAGACGACCTTGCGAGAACGGCTCCTCGACCGCTTGATGAACCCGAATTTTGCGGTGCTGATCCTGGTCCTCGGCGGTCTCTTGATTTACCTTGAGTTCAACTCTCCGGGAACGATCGTTCCCGGAGCGCTGGGAACTGTGCTGGTGCTGACCGCCCTTTTCGCTCTGAATATGCTGCCCGTCCGCTATACGGCGCTGATGTTGCTCATCGCAGCATTTACGCTCTTGCTACTCGAGGCCAAATTTCCGAGTCACGGCGTGCTGGCAATCGCAGGCATCGTCGCGCTCATCTTTGGAACGCTCACCCTGGTGGCAGGACCGATCCCCGAGATGCGCGTGCGCGTGGCTACAGCTATTGCCTGCGGTCTGGCCTTTGGCCTCGTCACCGTATTTCTGGTTAGCCTCGCCATCCGTGCGCACCGGAATAAGGCCGTCACGGGCCCTGATGCTCTCATTGGAAATATCGGCATTGCACAGCAGCCGCTCGTTCCGCGAGGCCAAATCCTCGTTCACGGAGAGATTTGGCTTGCCGAGTCTTCCCTTCCGGCCGGAACCGGCGACGAGGTCCGTGTCCGTTCCGTCGATGGTCTGACTTTGTTGGTAGACAGGATTCCCAAGATTACGGACACTGCTGATTAACCGCGATGGCGCCACGCCAGTGCGATACAATCGCTTGCGGGTGGAAGTCTCATGATTGGTGGAATTCCCGGACTGATCGTTATCCTGGTCCTTATCATCTACTTATTCAATTCCATCAAGATTCTTCGCGAGTACGAACGCGGTGTGATCTTCCGGCTGGGCCGCGTCCTGATGCCTCCGAAGGGCCCTGGAGTGATTCTGGTCTTTCGCCCCATCGATCAAATCGTTCGCGTATCGTTGCGGCAGGAGGTTCTTGAGGTCCCTCCGCAGGATGTTATTACGCGCGACAATGTCACCATTAAGGTGAATGCCGTCATTACCATGCGGGTACTTGAGCCGGCGAAGGCGGTCATTGAAGTGGCCAACTACGTTCACCAGACCTCGCAGTTTGCCCAGACCACCTTGCGCTCAGTTCTGGGCGAAGTGGAGTTGGATGGGCTACTTTCACACCGCGACGCGCTCAACCAGCGCATCCAGTCCATCATCGACCAGCGCACCGAGCCTTGGGGGGTCAAGGTCGTCAGCGTCGAAGTAAAACAGGTTGACCTGCCCGAATCTATGACACGCGCCATGGCCAGGCAGGCGGAAGCGGAACGCGAGAAACGTTCAAAAATCATCAACGCCGAGGGCGAATTCGCCGCCGCACAACGCTTGGTTGAAGCCGGTAATCTACTGGCCCAGCAACCGATTACCCTGCAACTACGGTACTTGCAGACACTCACCGAAATCGGCACGGAAAAAAACACTACTGTGGTCTTCCCCCTGCCGGTCGAGTTCATCTCCCTGCTGGGAAGATTCGCCCCGCAGGTAAACCCCGCGTCACCGATTCAGCCAACGCCGCCACAAGAGCCAAAGTAGCGGGTTAAACGAGACTATGAGGTCTATTCAGGAGACGAACGAAGAGAAGCAAACCGATACCGAAATCACTCTCGGCATGCGATCCTTGCTCGGCGTTTTCTTTGGCCTGGTGCTCATTTGTGGGGTGTTTTTTGGCTTTGGATATTCGCTCGGACGCGGCAGCGCGCCGTCTCCAAAACCATCCTTGGGTGCGACCTCCGAAAGTTCGGCAGAAAAGGTGCCTTCGAAGCCTCTGGTGCAGCCGCCTCTCACCTCCTCTTCCCGCGAAGAGGATTCGCCCGCCGCCGCGCCGTACACACCAGGGCCTGACGCAAGTGAAGCGGAGGCCACTCCCGCTCCAACGCCGCGCAAACCTTCCGCGAGCATAGCCAAGCCGGTCACGCAGGAGCCGCCAGATGCAAACTCGTCTGCGCCGGCCAAGCACGCTCCAGCAATTGCCTCGTCTTCTGCCGCTCTACCGGTAACGAAGGCTTCATCAGCTGTCACCGTAGCTGCCACTGAGCCTGTCCCTGCTTCCGCTACTCCGACTGCAGCATCAACAGCACGAACGTCCGCTACGGCGGCACCCGCCGTGCCAACCATGGTTCAGATCGCTGCCGTCTCACGCCAGGAAGATGCAGACGTTCTGGTGGCCGCGCTCAAGAAGCGCGGATACAACGTGGTTGTGCGCAACGAACCCAAGGATGATCTGTTACACGTCCAGATCGGTCCCTTCGCGACTCGCGATGAAGCCAGGGCCACGCGCGCGAAACTGCTCGCAGACGGCTACAACGCCATCCTTAAGTAGCCGGGTCAACCCACATCCATTCCGGAAGCCCCGATTCAACCGCGCTTCTCACCGCAACCATCAGGTCTTCGCGCGTGGCATATTCCTTTGGATCGAGTGGCGCATGAAACGTCACATGCGCGGTGCCCGGATAAATCCGCATGCTGCCCTTTTTCATCATCGTCTCCGTGCCCCAGATGGAGACCGGAACCACAGGCGCTCCCGTTTCCATCGCGAGATAAAACGGGCCTTTCTTGAACGGCAGCAGCCGCCCATTCTGCGAGCGCGTCCCCTCCACAAACGACGTAATGTGTACGTCGGACGCGAGCACACGCGCTGCCAATGTTACGCTCTCCTTCGCGCTCTCCACGCGGCCATCGCGATCCACGGGAATAAAATCCCCCAGTTTCATCCCATATCCGAGTACCGGTAGCTTCGTTAGCGACCGTTTGACGAAGACAGATGTCCTTCCGGGCAGCAGCGGCAACAGTACCGGAGGATCGAGATTCGAGACGTGGTTAGAAAGAAAAATGTAGCGTTTCCCCGGCTGAGGCGGCACACGCCACACAACCTCAATGCCAATCCCGGCGGCACGCAGCCCGGCATGCATGATCCACATCGTCCATCCATACACGAAGCGGATATTGCGCGAAGCTAGCGTCCATGGAATACCCACGAGCGCGGCCGGTATCCCCAGAATCAGATAAACGAGGAGCAGGGTAAGTGCGGGCAGCATCGGCTCTAGCCTTTGCGCGGCGCAATGGGCTCGCGTAACCGCTGCGGCAATTTGTCGTAGATCCCGTCGAATCCACCGTTCGAAAGAATCGCCACCACGTCGCCAAGCCGCAATTCAGGAGCAATGGCTTCGATAATTGCGCCCGCGTCTTTTAGCAGCAGAGCCTCGCGGCCCCCAGCTAGCAAGGCCCTCACGACTGCCTCCGGATGCAGTCTCTCGCTCTCGGGAATGCTCTCCTGCTTAAACACCCCTGCCAAAACCACCCGGTCGGCGAGCGACAGGCTGTCCACCAGCTCGCGCTCAAATACATTGCGGCGCAGCGTGTTCGACCTCGGCTCGAGCACCGCCCAGAGCCGCGCGCCAGAATAGGCCGCTCGCAGCGCCTTGAGGGTTTCCCGAATTGCCGTTGGATGATGCGCGAAGTCGTCGATGATCGTAATGCCGTTCACGGTGGCCCGAACTTCAAGCCGCCGCTTCACACTTTGGAAGGTTGCCAGGGCCTGTGTGATGACCTCAACCGAAATGCCCTGGCCCGCGGCCAACGCTGCGGCGGCGGTAGCATTGAGCGCATTATGCGCTCCGGCCATCTTCATTGTGAATTCTGCCCACGGCTCACGCTTGCGAAGAACGCGCCAGCGCGCATTCGATGCTTGATGCTCCAAACCCTCGATTCGCCAGCAGGAATCGGCCTGGAATCCATAGCGTTCCACCTTGCAAAATGCGCGGCTGACACATTCGTCCACATTCGCGGATCCGTCAAATGCCACAACCCTCCCGCGTCCTGGCACAAGATTCACCAGCCGCTTGAAGGCGGTCTTCACCGCATCGAGATCGCGGTAAATGTCGGCGTGGTCAAACTCGACGTGGGTGAGAATAAGGGCATCTGGAAAGTAATGCATAAACTTCGGTCCCTTATCAAAGAAGGCCGTATCGTACTCGTCGCCCTCTAGAATGAAGGGCTGCCCTTCGCTCAGTTGAAAACTTGTCCCGAAGTTCTCCGCGACGCCGCCGATCAGAAACGAGGGCCGCAGCTCAGGCTGTTCTTTGGATGCCACCTCGTAAATCCAGGCCAGCATACTCGTGGTTGTCGTTTTGCCGTGTGTTCCCGCCACAACCAATGACTCGTGTTCCGGTAAAAATTCTTCATGGATGAGCTGGGCCAGCGATGTGAAAGGAATCTTCTGATCGAGCACATATTCAACCTCGATATTGCCCCGCGACATCGCATTGCCGACGACCACCAAATCCGGCCGTGTCTCTAGATTCTTCTCAGAAAACGGCTCGGCGACCGAAATATTCAGCCCTCGCAACAAGTCCGACATCGGAGGATATGCGGCCTGATCTGAACCGGTGATCCTATGCCCCTTCAACTGCAAGAGCCCAGCGAGGGACGCCATTGCCGTCCCGCAAATTCCAATCAGGTGAATGTGCTTTTTACCTTGCATCTGCCTCACATCCGCACCGCCGGTTCCAGATAGCGCAGCACCGGGTTATCTTCCAGAATCAATTCCGCTTCAATGCCTAGGGGCAGAGTCACATTGCCGCGCGAAACATGTCCCGACCGCAAACCGATAGCAATTGGACCATCGAACCAGTCAAAGACTCGAAGAATAACCTGGTCAAGCAAGTCAGGGCGGGTTCCGGGAAAGCCACACTCTAGCATCTCACCAAAAATCAACCCGGTTACGCCATCGAACTTGCCCGCCAGCAGCATCTGGCGCAGCATTCGGTCTACTTGATAGGGTTTCGCCGCCACATCTTCGAGAAAAAGCAACTTGCCCTCGGTCTGTGGCGCAAAGCGCGTGCCCAGAGCGAAGGTAAGAATGCTCAAACATCCGCCATAAATTACGCTGCGTGCGCGGCCGGGCTGCAGAACCCGCAACCCCTCGTCAACCCCCGCGACCGCCAGGCCGCCGCTCAGGGCGGCTTCGAGGCTCGGCTCATGCACTCCGTTTTCACGGTAGAAATCCGCCGCCACCATCGGCCCATGAAATCCCACAAGCCCGATCTGATCCAGAAGCCAGGTCTGCACGGTGGTCAAATCGCTGTAGGCAAATAACGGCTTGGGATTGGCGCGAACCAGTTCAAGATCCAAATCCTCAAGCAGATAATTCGATCCGTAACCGCCACGCGTACAAAATATCGCTAGAACCTCGGGGTCGGCGAATGCCCGGTGCAGATCGGCCAGCCGCTCGGCAATCGTTCCCGAAAAGAAGGGTGGCTCCTTGCCCAGGGTATGCGCGCCGGCGCTTGCGTCGAAACCTCGCTTCCTCAACGCAGCCAAGCCTAATTCGACACGCTCAGGTTTGGCATTACTGGCGGGCGCAACAACCGCCACCCGCGCGCCATAAGGCACGGCTTCGGGCTTGAGTAAAGGTTTCATCGCCAGGTCTCGCCCACAGCAATTAACTCGGCCGGACCGGTCAGGATCATCTCCGTGTTCCCACCAGCCCAATCGAGCTGCTGTTCGCCGCCCGGCGCACGGACCACAAGATGGGGATTGCCGCTGCGCCGGGCAATCGTCGCCGCTCCTGTCGCGCACGTACCCGTTCCCGACGAGGTCGTTGGTCCCACTCCGCGTTCAAAGATGCGTATCTCGATCGAATTTGTATCCGTTATACGCACGAATTCTACATTGGTCTCATCGCGAAAATCCCCATGAGAGCAAATTTCGCGTCCCAGGTCTTGCCAGCTACGGCCGTAAGCTTCAAATGACTCGTCCTCGACAAAGATCACAAAGTGGGGATTGCCTGTCGACACAGCGACTCCCATGATCTTTCTTCCGTCGGCAAGCGTGATCTCCTTATCCGCGATCACGGGAACACCCATTCTCGCAGCGAACTCGAACTTGTGGCCATCAACGCCCACCAACCGGCAATCGCGCCTGCCCGCATCTGTATCGAGAGCGATGAAGTCGCCTGTTTGCAGATTCTTTCGGTGAGCCATCCAGGCTGCCACGCAACGGGTGCCGTTGCCCGAAATCTCCGCAACGGATCCATCGGCATTCAGCAGCCGGATGCGGCCTTCGCGGTCCCCCGTCCATTTCAAGAACTCCACCCCGTCCGCGCCGATGCCGGTATTGCGTGCGCAAAGCTTGATCGCCAACTCGCGATCGCACTCGCCCTCCACAATCAGAAAATCGTTCCCACAGGCATGGACCTTGGCGAACCGACTCAATCCCTTATCCTGAAAATTCATTTCTGGGTGATGCTACCACTCGCGACGCGGCGATCTGAACGGTAAAAGCGCGCACACGGTTGACCAGTCGAGCACACAATGTTGATCAGCGTCAGACCGTCCGGCCTGGCGGCAACCGCCTGCGCCACTCGATCGCCATCGGTAGCGATCACGAAATCCGCGGCCTTTGCGGGATCTTTGAGCGCAGGAGCCCATTCGTAGTAATCCGACTCATTGATGGTTTGTTTCAGCGCTACGCCGGCGCGCTGGAAGGCGCCGACATGCTCGGACGTATAAGCCAAGATCGTGCTGTTCTCGGGCAGCATTTCCAAGGCATGGGCGTATGCCACCTCAAAAGAAATCCGCGTGCGCGAATTCGCTATCGCTTCATCCAGCACCAGCGGTTTGGCCCTCAGAAGGGCTACATTGCCCGCCACCATGAGTAATGCGGCGGTTGCAAGGACCCACGGAACAATCGAAGGCTTGAAGCGCGCAATCCCGTCCGTTACACAGGCCACCAGGAATGCAAGTGACAGCGCAAATATCGGCAGCATTTCCATTCCATAACGCGTGTTGTACCAGGAGTGCGGCCACCAGATAGGAATGAAGATCGGCACAGACCCGTATGCTATGGAGTAGGCGTAGAAGGGCGCCGGGAACCACAGCAGCAGTGCCGTCATTCCATCCCTGTGACGCCATCGGATCGCACCCGCCGCACCTCCCGCAAGCGATAAGATAAGCAGCAGGTTGGCGAAGCGCTCCGGCACTGCTCCCAGTTCCGCTGCCTTGAAAAAATAGAGCTCCGCTACCCGCATGCTATGCCAGCCCGGATAGTGCGGCGATCCCGGCGTGGCAGTCCTCGCTTCGATCGCCTGGGCCGAGTAGGGTCCACGCAAAAAGTCCAGCGGATCGCCAAATTGCCGCGCGGAATATAGCATCCACACAAGCGGCGCGACGGCCAGGATCAAGGTGAACAGGACAAAGGCTCCCCGAACCGGGGAATTCCATCTCCTCTTGCGCAACATCTTCCCGAGCGCAACGAGCCATGCGAGGAATGTGAAGACCCACCCGTCATAGCGCGTGAAGATCCCAGCCGCGAGGACCACACCGGCACCGATCAGCAGCTGCGCGGCACGCCTTGTTTCCTCTGCCTCAAGAGCGCGTCCGTATTCGATGATCAATACAACTGCCCAGATCATCACCGCCAGGAACAACGGCTCGTTCATTGCCGTCGTCTGCATGTAGAGCAACCCGGGATTCAACGCAAAGAACACCACCGCAATCAACGCGGTTCGCGGCTGCAACCAAAAGCGTGCCAGCCGGTACATTCCTGCAGTGCCCAGAATGTATGCCCCCATAGAGGGAAATGCCCCCGCGAGTCCCGATTGCCACCACTCCAGGCGGGCAACGAACGGGACAAGCAATAGATGCGGCAGGGGCAACCAGACGGAACCCAATTGCCGCAGTCCAGGGGTACGCGAATCGATGAGCCGTCGCGCGATATGGAGGTGCGCTACAGCGTCTCCGTAGAGCAGCAGAATGCCGCGCGAATAGCTATAGGAAAGCGCGAGAAGTGAAACGAGCAGAGCGCTCCAGGCAACGACAAAAGTCTGGCTTCGCAGCGCCAGCCGCTCCGTTTCAGCGTCAGTCAAGATGCGAGAGTTGGCGGAAGAGCGCAAAGCGTTCGTCAATCTCCTTCGGATCGAGCTGTTGCAGGCGTTCGGTGCCGAAGCGTTCAACGGCGAACGAGCCCATTACTCCGCCGTAGAACATCGCCTTCTTGAATACCGCTGGTGTCAGTTCCTTCTGCGCAGCCAGATACCCGAAGAATCCTCCGGCGAAGGAATCCCCCGCGCCCGTGGGATCGATGACCTCCGCTAAAGGCAACGCCGGCGCACGGAATGGCAGAAACACACGCCGGCCATTACCCGCAAACGAGCGATCGCTGAAGAAAGCCGTCGCTCCATATTCGCCGTGCTTCACAATCAGGCTCTTCGGACCCATCGTAAGAATCTTCTCCGCGGCACGTACCAAGTTGGAATCTCTGGCCAGCAGTTTGGCTTCGCCATCATTGATCAGCAATCCATCCAAAACTTTCAAAACACGGGCCAGATTCTCGCCATGATCGTTGATCCAATAATTCATCGTGTCGCCGCAGACCAGCTTTACCTTCGGCATCTTGCCGCGAACGTCCTCCTGCAGCACCGGGTCGATATTTGCAAGAAACAGATATTCACTGTCCTGGTACTCGGCCGGAATCTTCGGCGTGAAGCTCTGAAAGACGTTCAGCTCGGTCTTCAGCGTCTGCGCTTCGTTCAGATTCTTCAGGTACGATCCACTCCAGAAAAAACTCTTGCCCGCAATATGCTCGATGCCGCGTGTATCGATTCCGCGCCGCGTCAGGATGGCCTCATGTTCCGTGGTAAAGTCTTCGCCGACGACTGCAATCACCCGTACTTCCGTAAAGTAGCTGGCCGCCAGCGCAAAGTGCGTCGCCGCTCCGCCCACGCAGCGGTCTGCGCGGCCCGAGGGCGTCTCAATAGTGTCGAATGCAACACTTCCCACGACTACAATCGCCATCCGTTATCCCTTCGCTGTCTCGTTCAGATATTTTCCAATCAGCAAATCCAGTCTTTCTCTCGTGGCCGCTGGAATTGCCTTCGGGCTCGTAAGAATCGCGTACTTCAGCGCGGATGCGCACGGGCAGCTTCTTTCTCTGGGCATGGCCGCAACCGCGGCCATCACCACCTTGCAAGCGTTGGCTGCATTCTGATTCAAGACGGCAACAATCTGATCGACCGTCACGGCGTCGTGCCCTTCGTGCCAGCAGTCATAATCGGTCACCATGGCCACGGTCGCGTAGCAAATCTCGGCTTCGCGGGCCAGTTTGGCCTCCTGGAGATTCGTCATGCCGATGACATCGGCACCCCAGCTACGGTAGAGATTCGACTCGGCGCGCGTCGAAAACTGAGGACCCTCCATGCATACGTAGGTCCCGCCCGCCTTGCCGACCAGGCCTTCCGATTCGCAGGCAGAGACGATGGTTTGGGCCACGATCCCGCATACCGGATCTCCAAACGCGACATGGCCCACAATTCCATCGCCAAAAAAGGTCGAGACACGATGAAACGTCCGGTCGATAAATTGATCGGGAATCACGAAGTCCGTGGGCTTATGTTCTTCCTTGAGCGAACCCACGGCGGAGACGGAAAGAACCCGCTCGACGCCAAGTTTTTTCAGGGCATAGATGTTGGCACGAAAATTTAGTTCGGACGGCAAAATTCGGTGCCCGCGTCCGTGTCGCGCAAGAAAGACGACCTTGCGGCCCTCTAATTCGCCGAGTACGAAGGCGTCGCTCGGCTCGCCGAATGGGGTTTCCACGCGCTCTTCGCGCACAGATGTAAGTCCGGGCATGGCATACAGACCGCTGCCCCCGATAATTCCAATTTCCGCTTGTTGCAAATCCAACTCCGCCGAGAATCAAGGAAACAGAATTTCCAGTATAAATGCCGCGACGCGCACTCCTCAGATGCGCTTCACCGACCAAATCCAAAATCGTCATGACGAAAAAGCATTGGACTGCATCAGAGCCAAGCCTCACACTGCTGGATGCAGGAAAATGAGGTTAGCCGTGCGCTGTCTGCGTAAGCTCTTCCAACATCGTTTTTCTCTGGTCTGCCTGTCGCTCCTGTTTTTGACGGGTTGCAGCGTTTTTCTGGCGGGCTGCGCGCCACGAAGTTCCGCGCCATCCAGTTCAACCCCTCCTCAGGAGGCGTCGGCGGCGCAACCCTCGCACAGTCCGGCCAGCACGCCCGCCAAGACTGACGCGAGCCCCTCGAACGGGCCCGGCGGAGTCTCGCCTAGCCCTACACCCGCACCTCCGCCTCCATCTGCACCCTCACATGCTCATAGAGGTGCCGCTTCCGCACCTGCGGAAGACGAATATGCGCTGGGCGATCAACTGGAGGCATGGAAGAACAACCTTAAGAGCGGCGCAATCGAATACCGTGTGCCGCCGGAGATGACGGCGCAATTGCCCTCAACGGTCACCGTCAACATTCACGGCTATCAGGACACGCAAACCAACGCTCTTGCCGGCGCGACCGGGAGCGGCACCCTGAAGGTCTCCTCCCGCATGAAGGTCGAGCTCTTTGCGCCGGTCAATCCGGGCGAGTTCACGATTGCGCAGCAGGGCGGCGATGCGATTCAGTTCATCCCCAACGATGGCTATGCGACGTGGATGTGGAACGTGACTCCAGTCAACGCCGCCCAGGGTCAGCAGCTTGAAATTCGTGTCTCGCTCGTCTATCCGAATGGCGGTGGCGCTATCGATACGATCCTTGCGGATAGAACTTATCCAATTACGGTCAACGTTCAGAAGCTTACCGTCACCCTTGAGCAGTCTTTCTGGAAGGACCCGATCGCCTGGTTCAAATATGCGCTTCCCGGCGGCGCGGGCTGGGGCGCAGTTGCCGCTCTGGTGGGATCGCTCGGCGGCTTTTTCGCGTGGTGGAAAAAGAGGAAAGGACAAGGCAAACCGGACAAACCTGAAGATAAGGCGGCTCCTTAGAAGCCTCTTCCGATCCGGGGCACCGCGGCGCGCATCACGCCGCATCCGGCAAGGAAGTCAATCATGCCTCCCGTCAGCCCGTGGTTAGCGCGTGTAGAAGTCATTGCCTGACTCTGATCGCCGCCCTGCTGTGCGCCCAGCATGAGGAACTCAAGCTTCCGGGCTAGGGTCAGGTCGAAGCTCTCGCTCACGAAAACAGATCTCCCGCTTGTCGCGATCAGCACCGGGCCTTCATTCGTTTTGTAGATCTGCTCACCCTCATCGCCCTCCGCGTGCTCGTCGCGCCTTACGCCGGAGTATTGCTTTCCAAGCTCATCGGCGTACATTTTTGCGAAAGCCGACGCCGCTTCGGGCGACTTCCACTGCGAAAGATAGAGGAGGGAAATGGAAGAAGTCGAGGTTTTGTCCGGCGAACTCTTTTTCTGAACGGCGTAATAGACCCCGCCGGCCCAGGCCTGTGTCAGCGCCGCGGCCGTCTGCGGTCCACCGAAGAGCTCTGCGAGGATGCGCACATCCAACTGTCCCATCACGCCAATGTCGTAAGGCGCATAGTCGCTGTCCAGCAGCGCATGCACGTCCGGCATCTTCAGGAGCGGAACCTTCACTCGCCCCTCGTACGCGCGCGGATTCATGATCTCGAAGCTCGTCGCCGGAGGACGATCCAGCACGCCGGCGAAAGCGCCGCCCGCGCCTTTGTCCTTCAGCAAATCCACTTCAAACTTCAGCCCCTCGCGATACGGAAACAGCAGCGCCTCCTGCAGCAATAGGGGCGCGCGCTGCAGGACGGGAGAATCGGAATCTGCGCTCTGCTCATCGGCCTTGCTCTTGACCAGATCGGGATTGGTCAGAATGCTCTGCCCCATCGGCTTCAGGCTGTAGTCGACCAGCACAGCCATCGCTTGGCCTTCGAGCACGGCTTCGCGCGCCGTGTCCTGTTCATCCGTAGCTATGCGCTGGTTGTCTTCCGTGACGTTGTGCGACAAGTCTTCGTCGCTCTGGTCTTCCCATTTGTCCAGATTTACCCTCTGGTCCTGCAGCGCGTGCGTCAACTCATGCGCCAGGACGGGCTTCTGCGTATCGGGCTCAATCCAGTCCAGAAGGTTTACGGTCTTTGTCTTGCTGTCGTAATAGCCCGCAATCTGTTCCTTCAAAAGACTCACAAGAAAGGTCTGCAAATGGAAATCCTGGTCGATCAAGCCGAATTTCTTCAGCACAATCTCCGAACGTTCCATGCGCTTGGCATCCTTGTCATCTTTCATCTTCTCGACCAGATATTTTTCGACCGCATCCCGGGAGGTCAGCCGCCGTTTCACTTTGCTCTTGATGGCGAGCTTCGAGTCGTCGGAGGCGAATTGCAGAATCTGGTCCACGGAAGAAAAGAGTTCCCTCGCCTGGGCTGGCGTCATACGGCTCTCCGCCTTTTGCGCCTCCGGCTTCTCCGCTGCTCCCTGATTCTGTTCTTTCGGATTCTGCTCTTTCGGAGCCTGTTCCTGCGCTCGTAAAACTACCGTGGCCGCCAACATCACCACCAGCACGCCTGCCACGCGCAATCTTCCTGTGAATGTCATTCCTGTCCCTTCAAACGGTTACACCTAATGCGAGGCTATAATTTTTACAGAACCTTCGCCATGAGCTCCGCGCCCCAAATCGTTGCCGCACAGCCGTCGTCTGTCGTTGAGACGCCCCTGGCTGCCCACTTGCTTGCTGGTGATCGAGCTCGCTCGCTTACGCCTTACCGGGGCTCTCTCACGCCCGACAGTTTTTCAGGTGCAAGCTTTTCCGATACAAACCGGGAGCTCGCTGCTTTGAGCGTATCTGCCGGTATTTACGATCTTGGCTACCTGGCCTTTCTCAAGATTACCGGAGGCGACCGGCTCCGCTGGCTCAACGGAATGGTCACCAACACCGTGCAGTCGCTCGAAGAAGATCACTGGAACTATAGCTTTCTGCTCAACGCCCAGGGTCGAATCCTTGGCGATGCAACGATTTATCGTTTCTCCGACCACATCCTGCTGCAAACAGATCGTGCGCAGATCGCCCGCCTCACTGCCCATCTCGACCACTTCATCATCATGGACGACGTTGAGCTTCATGAGTTAGACGCATCCATGACATCGATTGGCATCGCCGGCCCTCAATCGTCGAGCATACTTACCGGCCTTGGACTTACGCCGCCCGGCGAGAATACATTCCTCACCGCGAAATTCAACGGCGTTGAAGTGACCCTGGTTCAAGCGTACAGCCCTGTAAGCCCCCGCTTTGAGCTCTGGCTGCCAACAGCATCTTTGCCAGAACTCTGGGCTGCGCTTCTCGCGTCGAGAGCCACCCCTTGTGGCCTTTCCGCCACCGAGGCGCTCCGCATTCTCTCAGCCACACCGCTTTACAGCGTTGACATCCAGGAGCGTCATCTTGCCCAAGAGACGGCCCAGTCGCGCGCCCTCAACTTCAGCAAGGGCTGCTATCTTGGTCAGGAAATCGTCGAGCGCATCCGCTCCCGCGCTACCATTCATCGCACCCTTTGCCAGTTCTCACTCACTGGAGCTCCTGCGGCGCTCGCACCCGGCCAGACGCTTTTGTTAAATGCAGAGCAATCTCAGAGAAATCCCGTCGGCGAACTCACCAGCCTCGCCCAGTACCAGCTTCCCGCATTCACCGGAACACTCGCACTCGGCTTTATCCGGACGGAAATACTGGAACGCAAACTCCCCATTACATACGGCGAAGGCGCGGCAACACCGGTCGACGCCCCGCCGACTACTTGAAGATTGAAGGACGCCAACATGGTAGAAAAACCGCCCTCTTTTACCGTCTCCGACCGCCGCAAGTTCACCATCGAGGGCGACTTGCGCGACGAGTCGGCCCCGCCCGCAGCCGAAGAAACCATACCGGCACCCGTAGCCGAGGCCACTGCGCCCCCTCCAGGACCGCACCTGGTCACACAGCCCCCGCCGCCCGCGGAGGCTGAGGAGGTCGACCAGGAAGAGGTCATCCCAGAACCAACGGCACAGGAGTCTGCCGAGCAGCATGCCGCCTACCAGTCGTCTTCCGAGCAACTCGACTCCATGCTCCGTCAGGCGAATCCTGAGATAGGACCCTCGGCCCCGGTCAACATGGAGCAGATCATCCAATCGATGTATATCTCTGCCATCGTTGCCATGGGAGCAGCCACCGAGCCCGGCCAAAAGCCGCGCATCGACATCGTCGGCGCGCGCAACAGCATCGACATGCTGGCCGTGCTCCAGGAGAAGACCAAAGGAAACCTCACGGATAAAGAGCAAAGCCTGCTGCAGAGTGCGCTCTTTGAGCTGCGCATGATGTTTCTGGAAATCACCAACGCCATCGCACAACAGGCACAGAATCCGCCCAAGGGGATCAAGTAGCGCTCATCCCCACGCATGCAGGCTGAAATCGTCATCCTCGGCAGCGGAACCTCGATGGGCGTCCCCACGCTGGGTTGCCATTGTCGGGTTTGTACCTCGACGGATCCGCGCAACGTGCGCAGCCGGCCGTCGATCGCAATCCAGTGGCCAGACTCAAATTCCGATCAGACTGTCCTGATCGATACCGGACCGGACTTTCGCCAGCAGGCCCTGCGCGAGGAAATCCGGCATGTGGATGCCGTCTTCTACACGCACCCCCATGCCGACCATATCCTCGGCCTCGATGATTTGCGCCCGTTGAGTTTTCGCCACCCTGCTGGGCTTCCCCTCTACGCCGACGACGCTACGGCCGAGGTCCTCGAGCGCATCTTCGAATACACCTTCTCGCCACGTGCGAACTATCCCACACGCGCTCGCGTCGACCTGCGGCGCCTGAACGGTCATGAAGCCGCAGACGTTGCGGGCATCCGCTTTCAGCGAGTGCCGATCCTTCATGGCGATCTTTCCATCGCCGCCTTTCGCTTCGGCTCCGCCGCCTATCTCACCGACATGAGCAGCATCCCGGAGATGAGCCTTCCTCTGCTCGAAAATCTCCATGTGCTCATCATTGACGCTCTGCGTCCGAAGCCCCACCCCAGTCACGCCAACGTTGAGCAGGCCCTCGCCTGGATCGAGCACCTACGGCCGCGTCGTGCCTACTTCACTCACATGTCCCACGAGCTCGAACACTCTGAAGCGGAAAACGAGCTTCCTGCACACGTGCGCCTCGCCTACGACGGACTGCGCATTCCGTTCGAGATCTGAATGAAAGTCTTCTTTTCACTCGACTCTATTCCGGCCAGCCTTACCCGCACGGTGCTCGCCATTGGCAACTTTGACGGCATCCATCGCGGCCATCAGGACATCATCAAGAAGGTCCGCGAACGAGCCGGCCTGCTCGACTCGCAATCGGTTGCCATCACCTTTCATCCGCACCCCGTGCGCCTTCTCCGGCCGGATCGGGCTCCGCGCCTGATCACTCCATTGCCGGAGCGCCTCGATCTGCTGGCCCAGACCGGGATCGACGCAACCGTGGTCATCCCCTTTACCGAGGAGTTTTCACGTCTCTCGGCGCACGACTTCGCCGCCGACGTGCTGCATCGGACGCTGCACGCAGTTGAGGTCCATGAGGGAGATAATTTTCGCTTTGGCCATGGCGCCCAGGCCGGCACGGCCGAACTGGAGCAGATGGGAAGCGAGCTCGGATTTGCCGTCTACACCCATCCCGCGCTCACCGTTCGCGGCATACCTGTTTCCAGCTCGCAAATCCGGCAATGCATTGCCGCCGGAGACATGTCGCGCACCCGCGCCCTGCTGGGCAGGCCATTCTCCATCCGGTCTACTCCGGCTCACGGACGGGGCATCGGCACACGGCTCACGGTGCCCACCATCAATCTCGCGCCGTACGACGAGTTGCTCCCGGCTAACGGCGTCTACGTTACGCGGCTCAGAATTGGGTCGAGCGCGGAGACCTTCGACGCCGTCACCAACGCGGGCCACCGACCCACATTTGGCGAAGACTCCTACGCAGTCGAGTCGCATCTGCTCGACTTCCACCCTATTGATCTGACTCCAGACACGGAGATCGAGCTCTGCTTCATCGACCGCATCCGTTCCGAGCAGCGTTTTGCCTCGCCCGATGCGCTGAAGGCGCAGATCCTTCGCGACGTCGTGTACGCCCGGCGCTATTTTTGCCTCGCCGACGCGATTTCCCGGCGACATACTTCTTAATGTGGGGTGTATCCCAAAGGAGGGCAGACACTCCTCCCCCTGTCATTTTGACAAGTGTGTGATTCGATGGCGTTTCTGGACCTTTAATTGTGCAAATGTATCAAAAATGCTTTTTTAATTTACTCTGATTCTAAATGA
>Ga0206959_10047_pt1 | contig 36823 bp, 37 predicted proteins | sample Alteio_BWOrgHeat_31_FD_152971 | JGI IMG/M metagenome (GOLD analysis project Ga0206959, IMG submission 152971) | Enriched cells from forest soil in Barre Woods Harvard Forest LTER site, Petersham, Massachusetts, United States -... | ecosystem: Environmental > Terrestrial > Soil > Temperate forest >...
CACTCAAAGGGTCCACCCCATTCTCACGCATAGACGCCAGACAAGGCTCCAGACACAAAAGCGCCCCGGGAAGACCCCGGGGCGTTTTCGTTTTATGCGGGAAGGTTTAGAACTGATTCCAGAGGAACTGGTTGTAAACCTCATGGTGGAACTGCACCTCCGACGGCTTCACGCTCGTGCCCAGAAGGCGTGGGCATCGATCGGCCGAGGCCTGCTTTAGGTCGGCGTAACGGGCCTTCACATCTTCTCCCAGCAGCTTGGTTACCCAGGTAGAATTGCGGAAGTTTTCAAGAGCCGTGTAGATGTTGTCAGGCAGGAAACGTCCGGCGGACCGGAGGTCGGGGATCGACGCTGTTTCTCCATCCAGGCCAGACTTGAAGATGGAGTACATCACGAGGTAAGGATTGGAGTCCGGAGCCACCGCGCGAACTTCGATGCGTGACGACCGCTCATTGCCGATAGGAATGCGGACCATCGCGCCGCGGTTCACCGCCGAAGCATTGAGCTGGTTGGGCGCTTCGTAGTGCGGATCGAGGCGGCGATAGGCGTTGACACTCGAATTCAGGAACAGGCAGATATCATTGCCGTGAGTGAGAACGCGGTCGACAAACTCCCAGCCAAACGACGCCAGCTTTTCCTCGCCCTTTGGATCCCAGAAGATGTTCTTGCCTTCTTTGCTGATCGACATGTTGGTGTGCATGCCGCTGCCGTTGACGCCCACTACGGGCTTGGGCAGAAAAGATGCCGTCATTCCCTGCTTAGTGGCAACCTGGCGGCAGATCAGCTTGTAAAGCTGGATCTGGTCAGCCGCCGCCACGGCTTCGCCGTAACTGTAGTTGATTTCAAATTGTGACGGCGCCACTTCAGGGTGATCCTTCTCATTCTCAAAGCCCATGGCGCGCTGCACTTCGGCGGTCGTGTCAATGAAGCTGCGCAGTGGATCGCCGGGAAGAGAATGGTAGTAGCCTCCCGTATTCACATATTCAAAGCGGCCTGTCTCCGGGAAGCGCTTTTCCGCGTCCACGCCCGCAAACAGAAAGCCTTCGATCTCGTTCGCGGCATTCAGAGTGTAGCCGTGCTTGTCGTAGAGGCGCTGGGCGTAGCCCTTCAACACGCCGCGCATGTCGGCTGTGTAAGGCGAGCCGCCCTTGTCGATGACTTCGCCGAAGACCAGCACTTTGCCGTGGCCAAAAAAGTCAGCGGGCGCAAAGTAAAATGCGCCCCAGTCGATTCCCAGGCGCAGGTCGCTTTCACGTTGCGCGGTAAAACCGCGAATCGACGATCCGTCAAAGGTGAGGTTGTCGTAGCTCTTCGTGATGAACTTCTTGTCGTAGTCCAGCATGTGCAGGCGGCCTTCGAGGTCGCTGAACAGTACAGTGACGGCCTTAATGCCCTTTTGGTCGGTCAGATACTTCAGCCGCTCTTCCTGAATCTTGTCAGGCGCAACGCGTTTCATGCGCTGTTCTTTGGCCTTCAGGTTCAGTTCTTCCAGCTCTGGATATGACAACGCCAGGAAATTACGAAGTTCAGTCGACATGGATCTCCTCAAGTTGAGTTGAAAACACAGCCTTTTCCCTGCACAGCAAATGTCTTGTGGCGTCCTGCCGATGTAGTTCAGATGTGAGGGATTGGCACTCTCACTCAAGACTACCGGGCCTGTTCAAAAAGAGAAAATAGTATAAAAAAATGTAATTCGCATAATTTCATTCTTTTATAGACAAATCCCTCCGTGATGGTAGCCGGCGGCGGCAATGCACTTCCCGCTTTCGGCTATCCTAATCAGCAATGATCGCCCACCAGGCCGAAGCCCTTGTCCTCCGCACCTGGCCTATCCATGAGGCCGATCAGATCGTCTCTCTCTTTACTCGAGATCAGGGCAAACTCAAGGGCGTCGCCAAATCTTCGGCAAAATCCCGCAAACGCTTCGGCGGAGCCCTTGAGCCCATGACCTACGTCCTGGCCAGCTATGTCGAAAAGCCGCGCCAGGAACTCGTCCGCATCGACTCCTGTGAAATCCTCGCCTCGCCGCTCTCGGCACCCGTCGATTATGCCCGTGCTGCCGCCCTCGCCTTCTTTGCCGAGGTGCTCGAAGAGATCCTCCCCGACCACGACCCTCAGGACTCCGTCTTTCGCCTCACTCTGGCCGCCCTCGATCACACACCCGCTGGCCAAATCTGGCTGCCTGTAACCTATTTTGGCCTCTGGATCACGCGCCTTATGGGCTGGATGCCCGATATCGCCCACTGCAACGTTTGCAGCAGGCTCTTTGCCGGCGAAGCAGCGTATTTCAACTTCCAGGTCGACGGACTCTTTTGCGCCGACCACAAACACCCCGCCAGCCGGATCCTTTCACCTGCCTCGCTCACCACTGCCGCCCACATCTTGCGGGCGCCCATCGCCGCTCTGGCATCAGAAGACTGGCCTCGGACCCGCGCCGCCGACCTTCGCCGCTTCGCTCAGCAGGCCCTCGAACGCCACCTCGAACGTAAGCTTCACGCGGTCGCCGCCTTGATCCAGCTGGGAGGATAAGACGCGCGCTCCATCCCCCTGTAGAATCTCGATAGCGCTCATTCTACGGAAAGCCACTGTGTCCGCAACCATTACGTCTCCGACTGTCAGCACCCGCCCTCAGCCGCTCACCTTCCAGCAACTGCTCTTCCGCCTGCAAACCTTTTGGGCCGAGCGCGGATGCATCCTGCAGCAGCCCTACGATGTGGAAGTCGGCGCTGGCACCATGTCGCCCGACACCTTCCTGCGTGTGCTCGGACCAAAGCCCATCAACATCGCCTATGCACAACCCTCGCGGCGTCCTGCCGACGGCCGTTACGGCGAGAACCCCAACCGCCTCTACAAGCACACTCAATTTCAGGTCATCCTCAAGCCGCCACCGGCTGACATTCAGGAGATTTACCTGGCGTCGCTCGAGGCCATCGGCATCCACCTCTCTGAGCATGACATCAAGTTCGAAGAGGATAACTGGGAGTCGCCCACGCTGGGTGCATGGGGCATCGGCTGGCAGGTGATGCTGGACGGACAGGAGATTACGCAATTCACTTACTTTCAGCAGTGCGGCGGCATCGATCTTGATCCCATCAGCGGCGAGATCACCTATGGGCTTGAACGGCTTGCGCAGTTTCTGCAGGACGTCGACTCGATCTATGACATCGTGTGGGTGCGGGATCCGAGGACTGGCAAGGCCATTACGTACGGGGAGATTCGGCTTGAAGAGGAGCTGCAATTCTCCGTCTACAACTTCGAAGCCGCTGAGGTCGAAAAGCTGTGGGAGCACCTTCGTCTCTACGAAGCGGAGTGTCAGGACCTCCTCGCCAGTTACAACGATAGCTTTTCCCCCACGGCCGAAAAGCTTGCGGAGCGCCGCCAAAAGATCCACGACCGCCTTGTCCACGACGAGGAGACCGTGTCCCCGTCCGAAGATGTGCGCGGCGAGCAACGTCGTTTCCCCGTACTCGGAGCTTACGACCTATGCCTACGGTGCTCGCATCTCTTCAACCTGCTCGACGCCCGCGGCGCCATCTCCGTCACAGAGCGCGTGGGCGTCATCGCCCGCATCCGCACCTTGGCTGTGGGAGTAGCGAAAGCCTATGCCGCGCAACAGCAGCCATTGGCCACTAGCAATTAGCCGGGTGCCCCATGTCCGGGATGTTCGGACATGGGAAGCAGGGGCCAGACCCATAAGAACCAGCTAGAGGCGAAGAGCTAATAGCTAGAAGCTAAAAGATGCCAGACTTTCTCTTTGAAATCGGACTTGAAGAAATCCCCGCCCGTATGATCCCCGCCGCGCAGGCCGAACTTGCCCGCCGCGTCGAAGACCTCCTCACCCGCGAGCGGCTTCTTAGTGCGGGCCACGAAATTCATAGCTACTCCACGCCTCGCCGCCTAGCCGTGCTGGTCAAAGGAGTCAACGCCACCCAGGCTGACACGCAGGAGCAACTCACGGGCCCCTCCTGGAATATTGCCTTCAAGAACGGCGATCCGACTCCCGCCGCTCATGCCTTCGCGAAGAAAGCAGGAGTCCAGGTCTTTGCCCTTGAAAAGCTCACGACGCCCAAGGGCGAATACGTCTCCACGGTTGTTGAGAGCAAGGGGCGCACGGCATCCGAAATTATCGCCGAGCAGCTACCGAAAGAACTCGCAGTGCTCCACTGGCCGAAAAACATGTACTGGCGCGCGGGTAAGCCCGAACGCTTCGTCCGCCCGGTCAAGTGGCTGCTCGCCCTGCTCAACCACGCCATCGTCCCCATCGAGTTTGCCGGAGTCCACGCAGCGAACCTCACGTATGGCCATCGCATTCTCTACGGAGACGCCGCCCTCGCGGTCGAGCATGCCACTGACTATCTAGGCGTCCTCGAAAGCGCACACGTCACCGCCGATGTCGAGTCGCGCCGCCACCGCATCCGCAAGGGCCTGGACGCTGCCACACGGACGATTCCCGAAGCCCGCTGGCGCGAGGACGAACCTCTGGTCGACACCGTCACCCACCTGACCGAGTGGCCGAGCGTACTGCTGGGTAGCTTCGACCCCCAATATCTCAACCTTCCGGAAGAGGTTCTGGTGACGGTCATGCGCGACCACCAGAAGTACTTCGCCGTCGAAGATAGGCAGAGCAAACTCGCGCCGTATTTCCTCACCGTTCTCAACACCCAGCCCAGCAAGCAGGCCGACGAAATCATCCGCCACGGCAACGAGCGGGTTCTTCGGGCGAGGTTCAACGACGCACGATTCTTCTGGACCGTCGACCAGAAGATTCCACTCACCGAACGCGTCGAAATGCTGAAATCGGTGACCTTCCAGAAGGATTTGGGCAGTTATTACGACAAGACCGAGCGCGTGACTAAGGTCGTTCGGGAGTTGGGCTCTTCCGCGCAAAGCCACGAACTCTCCATAGATGCGTTGGAGTTGGCAGCAAAGCTTGCCAAAACCGACCTAACATCCGAGTTGGTGAAGGAATTCACCGAGTTGCAAGGGATCGTAGGAGGGCTTTACGCAAAGACGCAGGGCCTTGACGACAGGGTTGCTCTGGCAATCTATGACCAGTACAGGCCGGAGTCAACAGAAGACTCAATCCCGCGCACTATCGAAGGACAGCTACTGGCAATTGCCGACAAGGCAGACACAATCGCGGGTATGTTTGGCATTGGCCTTGAGCCCAGTGGCTCTAAAGATCCCTTTGCATTGCGGCGTGCCGCGAACGGCATCGTGAAAATCTTGGCGGAAACAGCACTTCCGTTTCATCCAGCCACGATTTTTGCATACGCGGTTAGGGAGTATGAACCGATGGCGAGTCTGCCAGGTTTCCATCGGTTCGGCGCGCCATTCCAAAATGTAGAGCAGCCGATCTCTGCATTCACTCTTGAGCGAATTAGATTCTATCTTCAGGATGTGCGGCAATTCCGCTACGACATAGTGAACGCTGTGCTCAGGCAAACTGCATCATCCACAAAAACAGGGGCATATATTCCCGATGCAATTTCCCGCGCCGCAGCACTAACTGCGGTCCTCGGTTCTGAGGGTATTGCCGCTATTTCTGCAGCCTTTAAGCGCATTAAGAACATTCTCGATAAGGCTCGCGAAAAATCTGACCTGCCTTCTCAGAGGGTAAAGACCGCGCTGCTTACCGATCCCGCTGAGCGCACCCTGTACGATTACGCAGCTAGACTCACTCCAACCGTCGAGAATCTCCGCGCCGAACACAAATACCGCGAAGCCCTCGAACAGATTGCGACCCTCCGCCCTCACGTCGATCTCTTCTTCGACAAGGTCATGGTTATGGCCGACGACCCAGCCATCCGCCAGAACCGCCTCGCACTCATCGCCATGGTTCTTGGCAACTTCTCCTCAATCGCCGACTTCTCGGAGATCGTAACTTCCTAGCGATGGAATTCCGCGAACACGTTCCGCTCGCCTCCTATACCACTTTCAAAATCGGAGGTCCCGCACGCTGGTTCGCAGAAGCCTCGACGGAAACTGAAATCTTCGAAGCCATCGACTTTGCTCGCAAGCGCAGCCTGCCACTTTTCACGCTCGGCGGAGGCAGCAACCTCCTCGTCTCCGATGCAGGCTTTTCCGGACTCGTCCTCCGCATCGCCCTTAAAGGAATTGAGCAGGACGAAGATCTCTTCCGCGTAGCCGCCGGAGAAGACTGGGACAGCTTCGTCACCCACGCGGTATCTCAAAGCTACGCCGGCATCGAGTGCCTCGCCGGAATCCCCGGAACCTTGGGCGGCACTCCGGTACAAAACGTCGGCGCGTATGGCCAGGAAGTCGCGGAAACCATCGCCGCCGTCCGCGTCTTCAATCTCGTCACACTTCAGTTTCATGATCTGTCTCCGGAGGACTGCGACTTCTCTTACCGCCGCAGCATCTTCAACTCCAAAGAGCGCGGACGCTACATCGTCACTCGCGTCGATTACTCCTTGAAGAAAGAGGGCCCTGCTCGAGTCGCCTACGCCGACCTGAAGAAACATTTCGCCGGAGCACCTGAACCATCTTTGACCGAGGTGAGCGCAGCCGTGAGGAATATCCGCTACCAGAAAGGCATGCTTATTGTGGCCGGCGATCCCGACTGCCGGAGCGCCGGCAGCTTCTTCAAGAATCCGGTCATCTCCGCCGACCACTACTCTCAGATCGTCGCCAAGCAAAGCGGCGAAGTTCCCAATTACCCGGCCGGAGAAGACCTGGTAAAGCTCCCCGCCGCCTGGCTCGTCGAACAGGCCGGGTTCCACAAGGGATTCGCTCTCGGCCCCGCCGGAATCTCCAACCGTCACACACTCGCTCTCATTAACCGCGACGACGCGAAAGCCGCCGACATCCTTGCCCTCTGCGATCAGATCATCGCTGCGGTCGGGCGAGAATTCAGCATCCGACTCGAACCCGAGCCGGTTTTCTTAGGCCTTGAAACCAAGCTCTGAAGCCACGCCCATCCAAGCTGCTCAAGCACACGTTCCCAATACGGAGCAAGCACGGCCCGTGCCGGGCCTCGAATCAAGCTTCGGATCCTGAGCCCGATGCTCGTTCAAGCTGGACGACCAGTCCCGGATGCTACGCTAAAAGCATTCATTATGATGCAGGACGTTCATCAACTGCGCTGCACCGGATGCGCTCGTGTGATCGCGCTCGAAGATCTTAAGGAGAATTTCCGCTGCGCCGACTGCGGAGATCTGTATGAGGTCGAGTATCCAGCCTGGAGCGCACAGGCCGGAACCGCTGCCAAACGCATGTTCCCCAACCCCAGCGCTCTCAGGTGGCTCTGGAAAGAGCGCCGCACCTCCACCGACCTCAGGGATCAAAGCGGAGTCTGGCGTTTTCGCGAACTGCTGCCCATTCTGCGCGACGAGGCCAACATCGTCTCCCTGCGGGAAGGCAATACGCCGCTCTACGCTCTACGCCGCGCCGCGCGTGCAACCGGCATCGCTCAACTCTGGGCCAAGCACCAGGGCATGAATCCAACCGGTTCCTTCAAGGACACAGGTATGACCGCCGCTCTCTCTGTCGCGCACGAACGGGGATTCACGTGGGTCGCCTGCGCCTCAACCGGAAACACATCCGCAGCCATGGCCGCCTACGCCGCCCGAGCTGGCATGCACAGCCTCGTCCTTATCCCCGAAGGCAAAATCGCCTGGGGGAAACTCTCGCAGGCCATCGATTATGGCGCGCTCACCTGCCAGCTCCATACAGATTTCGATGGCTGCGTCCGCGTGCTTAGCGAAGTTGTCCGTCGCGCACCGGTGTACCTGCTCAACTCCGTCAACCCGTATCGCCTCGAAGGACAAAAGACGCCCGCCCTCGAAATCACAGAGGAACTTGACTGGCATGTTCCCGACCATCTCATCGTACCCGGAGGCAATCTCGCCAACAGCTCCGCGCTTGGTAAGGCTTTTCTTGAGATGAAGCACCTCGGTCTTACCGACCGCGTCCCGAAGATATCCATTGTGCAGGCCGAAGGCGCCAACCCGCTTTACCGCAGCATGCAAGCCAACGACGGCCACGACCTTACTCCTGTCGAAGCCCACACGCGCGCCAGCGCGATCCGTATCGGCAACCCGGCGTCGTGGAGGAAGGCAGTGCGCGTCGTCCATGCCACGGGAGGATGGGTCGAGCAGGCCACCGAAGCCGAGATTGCTCTTGCCAAAGCCGAAATCGGAGCTGAAGGCATCGGTTGCGAACCGGCATCCGCCGTAACGCTAGCCGGACTAAAGAAATTTGTCGCGGCAAGGAAGATTGATGCCTCAGAAACCGTGGTTTTGCTGCTTACCGGCCACACTCTCAAAGACTCCGACTACACCATCCAATACCATCGTGGCGACCTGCTGCGCGACGACGAGCTCACAACAGTGCGCGCAGAGATCGACGTCACACGTCGCAATACGGTCGAGCTCAATGCTGACGCCGATCAGGTTCTCCGCGCACTCGAGCGGGTTGCGCAATGACCCGGCAAGCAATCGATGAACAAACAGCCGGAGTGGCTCCGCTACACCTGCGCCTTCCCGCAACCTCGGCAAACCTCGGCCCAGGCTTCGACACGCTGGCGATCGCTCTGAACTTCTATCTTGAAATACACGCCCGCGAAGCCGACGCATTCTCCATTAATGCCAGCGGCCGCAACCCCGAGGTCTGCGGATCGCTCGAGCGCAATCTGCTTCTCGATGTCTACCGCAAGACCCTCGCCGCGCATCAACGCGAAGCAACGCCGCTTGCTCTTGATGTTGCCAACGGGATTCCGCTCGGAATGGGCTGCGGCTCTTCTGCCGCCGTGCGTCTCGCAGGAGTAGCGCTTGCCGCCCACTTCGGCCAACTCGGTTGGGACCGCGAAGGAATTCTCGACGAAGCCACAAAGCTCGAAGGTCATCCTGATAACGTCGTCGCCTGTTCGATGGGAGGCTTCGTAGCTGGCTGCTGGGACGGCATCAAGCTGCGCGCTGTTTCCTTCCCAGTGCCCACCGCATGGCAGGCACTCGTTGTGCTTCCTGAGAAGCCTCTCGCCACTGTGGCATCGCGCGCCATGCTCCCACCCACCTACAACCGCGCCGATGTTGTTGCCAATCTCCAGCGTGTTGCCGTACTCACCGCTGCCTTTGCCACGGGCCGTGGCGAATATATCGCCGAAGCGATGCGCGACCGCATGCACCAGCCATATCGGAGTAAGTTCTGCCCGCTCCTTCCGCGCTTGTTGCCATTGTCAGGCTCGGACAATATCCTCGGCGTCGCGTTGAGCGGTGCAGGCCCGGCGGTGTTGCTGCTGGTCCAGTCTTCGGATGCGATCGAATCTATCGAAGCTCGCATCCGACAGGTTGTCTCCGAACTTGGACCGATCGAAATCCTCCGTTGCGAAATTGAAAATCAACCCGCAAAAATGCTCTCAGACGCACTACCACTCCCGTAACGTAAAAGCAGCATTACCTTAGGATTACCTAAGATTTCTTGCAAGAAGGCCTCGAAAGCAATACTTTCGCAGCGTGGGCAGTTCTGGGGGAGGGCTGCTCTAGCGCCTGGGTTCCTTAATCGGAGCCCGGGCGCTTTAATTTTGCGGCGCGTGTTGAGAAAGCCGGTGAATCACGTCCCGCTCACCCCCTGCAACACTCCATCGCCGCCTTACATGAACTTCTGCTTCCGCGATTTTCCACGAATTCCAGCCGGTCTTCTCAACACCACAAGACCTATCGTGGACAATGAATCGCATGCGCCGGTCAATCCAGCCCAGTCGCCCGACAACGTGGGTCGAACGTCGAGGACAGCATCGCTCGCCATGGCTTCTCCCATTCGTAAAGATCGAATGGTGTCTGGAATGGGCCGCCGGGGCGCTCGGCAGCTGGGCTTTCCTCGATGTTGTGAAATACCTCAGCACGTTTTCGCTGCTCGTGGCCGTGGTGCTTTCCTTCGAGGAGAGCGGTGATCGAACGCGGCAGAGGCACTATGCTGCCTGGGTGGCCATCAACAGCGCACAGGGCAAGGGGGGCAGCGGCGGATGCATCGGGGCGCGCTCCAGGAGCCGAATCGAGATCGTGTACCTCTCGTCGGGCTCGACGGCTCCATGACGTTCTGCGGGGCGTTCAGCTAGCGAATGCGATGCTAAGCCGCTGCTCATTTCAGGACGCCGAGTTACGGCAGAGTGTTTTCGCTTTTCTGACCTCACCTATTGCAGCCTTCGTTTGGCAAACTTCCACAACGCTGACTTGACCATGCACAGCTCGCCGGCACCGAGGTCACGAAAGCGGATCTCACCAGCACAAATCTGAGTTCTGCAGAATTGGAGCGGATTGCTCTCTTATGCTGATTTCTTATGCTGATTTTTGAAATGCGAACCTCAGCAATATACGCTGGAAGGAAATTTCATCCATGCATCTTGCCAATCTCTTCGGAGTTAGCAATGCTCCCGATGGATTTCTTCAGTCTGCGCTTCTCATGGAGCTGTCACCGCCCAATCCGACGAGGAGTGGACAAAGTTATAGAACGCGGCAAAGCGCTGACATGAGGCTTCAGAATCTCCTGATAAGAAGATAAGCTGCGCCTGCGCTGACCCAATCGCTACGCGATATCTCCCACTTAGCCACGTATCCTGGACTTATCCTTAGCGTTCCTGGCTTCTTAGATGCAGTTACTTAACAGTGCCGTAACTTCCATACGACATAACCCTTACAACAATAAGACGATCTTGGGACCTCTTCGTGGCAACTATTCTTCCAGGAAAGCCTACCGTTCAATCGGGCGGATCACCCCACGCCCACTCGAAAAGTGGAGAAAAAGCATCATGCAGAAGTTACAGAGCATTACGAAGCGTCCAGTAAATCGCCGTTCATTTATGAAAAGCGGAATGCTGGCGGGTGGCGCAGCCACACTAGGCGCCGGGTTACTCAGTGGAGGGAAGTTAGCCTTTGGTCAGGGCAGCAGTGGCAGCCTGACGAAGGGGGATGCCGCGATACTTCGTTTTCTCGCCGCGGCAGAACTCATCGAGAGCGATCTATGGACTCAGTATGCGGAACTGGCTGGTATCACCCCTGGAGAACTCCCTCCGGAGGTAGTCCAGGCCCCACCTAGGAACAGCTACCAGGCTGCCTTTCTCAATCTCGATGGCGACGGCGCACAATACATAACCAGCAACACGCTGGATGAAGTGAGCCACGCGGAATTCCTGAATGCCTATCTGGAATCTAAAGGCGCGGAACCGGTCGACCTAGATGAATTCCGCACTCTGCCGGGAAGCCAGGCGACAGGGGCACAGGATATTCCGCGTCTCACCAACCTCATGCATCTGAATGTAGACACAAGCTGGTTCATTCGTTATCGGAGCGCGACAAATCCTGACCTCGGCGCCACGTTTCCGCAGGCGGTAAATATTACCAACCGCACGGCCATTCCGAAAACGGATGCCGACTTCAATGACGCCAACCATATTCAGGTCATCGCGAATACCGCGGCCTTTCACTTCGGCACAATTGAACAGGGCGGCTCAAGTTTGTATGCCAGCCTCTCCCGCAAGGTGACCAGCGAGGAGGTTCTCGAGATCACGCTTGGCATCGGAGCCGATGAGGTCGCTCACTTTCTGGAATGGGTTGATTTTGCAGGCAATGGGGTTCAACCGCCTGTTGCACCCGTCTCGGACCGAGGCCTGACGTTTCCTAATTTTTTCACCAAGGGTCCACTCTTCCAGCCAAACCTGATCTTCCCCGTTCCCTGCGAATTCATCAGTCCAAACCTTCCTCACTGTGCCATCATCCGCCCGTTAACCGACAAATTCGCGGGGGCAAGAGCTGCGGCTACCTTCCTCACGGATATGAACCTGTTTGCCGGGCAGCCGAAGAAGTTCTTCAGCACTTTACAACAGCTTGCCAATGAGGCAGACGCCGCTCAACGCGAACTCTAAGTTGTAGGATATTCATTTCAAAGATGGTCCCGCGCCTGTCCAGGCCGCCAGCCAGACCGGTGTATCCGATTCGTTCTTTTGGGTCAGGCGCGGGGCCATCCATCCTTGCGACTTTTCGCTCACAACGTCATCTTATCTTCGATAGACTGTATGAGTAGGTTCGCACCGTAGTGCGAAACAAAGGCTCGCAGAGTCAAGGAGAAATATGGCGGTTCAATCAATAGTGGAACTTAGCGATGCAAACTTCGATCAGGAAGTTCTGAAGTCGGAGCAGCCAGTTCTGGTTGATTTCTGGGCGGCGTGGTGTGGTCCTTGTAAAGCGCTTGCGCCCGTCGTCGACGAAGTGGCCACCGCGTACGTCGGCAAAGTCAAAGTTGCGAAAATGGATGTAGACCGCAACCAGGCCACCCCCATGCGCTACGGAATCCGTGGTATCCCCGCACTTCTGCTCTTCAAAGAGGGCAAAGTCGCAGACCAGATCGTAGGCTACGTTCCGAAGGAGACGATCGAGCGCAGCCTGGCGCGGGTAATCGCGTCGACACCGGAGTCTGCCCCTGCCGTTGCTGCAAAGCCGCCCGCTGCGGAGCAGGCCGCCGCCGCACCGGTCGCCGCTGAAGCAAAGTAATCCGAAGCCCGGGACTCGATGGGTGTCTCGGGCTTTTTTGCGCCTAATTGCTCCTGGGCGGGTCGCACACAGCGGCGGCGTGCTTCATTTCGCGTTCAAGAAGGCATCCAGCACCTCGGCCCTGGCCGACCGCGTCCCGCGCAACTCGCGGCGATCGAGAAGGGTTTATAGAATTGTCTGGAATCAACCGAGGCAGTCATGTGTCGAAACGCCCTCCTCTTTTCCGTGCTGATGACCATCGCTTCCATCGTTTCCTGTCTCGCGCAGACCCGGAAGCCCGCGCCCGTACCATCCCGGCACGGAGCGGCTGCCGTCCTCCCGCCGCTGACCGACGAAGAGCGCGCCATCCAGATGCTGAACCGCTTCACCTACGGCCCGCGGCCTGGCGATGTCGAAGCCGTCATGAAAGCCGGCCCCGAGGCGTGGTTTGAGAGACAATTGAACCCCGACAGCATCCCTGATCCGGTCCCCGACAAGCGCCTCGCCGACTTTCCCTCCCTTTATCTCCCTCCCAATGAGGTGCTCGTTGAGTTTCCGCCGGGCGCGGTCGTACGGCAGGTTGCGGACGGCAAGCGCTCGGCACCGCCCGACCCGGTGCTCGAAGGCGCGTATGAGGTTCTGGTCGCGGTGTCCAACCATAGGAAGATGGAGCAGGCTCAGCAGGGTAATCAGCCCGAGGTGGCGCCCGAGATGGCTGAGGCTCAGAAGGTTGCGCAGCACAAACAGCAGCAGGCTTCCGCCGCGGTGCTCGCCGATGAGGTGCTGGCATTTCCGAAAGATCAGCGCATCCAGGCCATCATGAAGATGCCGGTTGACCAGCGGATCACGCTTGTGGCCTTCGTGCCCGACCCCCAGCGGACCCTCTTATTCAACGACTTCTCGCCGCACGATCGCGAGATTTTCAACCTGATGGCCGGAATGCAAGTCATCGACAGCGAACTACAGCAGGCGAAGGTGCTGCGCGCGATCCTGAGCGAGCGCCAGCTGCAGGAGGTCATGACCGACTTCTGGTACAACCACTTCAACGTCGATCTCACCAAGGGGCCGGATCGCTGGTATACCCCCACATATGAGCGCGACGCCATCCGCGCACATGCCTTGGGAAAGTTTCGCGACCTTCTGCTGGCAACGGCGCAGCATCCGGCGATGCTCTACTACCTCGACAACTGGTCGAGCATCGGGCCGGACTCGATGGCCGCCGGAAGACCCAACCAGAAGAAGCGTGATCGGGGTCTCAACGAAAATTACGGCCGCGAGGTCATGGAACTCCACACTGTCGGCGTCAATGGCGGATACACGCAGGCCGATGTCACCAATCTCGCAAAAATCATGACTGGCTGGACCATCGACCAGCCAGAGCAGGGCGGGGGATCCGTCTTCGATCCTCGCAAGCATGAGCCCGGCTCGAAGAAGTGGTTCGGCCAGGACGTGAAGGAAGATGGCTACGCCGAAGGCCAGCATGCGCTCGAATGGCTCGCCGCCCAGCCACAGACGGCACACTTTATCTCCTATAAATTAGCCCAGCGCTTTGTTGCCGACGAGCCTCCGGAGGAGCTCGTCGACCGCATGGCGAAGACTTATCTGGCCAGCGATGGAGATATCAAGGAAGTGCTTCGCACCATGGTGCATTCGCCCGAGTTCGACTCGCAAAAGTACTACCGCGTGAAAGTAAAGACGCCTCTCGAATTCGTGGCCTCCGTCTTTCGTGCGACCGACACGAACCCGTCGAATCCCGGTGCATTGGTGGGAGTCATTGGCCGCATGGGTGAGCCGCTCTACCAGATGCAGGTGCCCACTGGATATTCCACCACCGCCGACCACTGGATGAACTCAGCCGCTATCGTCGACCGGCTTAACTTCTCCCTCCAGTTCGCGAACAGCAAAGTTGGCGGCATAAAGTTCGACGCACCCCGTCTGCTTGCCGAAGGGCTTCTGGCCGGAACCGCAACTCCCCCTGCGTCGCTGCACGGATCGAGCCACACCCAGGCCGTAGCTCTCACCTCAACCGGGCTCCCGAGCGGTCAGGAGGAAGCTCTGGGCCTGATGGAGCAGATGCTGGTCGATGGTAAGGTTTCGGAGAAGATCAACGACGTCATCCACAAAGAGCTGGCCGGCGCGCAGCCATCCAACGATCCGGCACAGACGCTTAACACTATGACGGCGCTGATTCTGGGCTCACCAGAGTTTCAGATGCACTGACGGTGACGGTTCCATCTATATTGGGCATCCGAACCCGAACGGGTGTACCCACAGCAAGGTTTAGGCCCTTCGCAGCGGCATCCGCGTGAAACCTTTCACGGTGACAACTTTAGTCGTGGCCGTTTCGCAGGGCGGCCAAATTTGGGCGTGCCTGCACTCATCCTTAGTGCTGCCCTTTTCCTTGCGGCCCAAAGACAGCCGGGAGTAGGCCCTGCTCGGACCCCATCGGACTCGAACAATGGCAACCGTGAGCTAGATGGCGACGAATGACGAATATGGATAAGAGCGCCGATGAGTCCGGGATTCAGTTCATCCCAGACCAACGCTCCGGCGGTTTCAAGCCAACTGGCAATAATGTCGTTCTGTTGCTGAAGGGCCCGGCTCATGCGGCCGGGATCTCTTCGTTCTCCATAAACCACATTGAATCAATGACGGTAGCGTAACCCTTTTATTTTCAATGACGTGCTGAAACCACTTTCTTTTCCTATGAGTTTCTATGATCTACCCCGCGAAGCAGGGTATAAAAGTCCAATAGAATGAATGATTTCGCAGTGTTGCAAAAGGCCAGGTGTGGGAGTACCTAATCCGGTGTTACTCCTGCAAAGAGCGCCGAATCGTCGGCAATGGCGATATGACCTGGAGCCGCCACCAGCAGATAGCGTTCCACTGCCAGAGTCTGGCGGATCAGGTCGCCCACCCGCACGAGAACGCCGGCCTGAGTACTATGCTTGCCGAAGGCCGCGAGCTTCATTTCAGACAGATCGCCTAGCTCCAAAGTAAGCGAATAGGGTGCCGTCGGAGATTTCGATAACTCGGGCCGGTCTCGAACGTTAATGAACGGTGTATCCGCGTAATAGAGCTTCTGCGGTGCATAAGGAGCAAGCGCAGTCTCAGGGAACTCCGCGCGCCCAGCCCAATGAAAGGCCGCTGTGGCAACGGCAGAGACCATCGTGTGGTCGCGGTGCAGGTTGACGCCACCATCCCCGGGAAAAGTAAGGACGACCTGTGGGCGCACCGAACGGATGTGTCCGACGATAGTTCCAACAAGCGCGTAGAAATCCTGCTGCGGCAGCTCGCCGTCGGGGTAGTGCAGGGCTTCGCAGTGCGTAACTCCGAGAACTTCACATGCGGCAGCCAGCTCCGCGCGGCGCATACGGCCAAGATCGGCGCTGTCAGCCGCATCGCCGCGATGATGCGCCGCCTGTCCGTCCGTCAGGCACAGAAGGCTGGTTTCGACACCGTCCCGGTGCGCCATCAGCAGCGCGCCGCCAAAGGCACCACTTTCGTCGTCGGGATGCGCGGTCACGCAAAGGAGGCGGAAGGACAAGTCGTCTCCTCAGCAGGGGAGTGGTCGGCCGATGACGGCACGTCCCACGGCAGCGATGTCTGCGCCACGGGACGGAAGCTCTTGCGATGTAGCGGGCAAGGTCCGTGCTTCTCAAGCGCGGCTAGGTGCCGCGGAGTGCTGTAGCCCTTGTGCGATGCCAGCCCGTACAGGGGATACTCCAGGTCGAGCTCGCGCATACGGGCATCACGATATACCTTCGCGACGACCGATGCTGCGGCAATCGAAATCGACAGCGAGTCGCCGTAGATAATGCTGGTCTGCGCGCATTCGAGATCGAGTCGCATCGCATCGATCAGTAGGTGGTCGGGCGCGAGCGTTAGTTTACCGACAGCAGCCGCCATGGCGATACGTGTCGCCTGGTAGATATTCACGCGGTCGATGGTCTCCGCATCGACTTCCGCGATCGCCATGGCAGCCGCCTTACGCTCGACAACCTTAACCAGTCGTTCCCGGTCCTCGCGAAGAAGCTGCTTCGAGTCCCGCAGCCCGCGAATGCGCGTATCCGGAGGCAGAATGACCGCTGCCGCCACTACCGGCCCGAAGAGGGCGCCGCGTCCCACCTCGTCGACTCCAGCAATGCAAGTGGCGCCCTGTCGTCGCGCCGCCTTCTCATACCGGTTGCCGCAGACCAGCGAGCGCAGCATACGCAATTTGCGTGTCGCGGCGGAGATGCTCTCCTCCTCGGAAAGCCGCTCAGCGAGAAGTTCCGGGTCGAGGTCGGGCTCGAAAAGCTGCGCCATCAAAGTGAGTCTACCGCGCAACTCGCTTGCGGAAAGGTGGAAAACTCGGCAGACACACGAACGCCCCGGAATAGACAACCGGGGCGCCGAGGGAGTCTGGCTTAGCTGCGCTCGACTTCCTTGAGGCGCGCAGCCTTGCCGCGGAGTCCGCGCAGGTAAAAGAGCTTGGCGCGGCGAACCTTGGCTGAGCGAACCTTCTCCACCTTATCGATAACCTTGGAGTTAAAAGGGAAGATGCGCTCGACGCCATGGCCAAAGCTCATCTTGCGGACAGTAAAGCTGCCCTGGGCCCCGTTCTTACGGGCAATGACAATGCCCTCAAAGGCCTGGAGTCGTTCTTTATCGCCTTCCTTGATCTTGACTTGGACACGAACCGTATCGCCTGCCGCAAATAGGGGCAGGTCGGTCCGATTAAGCTTTTCCTGAAGGCGCTGCATGACTGGATGAATAGACATAGTACTTTCCTGTAACTTGATTCGGAACTTCTAGTTTACACGCAAATCAAGGTTTTGCGCGCCTCAGCTTCTCAAGAAATGCTCGGTCTTCGCGTGAAAGTGCGGAGCTCTCCAGCAAGTCGGGTCTGTTCTTCAGTGTCTTCTCCAGCGCCCGTTCGCGACGCCACCTTCGGATTGCCGCATGGTCGCCGCCGGCAAGCACCTCGGGCACAGGCAGCCCGCGAAACTCAGCTGGGCGTGTGTAGTGCGGATAATCCAGAATCCCACCCGAGCCGTGCGTCGAGCGCGGCCCCCCCGCCTCGTTTAAGAAATGCTCGTCAGGCTGCCCGAAGCTCTCAAATGCGCTTGAATCTTCATTGCCGAGAACCCCAGGTAACAGGCGCATCGTGGCATCGACGATCACCGCAGTGCCAAGTTCGCCGCCGGAAAGAACGTAGTCGCCGATCGAAAGCTCGCGGTCGCAAATCAACTCGTTGACACGCTCATCTACGCCTTCGTAACGCCCACAGATGAGCACCACGCGGTCGCGCGTGGCCAACTCACGCGCCGTAGCCTGTGTGAATCTGGCCCCCTGTGCGGAAAGCAGAACAACCGATTCGCCCTGCCCGTCTCGTTCCGCCTTCGCCGCAATGTTGAGCGATTCGACGGCTTCGACCAGAGGTTCCGGTTTGAGCACCATTCCTTCCCCGCCCCCGAAGGGACGGTCATCGACTGTGCGGTGTCTGTCGCGCGTGAAGTTGCGGAGATCGTGCAGTTCGACCTGAAGGAGCCCATTGGTCAGAGCGCGCTTGACGACACCGTGGGCAAAAATACCCGTAAAAAACTCCGGAAAGATTGTGATGATGTCGAAACGCATTCAGCCCGCTCGCTTCACTCGCAGTTGCCGGCCTTGTCCGGAGCCCGCCGTTCTTCCTCGCGAATCGGTGCATTGATTTCCAGCAATCCGCTCGGAAGACGCATCTCAATCCGTTTGCCCGCAAGATCGATCTCGACCAGATAGGCCTTCGCGAAGGGGATGAGAATTTGCTCGCCATGCGGAGGCTGAATGATCAGCAGTCCTGAGTCGCGATCCACATCCGTTACCTTGCCGACAGAGGTCGACGCCACCACATCGACGACTTCACAGCCGATCAGATCGCTGATGTAGATGGAGCCATCGGTGAGTTGAGCCCGTTCGCTGGCAGGTATGGCCACGAGGAGGCCGCGGCAAGGCTCTGCATCGTTGATCGAGTCAACCCTCGAGAACTTCAGCACGATGCGACCCTTGTGTAGCCAATGGTGTTCAAGCGTAACTTCACGCGCAGGCGTGCTGGTGGTCTCCGACACAACCAGAAACAGCCGTTTGCGTTCGGCAAAGCGTTCCGGGAAGTCGGTGAGGAGATCCGCAACGATTTCCCCCTGTCGGCCCTGCGGGCGAACCAAGCGGGCAAGGATCACCCAATCGGCATCGCTCATGGGCGTGCCCGCAATTTCCAACTACTCGCCCGGCGCTCCGTGCTTATCCTCTTCCAGGATGTCGAGCGTGTAGCGGTGGTGGTGCTTCATGCTGACCGCTCCGAGAATAGTTCGCATGGACCGCGCTGTACGGCCCTGCTTACCAATCACCTTGCCGACATCGCTGGGTGCGACTCGCAGTCGCAAGACAGTGTTCTCCTGGCGTTCGACAGCTTCAACTACTACTGCATCCGGTTCATCGACCAAGGCGCGGGCAATTTCGGTTACCAGCTCCTGCATGTCGTCCGGGCGTTCTTCGTGCGTCATTGCCTGGCCCCCCTTGAGGACGTGGGTGTTTCACTCTCGGGCTCGGGCCATACTACCAGTAACTTCGCTAGGAGGACAGAGGAATTCTCAAGCCCTGCTACTACCTCAGTGAGAAACCACGACCAAAAGAGTATTGGGCAGGAATGAACGACTTAGGCGGCAGCTGGTTGGACTTGCTTGGCCACCAACTTGGCAACACGCTCAGAGAGTTGTGCGCCCTTGCCAGTCCAGTAGTTGATACGCTCGTGCTTCAAATCCACAGAAGCCGGATTGGTGCGCGGGTTGTAGGTGCCGACTACCTCGATGGAGCGGCCGTTGCGAGCACGGTCCTTTTCAATCACGACGACGCGATAGTACGGCTGCTTGCGCGCGCCAACGCGCGCCAAACGAATCATCAACACAATGGAAATCCTTTCAAAACTGCTCTTTAGGTTGGGGAGACGGTTCGATCAGACCTGGCAGAAAAAACCGGTCCGCACACGAATTCCCAGCAATTCAGTATAGCAAGGGCGGGGAGAAGATGGAACAGAGATCAGGCCCGTTCTGTTGGGAAAAGAAAGCGAAGCATGGGGGCTACGCGTTGGGACCAGGCTGTCTCGTCATGGGTACCCCCGGCCACCCGTTCATAGTGGAGATCGCGTTCCAGCCTCCAGCCGCTGGCCTGCAGCCTCCGCTCCAGCAGCTCCGTGTCGGCCAGCGTCCGGCGGCCCTCGGCGTCTCCTACATCCAGCCAGATGCGCGGATGGTGAGGCATCCTTGGCGCCTTCTCATTGACATAGCCGACGATGGATCTGTGGTTCCACCAGACGGAAGGCGACATGATCGCCAGCTTGCCAAAGACATTCGGATGGCGGAGCCCCAGATAGAGGGTGACCAGGCCACCCAGCGACGATCCGCCCAGGCCGGTGTTCTCTGCGCCCTGGCGGACACGGTAGGTGCCCGAGATGAAGGGCAGCAGGTCCTGCGCCAACAGATCGCCGTACTTGTGCGCTTCGCCGCCACCCATCTTCCAGTCGCGGGTGGGCGTGTATTCGGACAGGCGGTGCTCGCCGGTGTTGGCGATGCCAACGATGATGAGGGGCTCGACCTCGCCCGATGCGATCACGGCGTCGGCGGTGTCGGCCACTTTCCACGTGCGTCCAGGGATAAAGGAGGTTCGCGGGTCGAAGAGGTTCTGGCCGTCCTGCAGATACAGCACCGGATACTGGCGGTCGGGTTCTTCGTCGTAGCCAGGGGGCAGATAGACAGTCACATCGCGGTCGTCGGGCAAAAAGCGGCTGTGGAACTGGGAGTGAATGCGAACACGCGGATGGGGAAGCTCGTCTGGAAGCGCAGAGTCGGGAAGCGCTGAGTCAAGCTGTGCCTGAGCCGATATCTCGGTCGCCAATCCGCGTTTGCCCTTCCTTCGATGAGGTTTTGATCGTCGCAGCACTCTTTCTACTTTAGTGCGCGTACTGCCTGTTACAGTAGCAGGAATATGAAGGGATTATGAACCGCGAATATCACAAATGGTGGTCCCCCCGCTTAGGGCGGGATATGGAGCTGCTGGTGTTTGGGCATGGCGGCGTGCCGGTGGTCGTGTTTCCCACCTCCCAGGGACGGTTCTACGAATTCGAGGACCGCGGCATGCTCGGGGCCGTCGCTCACAAGATCGACAACGGCGAGATCCAGTTCTACTGCCTCGATAGCGTCGACGCCGAGAGCTGGTACAACCGCGACGTGCCTCCACGCTGGCGCATCGCGCGTCACGTGCAATATGACAGCTACGTGATGGATGAGGTGCTGCCCCTCATCCGGCTCAAGAACTGGAATCCTCACCTTGCCAGCCTAGGTTGTAGCTTCGGCGGCTATCACGCTGTCAACATCGCGCTCCGGCATCCTGACCGCTTCACAGGATTCCTGTCGATGAGCGGCGCCTTCGACATGGGCAGCTTCCTGAACGGCTATCACGACGACGACGTCTACTTCAACACGCCGAACAGCTACCTTCGCAACATGACCGACTGGTGGTATCTCGAGCGATATGCCCACGGTACGTACATCCTGGCTACAGGCTGGGACGACCAGTGCCTAGGAGCCAACCAGTATCTCTCGCGGCAGATGGGCGAGAAATGGATCCCGCACAAGCTCTACGTCTGGGACTCATTCAACAGCCATGACTGGCCGACCTGGGGTAGGATGATGAACGAGTACCTCTAGCTATAGCTAAGAGCCGGCCAGCTATGGTCAGGAGAGCACCGCTTAGCTAAGAAGGCGTCTGCCTGATTCGTTCCGATCTGGGATTTTTCTGCCTTTTTCGGGGGTACCTATACCCTCCCACCTCTTTGGGATTGGGTTGGGCAACTAATCTATTGAGTTTTCACGCCATAGGTTCGTGGGTAGATCAAAGAAAATAAGCGACTTACGAGTAAGCCATAGAAGACGAAGTACTTCCCGCTCGTCATTGAAAATAAATGGTTGCATTTGTCATTGATTTCCATAGGTTTAAATCTTGTTAAAAAGCGAGAAGGCGATGGCAACCGGGCCTCTTTGCCTCTGTTTCTATCACAGCGAGTTTGGGGGAATGCCGGGCAAGATTCATCGAAGCTCTAGGCCTTTGGAATGAATGGATTGCGTCAAGAAAACAAGGATTAGAGGTTGACACGAGCTAATTCATCTTCATCCCCGGCATAACCGAGTGATCCATGTTGTCGTGCCCCTGGTCGTCATCATCCGTGGACCAAATCTTCTTCGGATCCGTCTCATAGGGATATACGTGGACCATCCATCCGAATAGGTGAGGGCGAAACTCCCCGCCTGCCACCTCACACGCTTCCCTTGTGGTAATCGAGCCCAGCAGTCCGAATTTGGCATTGGGGCCAAAGTATGTAGCCTTCTGTCCTGCCGGCGCTTTGCAGAAATTGATATGCTGATGCCAACGCGCGATGCTGAGCGGAATTCGTTCGTTCAACTCGTCCTCGCTGGCGTCCACCCTGTCCGTGTACATCGCGCCGATGAGCTTGTATCCACCGTCGGCCGTCTTCTTGTAGAGCAGCGAGGTGGGCTTGAGCGGATCGAAGCGCAACCAAGCCTCCCGTCCGTACTCGTACTTCGTAAAGTGATATTGGGATTGCGGAACACCTGGCAGAAAGATCTCATAACCATCCGCCAGGGCCTTGTGGTAATCCTGGTAGGGGGTCATGGCCGCTTTCGCCGCTGCCACGATGGCATCGGCCTTCTGTTGATCGCCGGCATTCGGCGGTCTGAGCGATGTCATGTACATGTGTCCCGACATGGGAGTCATTTTTCCATCCGGCATCCCGGCGGTGGGCCCATTCGGCTGCGCCGCCTGCTGAGTAACCCCAGCCCATGCGAAGACCGCGCTTGCGGGTGAAGCGATGGCCAGGCAGAAGAGCGCTGTGAACCGAATGCCGGAAGCGAAACGAAGATGGGGTGAAAGTTGGGGCATTCGATGCACCTCGATCTTAGAGACGCTCTCATCGCGACCCAAGTTGCGCAGGAAGTCTTCTACCCGGCCACCCGCCACTGTCACGGATTGAGTTATTTGCGTTTCGACCATGGCGTCGCGCTTCCACCTGTGTGTTTCTGTATAAAGGGGATGGACTGGAAACGGCGAACGAATTCTTGATCCCTAAGGGAATAAGCCGATAAGGAAATGGGCCTGTTGTCTTCTACGAGTCGCAGAGAATTCTGTAAGGTGTTGACCGCGGCTGCCATTCTGGCACGAAGCGCTGCTTGGGGACAAGCGAAGTACGCCGATGAGGATAACCGGGATGCCTACCGGCTTGTGGCAAAGACGGACCAGGAGAGAATTCTGAAGGCGGCTTCCTCGTATCAAACTCTGCCGCCGGTCACGATCACGTCGTTTCCTTCCGACCGTAGTCCGGGAGGACCGCATGATTTCTTCTCGCAGGCGGATTACTTCTGGCCCGATCCAAAGAGTCCCAATGGTCCGTACATCAACCGGGATGGGCAGAGCAATCCGGACAATTTCAACGAACACCGCAAGGCAATGATCGCGCTGTCAATCCGGATGCCTGCGCTGACGGCGGCGTGGATGCTGACGGGCAATGCGCGGTATGGCCAGCAGGCGTGTGAGTATCTGCGAGCCTGGTTCGTTACGCCGGCGACACGGATGAATCCGAATCTCGAATTTGCACAGGGGGTGCATGGTGTTTCGACCGGACGGTCCTACGGCATTATCGACACACTGCACCTCGTGGAGGTGGCGCGCGCGGCGAGCCTGGTGGGGCCGCGCCTGCTTTCGGCGAAGGATGACGCGGCGCTGAAGGGTTGGTTCCGTGACTATCTCGCATGGATGAAGACGAGCGACAAAGGAAAGACGGAGCGCGCGGCGCTCAACAACCACGCGGCGTGCTGGGCGCTGCAGGCGGCGGAGTTCTCCCGCCTGATGGGCGACAATGAGACGCGGAGCGAGGTGAGGCGCCAGTTCATCGAAGTTCTATTGCCGGGGCAAATGGGAGACGATGGGTCATTTCCGAAAGAGCTGACGAGAACAAAGCCGTACAGCTACTCCATCTTTAATTTCGACGTGATGACCATGCTGTGCGAATCACTCAAAGGCACCGGCCCGGACCTCTTGCAATTTGCGCTGCCGGATGGACGCGGGATCTGCAAGGGAGCTGCGTTTCTTTATCCCTACCTCAAGGACAAGAACGCTTGGCAGTACCGGAAAGATGTGGAACATTTTGACGCCCTGCCGGTGCGTTCTCCTGGTCTGCTGTTTGCGGGGCTGGTGTGCGACCGGCGACAATATCTGGATTTGTGGAAGACGATGAACCCCGATCCGGCGGACGCGGAGGTCATTCGGAATTACCCGGTCCGGCAGCCACTATTATGGGTGTGAATCGGTAACCGAAGGCGTCTGCCGATGCTGTTGAAGAGGTTGACAAACAGTTGCGGTTGTCGACATAATTTGTGCGTTTCACAGATACAAATAAAATATTTCCGTTTTCCCCCTTGATATCCAGAGCCGACCTGTGGCACTGTATCTGAAGCAGAGGAAGCTACAATGACTACCATCCTCCAATTCGGTCACCAGATGCAGCCGACGCGGGATCGCGTCATCGGCAGCTCCTGGCTTCTGCTCGCAACCGCTAGAAAATAACCAGCGCGTTGTTCCTCTGCTGAATCCAGACAACCGATCAAAAGCTGCAAACGCCTGCAATAGCGAGTGGTGAAGCACGCGGATACTTCGTCTGTGAAACGACTCTCTCCGCGAAAAGCGACCGTTCCCTTGCATCACAGGCAAAATGCGCCAGTGGCGTAGTGTGCGGATTCTTCTCGGTAACCCGCAAGGGAATGCGGTTTGAATCCGCGCCGTCTCCAGTTTTCAAGGAAATGGGTATAAAGCCGCGTACGCTTTTTCTCTGGCGTGCATTTGTAACCGCGCCGGTGGCGTGTGAATGGGTTACTTCGGACCGAAAGACGCAGGTTCGAGTCCTGCATCTGCGGAAACGCAGATTAGTTCAGGGGTGAAACGTTCGGCATAATCCCGTTCCGGTTTGTTCCCCGGCGCTTAACCTCAACCGTTCGCAGCAGGAGTTGCTGCGCGCCTCAACCATGTGTCAGGAGACATGTTATGGCCATTCGTCTCGTTCGCAGTGTTACGGGAGTTGGGCAGGAGTCGCTCTGCCGCAGCTGTCGTTACGCGAGCATTCAGGCTGGCTACTCGGTGACGGAAGAAGAGATTCGTTGCAGCTATCTCCGCGAGGTGCGTCTTATTTCGTTTCCGGTGAAGGCTTGCACGGATTATCTGAGCAAGGAAACTCCGACTGTAAACGAGCTGGAGAAGATCGCTTTCATCATCGATCTCAACAAGTTCGTTGAGTCGAAGATCGAGGGTTTCGGCAGCGCGGTTCTCGCCGGAAAGGCAGACACCGATGAGTAGCCATCACAAGTGACTTTGTCCCGGTCCTAACAGGATGCCGACCGGCAGACAAAGCTGAGTTGACGGGGCATTCTACAGCAAAACCAGAGAAGGTCTGCCCCTGTTCAGTTTCGTTCCAGGTCGCCGCTCACTGATGATCGCGTCGACTTGAATGCGACGGCTTCGAGATAGAGCATCTTTGGTTTTGCGATGAAAGGGAGGGCGTGATGGCGCGCCTGAATGTATTGAAGCTTGGTCAACTCGGATTTGCGGGCCCGGCCCTGCGCACTCATCAGGGTGCGCTTGCTGTCCCGGTCAGCGCCGAAGCGCAGCTACGGCGCTCGGTGTTGGCCTGCATGCTGTGGGAAGACCAGTTCTACGAGGACGGTGTCTCGATCGCTGACCATATTGCCGCGCTGGTCCCCCGCGTTGAGGCCGAGAAGGTGGCGGCCCTCGCCGTCGAAGCTCGCGAGCAGATAAAGCTGCGCCACGCGCCGCTTTTGCTCGTACGCGAGATGGCGCGCTACGCGACGCATCGCGGTGTGGTTGCGGAGACGCTGGCTCGAGTGATCCAGCGTGCCGATGAACTGGCGGAGTTCCTCGCCATTTACTGGAAGGATGGACGCCAACCCCTCTCCGCGCAGGTGAAGAAGGGGCTGGCTGCCGCCTTTTGTAGGTTCGATGCTTACGCGCTCGCGAAGTACGATCGCGAGGGCGTGGTCAAGTTGCGAGACGTGCTCTTCCTCACGCACGCGAAGCCGCTGACCGCGGAGCAGGCGCTCACCTGGCGCCAGCTTGTCAACGGTGAGCTGCCTTCGCCGGAGACGTGGGAGGTTCGCCTCTCGCGCGGTGAGCAGAAGCGAGAGGTCTGGGAATCGCTGCTGATAGAGAATCGCCTCGGTGCTCTGGCGCTGCTCCGTAACCTGCGCAACATGCACGCGGCGGGGGTAGAGCCGGTGCTGGTGCGGTACGCGCTGGAGACCATTCGCGTCGAGCGTGTCCTGCCTTTTCGCTTCATCGCTGCTGCGCGTCACGCGCCGCAGTGGGAGTCGTGGATCGAGGAGGCGATGTTCCTGAGCCTGCACGGTCAGTCTCGCCTGGCTGGTCGGACGGTGTTGCTCGTCGACGTGTCGGGCAGCATGGACGCGCGTCTCTCGGGACGGTCGCAGATGCTGCGGATGGATGCGGCGGCGGGTCTCGCGGTGCTGTTGCGCGAGATTGCGGAGGAGGTGGACATCTATACCTTCTCTGACCGCCTGCAGTTCGTTCCAGCGCGGCGTGGTTTCGCCCTGCGCGACGCCATGGTTCAGAGCCAGCCGCACGGTGGCACGTATCTGGGCAAGGCGCTAGAGGAGCTAGAGGAACTGCGCGAGCTGTACGACAGGCTCATCGTGATCACCGATGAGCAGTCGCACGACCGGGTGTCTGCCCCGCACGGTCGCGGTTACGTGGTGAACGTGGCCAGCTACCGTAACGGAGTGGGCTATGGCGATTGGACGCACATCGACGGCTGGAGCGAAGCCGTCATTGAGTACATCCGCTCGTATGAGCAGTTGGATTCGTGAAAGATTGATTCGCTAAACATAGAGAGCGGGCAGATTGTCCGCTCTCCGGACTTTTTGAGGTTCGAGCCGGGGCAGTCAGCGAGCATGCCGCGCGGCAAAGAGGGGTAGGTGTATACTTCCGCTTTCGTCGGAAAGGACAAATAATGGCATACAGCAATGGTTCCAGATGCCGAGGTCGCAAATTCGGCTATGGCAGTCTTCTACTCGCTGCTCTGCTTTTGGCGATCACCCCGGCTGTTCCCGCGGACGACACGAAATCAGCGACGATTGACGCAACCGCGATGGGCACCAGCACCCAGATGGGCAAGATGGTCAGCGTCAAGGTGATCATCGACCAATTCTCCACGCAGGAAGACAGGCAGGTACTGGTCGACGCGTTCAAGAAAGGTCAGAGCCAGGGCCTGGTTGACGCGCTCAGCAAGGCGAAACCGGTTGGCCGCATTGCCATCACCGGCACAGTTGGCACCGATCTCACTTACATTGGGTTGGTGCGTACCCCTACCGGCCGCAGGATCCGCTTCGCCACCAACCGCCCGATCAGGATTGGTGAGGCCATGAACGCCGGTCCAAGCATGGCCTACAACCTGACCGCGGGCGAATTCGACTTGAACGACGCCGATAAGAACAAGAGCACCGGCGTTCTTTACCCTGCTGCTCAGCTGATTATCAACAAAAAGGGCGAACTTCAGTGGGAGCTTCGAAAAAATCCCTGGAAGCTGGTTAATATCATCGACTGGAACAAGGCGGGCAGCGAGGCACAACCACTCAATTGAACGTGCCACGCGCCTCATCATGATTCATGCTTGATAAGCAGTCCCGCGAACCTGTGCTTTCCGGGAAGACTGCGCTTAATCCGGTATATCAAAGATCACGAGGGACAAAAATGAATATTGGTTTCGCGGGCAAGGTGATACTTGTGGCCGGTGGCACTGGCGGATTGGGGCGCGCGGTGAGCCTGACGTTCTTGAGAGAGGGCGCGAAAGTAGTGGTGACGTATTTTCATCTGGAAGAATTCGCCGCTTTGCAGGGTGCGGCCGGTGTGGCTGGCACATCGCTTGAAGGGCATTCTGTGGACGTTACGAATGAAGTCGCTGTTGGCCAGATAGTGAACCAGATCATCGCGGAGCATGGCCGGCTGGATGCAATGATCAATACCGTAGGTGGCTACGCGGGCGGCGTGAAGCTGTGGGATCTGGACACCAAAACATTTGAACGGATGCTTGTGCTGAATCTGCGCGCGGGCTACGCGCTCGCTCGCGCGGCGATTGTACCCATGCTCAAACAGAAGAGTGGAGCGATCGTGAACGTCGCGGCGAAGGCCGCGTTCGATCACGCCGGCGGAGCTTCCGCCTATGCTGCGTCGAAGGCAGCGGCTTTGGCCATGATCGATTCATTGGCTGCGGATGCAAAAGGCAGCGGTGTGCGCGTGAACTCGATTCTGCCCAGCATCATCGATACGCCGGCCAACCGCAAGGCCATGCCTGAGGCTGATTTCGCACCCTGGCCGAAGCCGGAGGACATCGCCCGGGTCATTCTGTTCCTTTGCAGCGACGAGGCCAGGGTGATTCACGGAGCAGCAATCCCGGTCTACGGCGATAGCTAACTCGTTGACATCACTCAAACGCAGTAAACTCGCGGTACGGGAGGCTGTCATGTCGATTCGTCCGGTGAAAAAGCTTATCAAGTCCAGGCCAACACGCGAGGGCGCTGGAGTGCATCTGCGCCGTGCGTTTGGTTTCGGCAATACATCTGATTTCGACCCATTCCTGCTGCTCGACGACTTCCGCAATGATGTTCCAGCCGACTACCTGGCGGGTTTTCCGTGGCATCCGCATCGCGGGATCGAAACCGTGACCTATGTTCTCGCGGGAACTGTAGAGCATGGGGACAGCATGGGAAATCAGGGCACCATTGGGTCCGGCGATGTGCAGTGGATGACGGCCGGGAGCGGAATTATTCACCAGGAAATGCCGAAGGGCGACTCGGTGGGACGGATGCACGGGTTCCAGTTGTGGGCCAATCTTCCGTCGTCGCAGAAAATGACGGCTCCCCGGTACCAGGAAGTGAAGTCGATGGATATTCCCGAGATCACGGACGATGATGGGACTGAGGTACGCGTGGTCTGCGGGAATTTCTGGGGCAAATCTGGCCCTGTCGACGGAATCGCGACGAATCCTACCTACATCGATGTGACAGTGGGTCCGGGGCGAAGAAAGAGCCTGCCGGTCGAGGTTACGAGCCACGCGTTCGCTTATGTCTTTGCAGGGTCAGGCAAGTTCTGCAATGCGTCTGCGCCCCTCGCTGTGCCGACGGAGGGTGTGCAATGGCTGGATACAGCTCCGCCCTCTGTCGCGGACAACCGCTCGCTGGTACTGTTTGATCGCGGCGATGAGGTCACGGTTCAGGCTGGCGACGACGGAATCCGTTTCTTGCTTGTCTCCGGCAAGCCGCTGCAGGAGCCGGTGGCTTGGTATGGCCCGATTGTGATGAATACACAGGAGGAGCTGCAGCAGGCGTTTCTTGATCTCGATCAGGGGAAGTTTCTAAAACAGGGCTGAAGGCTGTTCAGGTGCGGCTTGTGTGTCTTCGTCAGGGCCAGGGATATTCAGGGTAATAGGGCGAGCCTTCAAAGACACCGAACTGGTGAACGGCAAGAATATTGGGGTACCCCGCACGCCAGTTCGGTGACAGGAGTTCTCTTCACAGATTCGACCTACCAGGTACTCCGCCGGCTCTTTTGTGTCCCGCTGCGACCTGCTAAGGTGACCATAGGCCCAACGCACGTATGCTGCGGCCTGACGCATCGCATCCTCATCCCCCCAAAGGAAACAAAGTGAAGAAAATTGGCGTTCTGTTTGGCATGGAAAACACCTTTCCTGGCGCTCTGGTCGAGCGCATCAACTCCATGAACGCGGAAACAAAAGACGGGGAAGGAATCTCCGCCGAGTTCGTGCAGGTGGGTGGCGTCCATCTGGATGAGCCTCCAGCCTACGCGGTCATTGTCGATCGCATCTCGCATGACATTCCGTTCTATCGCGCGTTCCTGAAGCATGCTGCACTTTACGGAACCGCGATCATTAACAATCCCTTCTGGTGGTCGGCGGACGATAAATTCTTTAACTACTCCTTAGCGGCGAAGCTGGGAGTTGCGGTGCCGGCCACGGTGATCCTGCCGCATAAGAAGTTCCCCGAAGGCACAACAGAGCGGTCGATGCGTAATCTCGAATTTCCGCTGGATTGGGACGGGATCTTTGCGTACGTCGGGTTTCCCGCCTTCCTGAAGCCGGTGGACGGTGGCGGGTGGAGGGATGTGCATCATGTTCATAATCGGGAGGAGTTCTTTCACGCTTATGACCAGAGCCGCGATCTTTGCATGACGCTGCAGGGAGCGGTGAAGTTTGACGAGTACTTCCGCTGCTATGTAGTGGGTCAGGAGAAGGTCCACATTATGCCGTACGATCCGCGGCGGCCGCACCACGAACGGTATGTGCAGAATCCTCCGGCGTATGACAAGAAGCTCCTCAGGCGCGTGGAGAAGGACGCGCTGACGCTGTGCAAGGCGCTTGGCTACGACCTGAATACGGTGGAGTTTGCCGTGGAAGACGGTGTTCCGTATGCCATCGACTTCATGAATCCGGCGCCTGACGCCGATTTGCACTCAGTCGGACCGGAAAATTTTGAGTGGATTGTGAGCGCCGTCGCCGAACTGGCACTGAAGAAAGCGAAGGCGGCGCCGGTGACTCCGGTGCTGCAGGCGCAGGCGCTTCTGAGCGGATCGGTCGCCGCGGGGAAGGAGGCTGTTAAAGCGCCGGCGACGAAAAAGACATCCCCCAAGAAAGCCCCGGCAAAGAAGAAGCTGGCGAAAGACTCGACTACGCCGAAGACGGCAGGATAGGCCGCCACAACAAACTCCTTGCCTGGAAGGACGCATCGTCATACAACGGTAGTCACCTATGCGTCCGTCTTTCACGATCGGCATTGAAGAGGAATACCAGACTATCGATCCCGTGACCCGGGATTTGCGCTCGCACATTGCGACCGAGATGCTGGCCCAGGGCAAGCTACGGCTTCACGAGCGCGTCAAGGCCGAGATGCACCAATCCGTGGTGGAAGTGGGCACGAGCATCTGCAGAACAATCAAGGACGCGCGCGAGGATTTATTCGACCTGCGGCGGCAGATGATTCATCTGGCGCGCGAGAACGGCCTGGTGCTGGTTGCAGGAGCCTCGCATCCCTTTGCCGACTGGCGTGCGCAGGAGATTTATCCCGATGCCCGCTATGCAAGAGTGGTGGAGGATTTGCAGCTGGTGGCGCGCGCGAATCTGATTTTCGGCCTTCATGTCCATGTGGGCGTCGAGGATCGCGAGGCAGCAATCCGCATTATGAATTCGATGCGCTACTTCCTGCCTCATATTCTGGCGCTTTCGACGAACTCGCCCTTCTGGCGCGGGATGAAGACGGGCCTCAAGAGCTATCGAGCGAAGGTCTTCGACAAATTCCCGAGAACGAATATTCCGGATAGCTTTTCGAGCTACAGCGAATTCGAGAACTTCGTGAATGTGCTAATCAAGACGAACAGCCTGGATAATGCCAAAAAAATATGGTGGGACATTCGCCCGCATCCATTCTTCAACACGATCGAAGTGCGGGTTTGCGATATCCCTATGCGTGCCGAGGAGACACTGGCGATTGCGGCGCTCATCCAGGCAACCGCGGCGAAGCTGTATCTGCTGCATGCGCGCAATCAGGATTGGCGCCAGTATTCACGCGCTCTGATCATGGAAAACAAGTGGCGTGCCGTGCGCTATGGGCTAGATGGCAAGCTGATTGATTTCGGCAAGGAGATCGAGGTGCCGGAGCGCGAGCTGATTCTCGAATATCTGGAATTCGTCGACGAGGTTGTGGATGAACTCGACTGCAGGCCGGCGATCGAGTACATCCGCACCATCCTGGAGATGGGGACGGGCGCCGATCGCCAGCTGCGGAAATACGAAGAGACCTGCGACCTGAAGGCCGTGGTGGACTACATGGTCGAGGAGACGCAGGTCGGGCTCTTCTAATCCGATTGCATAGGCCTATTGCGAAGGTGGCGTGACGGGCGCCGGCGCGTTGGGATCGCGTTGATCGACCAGTTCGATATCGAAGATCAGGTTGGCCCTGGGCGGAATCGGTGCGCGCCCTTGCTCTCCGTAAGCAAGCTGCCAGGGGATAAACAGGCGACGCTTGCCGCCAACGTGCATGCCATCGAAGCCTTGATCCCACCCGGTGATCACACGCTTCACGCCTTGCTGAAATTCGATCGGCTTGCCACGGTCAACTGACGAGTCGAATTTAGTCCCATCTGATGCAAGCCATCCCGTGTAGTGGACGGTATAAATTTGACCGGGAGCGGCCAGTGCGCCGGTGCCAAGTTTGATTTCCTGGTAACGCAATGCGAACTGTACCTTGATGGGCGCGACAACAGCGGGGATATTCTTCGGCAGGGCAGGCTCTGTCGCTTTAGACTTCGTCGTGGTTTGAATCCTGGGGTGAGGAGGCGTAGCGGTCTGCGCCGCGGCCAAAAGAGTGGTTGCAAAGAGGAGCAAGGAAAGCGAACGGCGCACAGAAGGCATGTCTACTCCAGAGGGAATTTGCGTTTAAGAAGGACTAAGCGAACGATATCTTGTATGGGCATGTCGGGTAAAGAGCCAGCCACGTAAAGAGCCGGGTCACCTAAGGGCCGCTTCGATTCCTGAAATGAGCGACCCATGAAAGTGGCATTGCGACTGTATTTTTAGATGATTTACGGTAAATTCAAGAGATATCTCCGTGAGGTTGACCGCAATTTTGACAAATCTTCCTGCATCCACCGAGGCCCAGGCATTGCTTGCAGTACCGTTTCCATCCGAGTTTTCGCCTGGAGCGCGCTCGGCTGTCGAGACCTGCCTGCGAATTCAACCCTCGGAGAAAGTGACGCTGATCACCGATCAAGCAACGGCTCCGATTGCCGCGTCGCTGGCCCAGGAACTTGCGGCCAACGGATGCTGCTGGAATGCATTTGTGCTCGAAGATCTGGCGTCACGCCCGTTGGTGGATATGCCGCGGCCGGTACTCGCCGATATGGAGACATCGGACGTGAGCATCTTTGCCGTCTGCGTTCAGCGCAATGAGCTGCGCTCGCGCATGCAGATGACGGAAGTAGTCAATCGCCGGCGCATGCGCCACGCACATATGGTCAACATTACTCCGCAGATCATGTGCGAGGGCATGCGGGCTGACTTCCATCGAGTGGATCAGCTCTCGCAGAAAGTGATCGAAAAGGTTAGGCGGGCAAGTTACATTCGTGCCACCACGGCGGCGGGGACTGATATCCACGCTGATCTCAATCCAGACTACAATTGGCTCAAGACCTCCGGCATTATTTCGCGCGACAAGTGGGGCAACCTTCCGGGCGGAGAAATTTTTACTACACCGGGCGACGTGAACGGCAGATTTGTCGTTGACGGGGTGGTCGGCGATTATCTCTGCGCGCGCTATGGGCTGCTGGAGGCAACCCCGCTGACCATCGAGATCAAGAACAACCGTATTGCATCATGCGAATCGGCAAATCGCGAGTTGCGGGACGACTTCTGGGCATACACGCACACTGATGAGAACTCGGACCGCGTGGGTGAGTTTGCGATCGGGACGAATCTCGGTATCCATCGTGTGATCGGCAATATTCTGCAGGACGAGAAATTCCCAGGCATTCATATTGCGTTTGGGAACCCCTATGGCGAGCACACCGGCGCGCCGTGGACTTCGACGACGCATATCGATGTGGTGGGCCTGCGCTTTAATATCTGGGTCGATGAAGAGCAGATCATGACCAACGGGCATTTTCTGGTTGAGCCTTAGTTTCCTGCCCTGCTGTTGAAGCCCGATAAAGCTTTCGCGCATCGAATGGGTGTTATGTCTTCTACTCATCCTTCTCCCGCTACTTCCTTTCAGACACGTCAACTTGGCAACTCGGATCTTCGTCTCACTCTCCTCGGCTACGGAGCCTGGGCCATCGGTGGAGGCAACTGGGAATTCGCCTGGGGCGCACAGGACGACGACCAATCCGTGAGGACCATCGAGCGGGCGCTTGACGCCGGGATCAACTGGATCGACACGGCGGCGATCTACGGCCTTGGGCACTCCGAGGAAGTGGTTGGCCGGGCGCTCAAGTACGCAACCAGTGAGCCCTACATCTTCACGAAGTGCTCAATGCGCTGGAACGCGGACCGGCAGATCTATCGCAGCCTCAAGAGAGCATCTCTCGAAGAAGAGATTGAAAACTCGCTGCGTCGGCTCGGTGTGGACACCATCGACCTCTACCAGGTTCACTGGCCTAATCCGGAAGACGAAATCGAAGAAGGATGGGAGACGTTAGCGCAGTTCAAGGAACAGGGGAAGGTTCGTTATCTTGGGGTGTCGAATTTTAGCGTTGCACAGATGAAGCGCGCGCAGAAGATCGCTCCCATTACGTCGCTGCAACCGCCTTACTCTTTGTTGCGCCGCGATATCGAGGCTGAGATTCTGCCCTTCTGCGAACAGCACAACATCGGAGTGATCAACTACTCGCCGATGGTCTCGGGCCTCCTCACTGGCAAGATGACCGCCGAACGCGTCAAAGAGATGCCTGCGGATGACTGGCGGAAACGCAGCCCGAATTTCAACGAGCCAAAGCTAACTCGAAATCTGAAACTTGCAGAACTGCTGCGGGAGATCGGCGACACGCATAACGTTGAGCCGGGCGTGGTTGCTATCGCCTGGACCCTCCGCCATCCTGCAATCACCGCGGCGATTGTTGGTGCCCGCCGGCCGGATCAGGTCGATGGCATTCTCCCCGCGGCGACCTTTCGTCTCAGTCCTCGGGAAATCGACCGCATCGAGGACTTCCTGCGAGCCAATCCCTAGTTGCATACCGGACCGCGCACCACGTGCGGCAAAATCAAAAGCCCATGCGTTGAGCATGGGCTTTTGGCTGGAATCCTGTCTAAAACTACATGGCTTCGAGAAAGCGCGGGAAATAAAGCGCTGAGTGTTCCTGGAAGAGGGTGGTGATGTGCGCCAGCATGCTGCTGTAGGCCGTTGCGGCGCGATGGGCGTTTACGGAAGCTGCCACGCCTGAACGGGAGAATCCGTATTTCGCGAGGGCCATAAGAACCGCTATCCGAATCTGCAATGCGTCGCTGCGCAGTTCCTCGATCAGCTCCTCTGGTACGTCCTTACCATGCTCAGTCGCATAGTCGGCGAGCTGCATCAGAACACCAGCATTGATGAACATTGCCCACAGGCCATTGGCGCCGTCAATCCTAGACCAGATATCGCGTGGCGTGGCACGAATGCCGTCGCTGTAAAGATAACGCTCTGCGACTTCATCGAAGTTGAACTCACTGTTGGACCGAAGGCGAGCAACGATGGAATCCCAATCGGCTGCCTTGCGTTTGGCTTGACCACGCCGCCAATATACGGCGTATGCAAACAGTGCAGAGGGTACGGCTACCGAAATCAGGGTCAGGATCATAAGTTATTTTAAGTCGAGGGAACGGGCAACGACAGAATGCCTCTTGCTGCTACCACTTATTGATACCAGAAGTTGAGCCATTTGTGGACTAAATTCTTTGCGCGGAGCCTCTTGGCGCGCAAAAGAATAGCACCAGTAGGACAATGAACAAAGGTAACCGGCAACTCCGAGGTGGGCTATCTCTCTGTATCTTGTTGCATATTCAGGCCCGGCACGGAGGTAACTGTGAGCTAATCCCACGACCAATGTGATTGCCGCGTAGAACGCCAGGCCGGAGGCCAACTGCAATACGTGGTTTCTCCAAGTCAGACCCAATACCTGAGAAAAAGCGGCAATCAGCGCGAATGTCACCAACTGCAAGATGGCCACGCTGGCGTCCATGACGACGAATGCGCGTGGATGGGCTAGTGTCGATCCGTTCAAATGCGCTGCAAAAAAGAAGGCTCCTACCGCGATGATGGCCATGCAGCCCATAAGAATATAGAGAATTCCTTTGGGTAAGGATCGCCTCACGGGCTGGAGAACATTCGCGGCGATTTCGACAAACACCCCGATTTCCAGCGCATATAGCAGGATATTGGTCGAGAAAGTGGTTCTGTAATAGAGCCAGCTGTTCGCGTCATGGTGTCCCATGAGTACCGCCAGCTGAAAAAGGTCAGAAAGCGCAGCCCAGAGAATGAAGGCCGTGAATATGGGGAATATGCGATAAAGGCGGCGATAGACCAAGATCAACAGGAGCAGAATTTGCCCTGCGATACCGAGCAACCACAGGATGCTGTCCAGGTCCGAGACTCGCACGTTCTAGCCTTCCTGCCGACAGGATACCAGCAGGAAGGCCTTTATCCTGGCGAAAACTCGCAGCGAATGTGACACTTCTGGGCTATACAACGGCCGGCGGGGGCAATGGCGAAGGCGCAGCGGGTCCGTGGTGCACAAATGCAGCGGCCGGGGGAGGGAGCGGCGAAGGTGCAGCGGGTCCGTGGTTCACGAACGAAAAGGCCGGCGGAGGCAAGGGCGATGGCGCAGCAGGTCCGCGGCGGGCGTCAGGTGGAGGCAGCGGCGAAGGCGCGGCAGGTCCGTCGTTCACGAACGCAAAGGCTGGCGGAGGCAAGGGCGAAGGTGCAGCAGGTCCGCGGCGGGCGTCAGGTCGAGGCAGCGGCGAAGGCGCGGCAGGTCCATCGTGGATATAAGAGGAAGCCGAAAAAGCCGAAGGCGCAGAGGTTGCGTCGACGACGGCCAGAGCGCTAGCGCAGGGTATCAAAATGATTGCCATCATCGCAGCAAAAATTAGCGAATAAGTGAAAAGCTTTGTCATGAATTTTCTCCTAGAAACTTGGGGGCGCAGACAGCGCTAAGTTGAGACTAACTCCGTCTGATGCAATCTCCTACAACTTTTGTGCAACTTTTTTTGTCCCGATACTATACATCAGCTCTTCGCTTCAAAGGGAGAGATAACTATATAGTTACTTTTTTACGTAATCTGTAGTTACCTCGGGGCAGAGTTAGAGGATGTTTTCGGTGGTGTGCCTCTTGCCGCCCTTGGCCATCAACCGGTTACGGATAGCTCGCATTCCGGCGGCAAATCGTCCCGGGGAGGAACTCTGAGGTTAGTACCGTGCATAGTAACCGTCCCAAACGGTACCGATCTTTGCCATTTCCCCAGAGCCTAGCCCTTTCTGAAGGATTTTGCTTCCTCGAAGAGACCAAACAGGCGTTCTCTAAAAGGGGGGCCACTCCGTCGGGCTGCCTTCAAACAGCGCCGCGCATTTCTCCACGCGATACGTTCCATCATGCACGACAAAGACTCTCGGCTTGCCTGTAGCGCCGGAGCT
>Ga0206959_10048_pt1 | contig 36558 bp, 32 predicted proteins | sample Alteio_BWOrgHeat_31_FD_152971 | JGI IMG/M metagenome (GOLD analysis project Ga0206959, IMG submission 152971) | Enriched cells from forest soil in Barre Woods Harvard Forest LTER site, Petersham, Massachusetts, United States -... | ecosystem: Environmental > Terrestrial > Soil > Temperate forest >...
AGGTGCTTCCCTTAACCGCATCGGAAAGCAACCTTCCGCAAGCTAGCCCTTCGGTAACCCCACCGAAGCTCTCGTATGCTGTGGATGAACCAGTAGTTGAGCGTATTTCTAATCCAGATCGGCTGAACGCATCGTCTTCTAAGAAACAGCAAGTTATCCGCAACAGACCAGGTGGCGCAACGGCGAATGCCTCTCCAGTGGAGAGCATCAGCGGCTTACGCCTGATTCGTACCAAATCCAGACGAGCGACGATCCGCGGTACGGTAATTCTTACTTATCCAAGCCTCTACGTGCAGGATGCGACGGGAGGAGTTGCGGTGATCCCTTCCAGTGAAACTCATCTGAAAATTGGAGACGAAGTTGAGGTTACGGGCGAAGTTGATGTGCACGACTTCAGCTGTGTGATTCGCAACGCCAACATACGGCTATTGTGGGCGCATGCTCCCGCCCCTGCTGTGGCTGTAACCGCCGGCCAGGCAGCCACGGGTGCATTCGACGCCATGTTCATCGAAGTCGATGGCGACCTTTGGGCGAAGGAAGCAGGACCCGACAACACGCTCCTGCTGACCTTGAAGTCAGATGGCCAATCGTTCCAGGCGATCATCCATGAAGGACGTGGAAACGCAATCGCCCGGAGCATAAGTCGCCGAAGCCACCTAAGGTTGCGCGGTGTTTGCGTAGTGGATTCGCTTTATACTCATAACCTGACGCCCTTTGTCCTGCTGATTCCGAGCAGCGATGACCTGGAGGTGCTGGCTGGGGCGCCCTGGTGGAGCGCGCGAAACCTCCTGATCATCGGGCTCGTCTCCTTGACGCTGGCTCTGCTTGCCTATCTGCTCTATATCCACGCCAAACATTGGCGGCTACAAGCTATTGTTGAGGAGCGCGAGCGAATCGCACACGAAATGCATGACACGCTTGCTCAATGCTTCGTGGGCATTGGGTTTCAACTGCAGGCAATCAGCAACGGGATGCCAAAGAGCATGCATGCCATCAACGAGCAGATCGATCTTGCCTGCGAATTAGTGAGGCACAGCCATGAAGAAGCTAGCCGGAGCCTTTCAACCCTGCGCCGGGAATTCCTCGAATCGGAGGCCCTGCACTCCGCACTCAATGCTTTTGCGTGCAGGATGGTCGAGCACGGATCAATCAAGGTGCTCACCACTGTTGAAGGCGAAGGCGCGCCGACTCCTTACCGCATCAAGGACGCGCTCTTTCGCATTGGCCAAGAAGCGATCGCAAACGCGGTGCGCCATGGAAATCCCTCTGTCTTGAAAATCCAGGTGGACTACAGGAACGCTGCGGTAATGATGCTAATTGCGGACAACGGCGGCGGCTTTACACCCTCCGGTGATCTGCGCGGGTTTGGCCTCACAGGCATGCGGAAGCGGGCCGAAGGCATCGCTGGAGCGCTGCACCTCTCGAGTATCGTCGGAAGCGGCACACAGGTAAAGGTTGTTGCTCCGCTTCCCCCTAAGCTCACTTTGCTGAAGGTAAACAGCTACGTGCGACGACAGGGAACGGAAGGTGGATCGAATGACCCGAGAATCGACAAGAAAAATCCGTATTCTTATCGTCGATGACCACCCGGTGGTGCGCGCGGGGCTCACGAGCATGCTGGCCACGCAAAGCGATCTCGAAATTGCGGGTGTGGCTTCGAGCGGCGAAGAAGCCCTGTCGCTGATCGAACGCCAGCCGGCCGACCTGATGCTCCTCGATCTGCGAATGCCCGGCATGAATGGCATAGACACACTCGTCGCTCTGCGGAAAATGTCTTCGCCGACCCGTGTCATCGTGCTGACGAACTTCGAGACCGACGAAGACATCTACCGCGCTGTACAGGCGGGCGCGCACGGCTACCTTCTCAAGAGCACCACGCAGCAAGAGATGATCGCTGCCATCCATGCCGTTTCTGGCGGCGAACGCCATTTCCCGCCACGAATCGCAGCCCGACTTGCGCAGAGGATGTCGCGCTCCAGCCTCACAGTCAGGGAGTTGGAGATTCTCGAAATGATGGCGAAGGGCCTGACCAATAAAGAAATCGGGAGCGCGCTCCAGATCAGCGGTCATACCGCACGCAACCATGTCAACAACATCATCGAGAAGCTTGCGGTGGCGGACCGCACCGAAGCTGTGACAATCGCGATCCAGCAGGGCTTGATCGACGTTTCGGACTAGCGACGAACTTGTATGGTTCAAGCCCGGCTGGCAAGCCCGGCCCAGCTTAAAAGTCAGATGACGAGGCCCGTCTCTGAGTAGTTCATTCGAACCATTCCATGCTGGTTCATCTATTTCATATACAGCCGACCGAACAGCCCGTTACGATCCCAACCGGTTCTAACTGGCATACGGTGGCGTGCGCCATATTTGCGCGAAACACGGTGCATCTTGAAATAAAAGCGCAAATGAGCGCGGGAAGGCTTCGCATAGAGGGCACCCGCATCTAACGCCAAATGTAGGCCGCGACAGGTTGGCGGTGAGATGAACGGACGGCGCCGCAAAGACCTAGACAGACATAACGCATGGTGGACAAGAGAGCAATTTCAGGAGGGCAACCATGAGGTTCTTGACATGCGGCATAAGATATGTGCTTTGCTTGTTCCTGCTGCGAGTACTGCTGGGTCCTTCGGTAGAAGCGCAGACAGTATTCGGGAGTCTGGCCGGAACCGTAACCGATTCTACTGGCGCTGTGATCTCGGGCGCTCAAGTGCGGGCCGTTGACGAGGCTTCGGGAACTACACTGCAGACGATTTCCAGCTCAGCAGGCACATTCCGCTTTCCTCAGGTCTCACTCGGAAGATACGACATAACGGTGAACGCCTCAGGATTCCAGGTCAAAAAAATGACCGGTGTCCAGGTAAATCTACAACTCACGACTGCGATCAACATTACGCTTCAGGTAGGTACGACTGCTGAAAGCGTTACGGTCGAGGCAAATACGCCCCAATTGCAGACGGCAAGTTCAGAAATTTCTGGGACCATTTCGGCTCAGCAGTATCTTAAGCTGCCGCTTGCGCTTGGCGGTGTGGGGGCTTTTCGGTCGCCCGAGGCGTTTATCTTCCTACTGCCTGGGAATACAGGCCCTGGGACTAGCAACAACAACAGCAACGGCGTTTTCTTCAGCAAGCTCGCTGGAGGTCAAAACTACGGCGCGGAAGTGCTTATCGACGGTCTTAGTCAACAGCGCAGTGAGAACGGCTCTTCATTCGACGAGGAGGCACCGTCGATCGATGCGCTTCAAGAGCTGACTGTCACAAATGCGTTGCCGCCCGCGGAGTACAACCGTACCACCGGCGGGTTCGAGAACTTCGTCACCAAGAGCGGGGCGAACGCCTTCCACGGGACTGGGTACAACATCATGCGGAACACGGCTCTCAATGCCAATCTCTGGTTCAATGGCGGCAATGAGGCCATCACATGTGTGGGCGCCAACGATACGCCGACATGCCGTGCCGGCTTCGCCACGCCTGTGGACCGTAAGAACGATTATGGCGGCACCTTTAGCGGTCCCGTCTGGATCCCAAAGGTTTTCAATGGCCACGACAAATTGTTCTTTTTCTTCTCCTGGGAACAACTGAAATATAGCCTTGGTGCGACGACCATCGCCACGGTTCCCACCCCACAGGAGCTGGCAGGCGACTTCTCCAACCCTGTCTTGTTCAATCCCGGCCCAACGACCGTTGTGGGGACCATCCGTGCGACGGAACGACCGTTTACAGAGGGCAGATCTTCGATCCGAGCACCACGAGGACGGTAGGCGGGGTCGAGTGCCGGACGGCTTTCCCGGGCAACAAAATCAATACGCCGTTTTCACCGGCGGCCCTGAAGCTGCTGGCCTACTACCCGGCACCAACCAATGACAATGTGTTCAATAATTTCTCGTTTTCGAGCACGTCCCCCATTACCAACACCGCCTACACCGTCCGTATCGACGCCAACATCACTCAGAAGATCAAGCTGTGGAGTTCCTATAGCTCCCGCGACAATAACCGTGTCTCCGGTACTCCTCAGATCCTGCCTTATCCAATTGATCCGAATACCTGGAAGCAGGACTTCGAGACCCACTTCTGGCGCCTAGGCGTGGACTATATCTTCACCCCCAACCTGTTGAACCACTTCATCATTGGTTCGAACCGTTCCAACAGTATTAACTTTGCCTTCCCCGCGTTGGAACATGTGAACTGGTTTGCGCTGCTAGGTATCGGAAACGCTGTAAGTAACAACTTTCCCGTGGTCACCAACGGCTTCACGACCCAACAGGGCATGCCAAATAACGGAGATAACATCGATAATGGTCTGCGTCTGGTCGACAGTATTTCATGGCAGAAGGGGGCCCACAGTTTCACCTTCGGAGTTGACATCCGCTACCAGCAATATTCGCCCATCAACAACAACTCTCCGTCAATCGGCTTTGGCGGCGGCCAGACGGCCGTTTCTACAAACTTAGGCGCCACCGGTAATGGGCTGGCCAGCGAACTACTCGGACTGGTGGGCACCGGCGGCCAAAACGTCTACGCGCATCAGTCGCGGTGGATCTCCTGGTACTACGCCGGCTTTGTGCAGGATGACTGGAAGGTCGGCAGGAACCTGACGCTGAACCTCGGCTTGAACTACAGCGTGGACGTCCCGCGCCGGGAGGCCTTGAACTATACCTCGAACTTCAGCTCGACGGCGATCGATCCCGAGTACGGCGTACCTGGTGCGCTCGTCTTCGGCACTCAATGCCGAGGATGCAACACAAAGTGGGCGGACACTTATTTCAAAAACTTCGCTCCCCGCGTCGGCTTTGCTTATTCACCACCATGGCTGAATGGGAAAACTGTACTGCGCGGCGGCGCCGGGATTCTATATGGACCGTTGCAGTATGACGACTTTGGCGGCTCAATGAACTCCGGGTATAAATCCAGTCCAGGCTTCAACTCTACAAACGGCTTCGACCCCTCATTCGTCATCGACGAGGGATATCCGCCATTTCCCCTTCCTCCCAATCTCGACCCAGGGCAATTCAACGGCAGCTTTCTTCCCGGTTCCTATATCGAAAAAAGTGCCGGCCGTCCTGCTGCAATCTATAACTACAATCTGCAGGTCCAGCAGCAGGTCGCGCAAGACCTGATCCTGAGCATTGGCTATATTGGCAGCCAAGGTCAAAATCTGCAGGCCAACAACCAGAACATCAATAACATCCCTTACCAGGATCTCGCCCTCGGCAACCTGCTCAGCACCAATTTGCTTAACAACCCATATGGAATCGCAAGTCCATTCGCCGGTTTCTTCAACCTCTGGGGTAATGGAGCACAGATTCAGCGGGCCTTGCGGCCTTTCCCACAGTATGACTATATCGACTCAGGTTGCTGCCTCCAGGCCACGGGTCACTCAAGCTATAATGCGCTGCTCGTTTCGCTGGCCAGGCAGTTTAGGAATGGATTGAGTCTGCAGGCCTCGTACACCTATGCCAAGAACCTCAACGACACCGACAGTGCGCTGCCAAACACCAATCCCGGTCAGCCGCAAGTGCAAAATCCGGCTAATCTTCACCAGGAGAAGGCGATCAGCGTGCAAGATATACCAAACACGTTTGTGTTGAGCGCGTTATACGAGCTGCCCTTCGGCCACGGCCAACAGTTCCTCAATCATGGACCTGCGAGCTATGTGTTGGGAGGCTGGCAGCTTGGAACTATTCTTCGCTATCAGAATGGACAGCCGCTCGCTTTCTGCTGCACGCAGGGTATTCCGGGATGGCAGAACGCGACCCGCTACGACCTCGTCCCGGCAGTTCCGATCCAAAGTGCGGTTTACCGCACAGGATGGAAACACATTCAACCGTTTAATGCGTCTCAAGGTAGTGATCCGAACGTCAATAGCTTCTTCAACGGCGCGAATACCAGTACCGCGCTGGCATATACGGCCGGGGGAGCGAAGCCCGCGTTTATCGATCAGGTCGCGGCAGTCAACGCTTTGCCCGCTGGCTCGCCCGTCCCCTACACCCTAGGCGACACGCCAAGAGTTACGAACGTGCGTATGCCGATCTGGGCGAATGAAGATTTCAGCCTGCTCAAGGACACGCCAATACACGAGAGATTGGTCTTTCAGCTGAAGTTTGAATTCCTCAACGGCTTCAACCGGCATATGTTCGGTTCGCCGGACACCAATCCTGCGGATTTCACCTTTGGGATACCCACTTTTACGGCAAACTCGCCTCGTGCGATTCAGGTCACGGGAAGAATCAACTTCTAGATTTCTCCCGTGGTATCTGGATTAGGGAGCATGGCAACCTCCACGCGCTCGGCATTTTCCGTGGCGCGATGCGAGCGCCGTCGAGGGGTGCAAATAACGGCGCTAGCCGCGTTGACTTTTGCTTTCTTTCTTCTCTACCGTGGGGCTAGTATTATGCGGTTCATCTGTTTCGGATATTGCGCGATTCTGGTGATGTTTGGATTCCTGACCGAAGCGCTCGCTCAGGGTGTTGCGCCCGAGCAGTTGCAGTCTCTGTTTCGTCAGGGAGCGCAGGAGATGCACGCCGGCGACTCCGCGGCTGCCGAAGCGACATTTCGCAAAGCAACCGAGGTGGATCCCGGCTTCGCTCCAGCCCAACTGGATTTGGGACTTGCAGAACTGAAGCAAGGTAAGCTGCTGGACGCGATCAGATCGATCCGGAAGTCGCTGGAGCTTGATCCCTCTTCACCGGGCGCACATCTCTTCCTCGGGATCGCCGAGTATCAGAGCAGCCACGGGGATGACGCGATCGCTGATCTGCAGCGGGCGCTTGAGGAAGACCCAAGGAACACGCAAGCATTGACCTGGCTGGGCATCGTCGAAATGAATACTGGTCACCCCGATAAAGCCGCAGAGCCCCTCGATCGTGCCGCCGAGTTGGCACCGGGCGATGAAAGCATCCTAGATTACCGTGTGCAAGCTCATATGGCGGCGGCAAAACAGAGCTATGCCGAGCTGTACAAGCTGGATCCGGCATCGTGGCGGTTGCACCGGCTGAATGCGGCCATTGATGCGCAAGCGCTCAACCACAAAGAAGCAATCGAGGAATATCAGATGGCCATCAAGCTCGCGCCGAGAGAAGCGGATCTCTACGAAGGTATGGGCTGGGAGTACCGGCAGCTTGGGCAGGCAGACCGGGCGGCGAATGCCTTCGCGGAACAGCTGAGGCTGACGCCGGGCAATCCCATCGCTATGTACAACCTGGGAAGCGCAGAGGTCGATAGCGGGCAGGAGCATGCAGCCCTCCCGCTTCTTGAGCAAGTGGTAAAGATCTACAATCATCCCACCGGAGCAGACTACTACTTGGGCCGCGCACTGGCCGCTGAGGGAAGGCATGAGGAAGCTCTTCGCGCATTCCAGAGCGCGACAACCTTGACCGGGGAAATGCAGCGGCGCGCGTGGTACCAGCTGTCGCAGGAATACCGTCGCTTAGGAAAAACAACGGACGCACACGCGGCGGTGCTGAAATACCAGGATCTCAGGCAAGCAGCCGATCAGGCGCAAGCGAAAGAAGAAGACTGGCGCAAGCTGAATGCAGCGAACGATGCCGCATCCGGGATCAAAGGTCAGCAATAGACTATCAAGGCTCTGGGTCATGAACCCGCTCCCTTGAGTTTGACCCTTCTGCCATATTTGGCCAGTCTTTCTCTCTGCGCAGTTGTCCGGGCGGGGAAGCCATTACAGCCGGGGGATCGCCGGGCGCGTACATCTCGTTTCATAGGAAATCGAGGCACGGTATGAGTTGTGGCCACTGATCGAAAACACCAGGCTGCACCAGTGTCGTGCAATTCACCGCCTCAGGCTAGGAGATCCGCCCTCTTTCGTCGAGTCCGGGAAGCGCACTCGCCCGCTTGAGAAGGATACGACGGCATCGTAAATGCTAGCTGGTAGTGGATCATCTGGTATTCGCAAGAAGTGAGGCTTTCCACTCAATAGATGGTGCAGGTGGACTACTGCGCGCCGTTGTGTGCTGAGTTAATCTCGGAAAGCGATACTGAGGGTACGATAGTCTGGCTCGGGTTATGTTCACAAAATTCATAGCTTTGAGATTGCCGAATTGGAAGCTGTTATCCGCATGCGGGTCAGCTATCGCTGTTGCTATCGGACTCTTCCTGGCCGCGCCCCCGTTCGTTGATAGCCAGGAGGCTTCGGCAACTTTCGCGAATCCGCTATTGCCAAGCGGCGCTGATCCTTGGGTAACTTCACGCGATGGCTACTACTACTATATGAATACAACTGGCGATAATCTCACGATTTGGAAGACGCGGGACATCACTGATTTGAAACAGGCAGAAAAGAAAATAGTGTGGAAGCCGCCGCCAAGTGGCCCTTATTCTCACGATATCTGGGCGCCTGAGCTGCATTTGCTTCAAGGAAAGTGGTATATCTATTTTGCTGCGGATGCGGGAGACAACGACTCTCACCGCGTGTGGGTCCTCGAAAATACCTCAACTGACCCGCTGGATGGGGCCTGGGAGATGAAGGGCAAGTTGAGCGGCCCCGAGGATCTGTGGGCCATCGATCCATCGGTGTTTGAAAATCGCGGCAAGACGTACGCGATATGGTCGGGCTGGACGGGCCACGCCAACGGAGTGCAGAAGATATTGATCGCGGAGCTTGCGAATCCATGGACGCTAGGCAGTAAGCCAGTGGTCATATCGACACCGAAATATCCGTGGGAAAAGGTGGGTGACCTCACCATAAAGAATCGAGTCGATAGCATACCTCATGTCGACGTAAACGAAGGCCCGGAGATTCTGCAGCACAACGGGAAGATCATCCTGATTTACTCTGCGAGCGGCTGTTGGACGGACTACTACGAGCTGGGCCTGGTTACAGCCAAGGCGGACAGCGACCTGCTTGACCCGTTATCGTGGACGAAGACAGAAACGCCAGTCTTCTGGCAGTCGCCGGAGAATTCGGTGTACGGACCCGGTCACAACACATTTTTTAAATCTCCCGACGGTAAAGAGGATTGGATTCTTTATCATGCCAATTCGGGGCCCGGGGAAGGTTGCGGCGCGAAGAGATCGCCGCGCGCCCAACCCTTCATCTGGAATCCCGACGGTACACCGAATTTTGGGCGACCAGTGGCGGCGGGCAAGCCGATTCCCAAACCATCCCAGTAGACGCGGTGTCCCAAAATTCAGACTGTTTCAGGGGCATTTTGTGGATCGCAGCAGATTCCGGGCTTCGCCTGCATGCGGGGCCGCCGCCAGCGGCGCGGACAGCTACTGTGAGGCGGGCGCGAGCCGCTGCTGTTTTCGTGCATTTTCTGCGGTTGCCATCTTCGTCGCGACCGCGAGCTCGGACTCGGCTTCTTCTTTGCGGCCCAGCTTTGAGAGAGTCAACCCGTAGTAATAGTGTGCAGTTTGAAACTGCGGAGCGACGCGCACAGCCTGTTTCAGGTAATCGGCGGCTGCGCCATATTGCTTCTTGCGAAATTCGAGTATGCCCATTCCAGTGAGCGCTCCGCCATGGTTAGGATCACGCGCGAGACACTTTAGGTAGTAATGCTCCGCCGTATCGGGAGTATCGTTCTGCAGCGCGATCTCGCCAAGCTCAAAGTAGGATTCGGTCTGTTCTGGCTTCAGCGCGATCGACTTGTTGAATTCATCGAACGCCTCGTTGTTTCTAAGGCCGATCTGCAAGATTCGTCCCAGACCGTAATGGGCGCCGGGGTCGTTCGGTCGCAGCCGAAGATAAGCGCGCATGGCGGCCTCCGCCTCAGGAAGCCGTTGCAGGTCCATCTTCACGCGGGCAACCGCGTACATCGTCATCGGGTCGTCCGGCCGCAGCAGAATCGACTGATGAAGCGACTCGTCAGCGTCGTTGTTCAATTGCATCTGGTTTTCAAGCACGCCGAGATCGAAGAGCAACGTGGCATCATCCGGAACAATCTTTGCGGCCCTCAGCAGATGGGAGAGCGCCTCGTCCATTTCTCCCTTGCTGCGGAGAAACAAGGCCGCCTTGGATGCGGCCTCCACCTCTCCGGCGCGAGCAACCTGGTTCCGAGGGTAAGTCGCCAACACGGACTCGAAGCGCTCCATAGCTTCGTCGTAGTGTTGCGCGGTCAGCGATGCACTTGCCTGTTGCAACGCATCCTCTTGTGCGCAAATGCCCCCAGAAGACGCTATTATGCAACAGATCGCAATCCATCTACGTGACATCTCCTCAAGTCTAACTCCATTCGTTTCCGCGATCGTGCCCAGACGAAGAGCCTGGCAATGCAGCCCATCGAGAATAGTTCATTTGATCCATCCGCAGAACCCGCCGGTTGGATACGATATTTTGAGTGTGAGGATCGCTAACTACTGTGTCTTCGTCTTCTGATTCCCTCTTTAGCCGCCGTCAGTTTTTGAAGCAAAGTGGCCTCTGCGGCCTGACGGGTTTGCTGTCCACCAAGGAGCCTGGCGCTTTTGACGGCACGGCCGTCTCCGCAACTCCTGCGATATCCCCGTCCGAGAAGAGGCCGAGTAAGGTATGGAAAAATCGCGCGCCACTGGCAGCTAACGCCTTCTACTTCTTGCCTCTTGGCTCCATTCAACCTGCCGCGTGGCTACGCCGCCAGCTCCGCATACAGGCTGACGGCCTGAGCGGACACCTGGACGAGACGTGGGTCGATGTCGGCCCCAACAGCGGCTGGCTTGGCGGATCGGGAGAGTCATGGGAACGCGGACCATACTTTGTCGATGGACTTTTGCCTCTGGCCTACTTGCTGGACGATGCCGGGCTCAAAGGCAAAGCTCAGAGATACATCGACTGGACGCTGAACAACCAGTGGGCCAATGGTATGTTCGGCCCAAGGTCCAACGACGACTGGTGGCCCCGGATCGTAATGTTGAAAGCGCTCACTCAATACCATGAGCTCACGGACGATGCTCGCGTAATCCCATTCATGCAGAGATATTTCGCATATCAACTGTCTGAGCTGCCAAAGCGTCCTCTGCGCGACTGGGGTAAGTTCCGCTGGCAGGACGAAGTGGTCAGCGTCCTTTGGCTTTACAACCGTGCGGGCGACGCAAATCTCCTCGCTCTCGCCCGGTTACTTCAGCAGCAGGGGTACGACTGGCCGGCTGAGTTCTCAGACTTCAAGTACACGACCCGGATTACCTCGGACTATCTGGGGTTGAACAAGGACCGCGGATTGACGGACTTAGCGCTCGCAACCCATGGAGTCAACAACGGGCAAGCGGTCAAAACCGGCCCGGTCTGGTCGCAGGTCTCTGGGGCAGACAATGATCGCTGCGCCGTGCTGCGTATGATCGCCCAACTCGACAAGTATCACGGCCTGCCCAACGGCATGTTCTCCTGCGATGAGCACTTTGCCGGCTTGAATCCTTCGCAAGGCTCGGAGCTGTGTACTGTTGTCGAGTACATGTATTCGCTCGAGCAATCTCTGGCAATCCTTGGCGATCCCGCCCTCGGCGACCGGCTCGAACGGCTTGCCTTCAACGCCCTTCCGGGGGCTTTCTCCGATGATATGTGGGTGCACCAGTACAATCAGGAGCCCAATCAGGTAGAGTGCAGTCTTCACCGCGAACCTTGGACCACAGACGGCCCGGAGTCCAACCTCTTTGGTCTGGAGCCTAACTTCGGTTGCTGCACCGCGAATTTTCATCAAGGGTGGCCTAAGTTCACTAATAGCTTATTCATGCTTTCGTGCGTCCAGGGCAGTAACTCGAATGACGGACTGGTTGCGATTGCCTATGCACCTTGCGAAGTCAGCGTCACCATTCGCGGCACCGCAGTCTGCATCACGGAAGAGACAGATTATCCATTCCGGGGTGCAGTGCGAATGACCGTCAATACCGCCTCGCCTATGGCCTTCCCCGTCCAGTTCCGCATTCCAAATTGGGCGGAAGGAGCGTCGATCAAGATCAACGGGCTTGTTCAACCAGCGCCCAGAGCAGGGACGTTTGCCGTTGTTGACCATAAGTGGAACTCTGGCGATAAGGTTGAGCTAAATTTCCCGCTCCAGCCGCGCATCTCACGCTGGTTCAATGATTCAGTTGCAGTGGAACGTGGGCCACTCGTCTTTTCTTACGGGATAGGCGAAGATTGGCTCAAGCTGAGGGATCGCGGCATGACCGCAGATTGGCAAATTTATCCCACAACGCAGTGGAACTATGGACTCGATCTGCAACCTGCGTCGCCCCTCAGGAGTATCTCGGTCACTGAGAATGAAATCTCCGATCGGCCCTTCGCCAAGAAGAATTCGCCCGTACGGCTTCACGTGAATGCCCGCAAACTTCCTGGCTGGCACGCACAAGAGGGTGTGGCCGATCCTGTCCCGCAAAGCCCCGTCGCGAGCCATGAGCCGGAGGAAACGATCACTCTGGTGCCTTATGCTGCTGCCAAGCTACGCATAACCGCCTTCCCGCATTTGGAGGCTGACCAGACTTGAGGAGGTGATCCCACGCATACCGCGTTGATAACTTGTTGAACAGCTTGTCATCCAATCGAAGTGCAGGTTCTGCGTCAGCGATTTCATCACGACAAGCTTCGTCAGTTATCTGAGGATGGTTGTCAGACGGCATCAGAATTTTTGCACTGCGCTGGCCTTGTGGACCCTCTTCAGCTCGTCGACAAATGGCATTGTGCGCATACGGGCCAGCCATCGATTCGTGGCTCGTCCTAAATTAGCCTAAACGGTGGTGAATATAAGCCACTGCCCGTATTATCTCTTCTCGGTTAGGAGGGAAGCTTGGTGAAGCGATATTTCACGCTGTTCCTGCTGTTGCAGACGCTCCTTGCTGCGGCGCAAGCCAATCGCTGGTCGGAAGACAAAGCGAACGCATGGTATGCGAAGCAGCCGTGGCTGGTAGGCGCCAATTTTATTCCGTCGGATGCGATCAATCAGCTGGAGATGTGGCAGCCGGATACTTTTGACGCGGCAGAGATCGACAAGGAGCTTGGATGGGCGCAGGAGATTGGCATGAACACGATGCGCGTTTTCCTTCAGGACTTGCTGTGGCAGCAGGATCCAGAGGGCTTTAAACGTCGAATCGACACATTTCTTGTGATCTCCGCAAAACACCACATCCGCCCGATCTTCGTGCTCTTCGATTCGTGCTGGGACCCTTATCCGAGGCTTGGGCCGCAGCACCCGCCGATCCCGGGAGTGCACAATTCTGGATGGGTGCAGAGCCCTGGCCGGAAGGCACTCGAGGATTCAACGGAATATCCAAGGCTGAAGGCATACGTCCAAGGAGTGGTGGGGGCTTTTGCGAACGACGATCGCATTCTTGCCTGGGATGTGTGGAATGAGCCGGACAACGCCAATGAAAGTTCGTATGGCAAGGAAGAGGCGCAGAACAAAGCCGAGCTAGTCCGGAAATTGTTGCCGCAAGCATTCGCGTGGGCACGCGAGGAACATCCAGTACAGCCACTGATCAGCGGCATCTGGAGGGGCGACTGGTCCTCCCCGGATAAGCTTGATCCTATGGCGCGAATTCAGGTCGAGAACTCCGACCTTATTTCGTTCCACAACTATAGTTGGCCCGAGGACTTCGAGCAACGGGTCGGCTGGCTGGAGCAATACCACCGTCCTATCATCTGCACGGAATACATGGCGCGGGGCGTGGGAAGCCTGTTCGACACGATCCTGCCAATCGCACAGAAGCACCGCGTGGCAGCGATCAACTGGGGCCTCGTTCAAGGCAAGACTCAGACGCATCTGCCTTGGGATTCCTGGTACCGCCCTTACACGCTCCAACAGCCGGCGGTCTGGTTCCACGAAGTCTTTCATCCCGACGGGACACCTTACAGGCAGCGCGAGGCGGAATTGATTCGCTCGCTCACTGCGGAATCGAACCGAGTTAACACGCACCGACCGTGAATGCACCCTGCCCACCTCAAAAGGCAAAGGCATTACCCGTGAGCTGTGCACTGCATATAAGACAGCGCAGACTGTAGCCAAGAAGAAATAACTAATCGTGCCTGCAGGAAATGGGATGACAAGACGCGAGATGTGTTCCGAGAGGCGGTCAGCTATTGCTTGGGCGATCATCTTCCTGCTGGCGGCTGTCCCTCTATGCGCTCAGTGTGACAAGGGTGTGATTCCCGCGGAGTCTGGGACCGCTTCCCGCGCGATCTCGTCCGAGATGGTTCCGGGCAACTTCGTCGACGTGACAGCGAGCTCAGGCGTAAACTTTTTGCATCAGGCGCCGCACACTTCCAGGAAGTATTTGATCGAGACAATGGGCTCGGGTGTCGCGCTCTTCGACTACGACAATGATGGACGGCTCGATCTCTTCCTGGTGAATGGTGCGCCCTTCGCGGACCCAACCGCGAAAGGAACGATTCCTGAGAAGACGGGCCCGAAATATTGGAACCGACTGTATCACCAGAAGGTGGATGGGACGTTTGAAGACGTGTCCGAAAAGGCGGGACTGCGGGGGGTAGGTTATGGCATGGGCGTAGCCGTTGGCGATTATGACAACGATGGCTATGAGGACCTATATGTAACTGCATATGGTGGAAATAAGCTGTACCACAACAACGGGAATGGAACGTTTACCGATGTGACGGAGAAGGCAGCCGTCGGAGGCAGCGGGTGGTCCAGTTCGGCGGCTTGGATCGACCTGGATGGGGACGGCTTTCTTGATCTGGTCGTGCTGCGCTATGTGACTTGGGACTGGGATGACGTGTGGTGCGGCGAACATCGTGAGGGCTACCGAGGTTATTGCCATCCGGATGTGTTTCCGCCGATTGCGATGCTCGTTTACCACAATAACGGCAATGGGACATTTACAGAAGAAGCGCACAGACTGGGATTAGACAAGCCGGCGAAAGCTCTGGGTATCGCGATTGCGGATTACGATCAGGATGGTCATCCGGACATCTTCGTTGCGAACGACTCGATGGTGGAATTTCTCTTTCATAACAAGGGAGACGGAACCTTCGAGGAAGTGGGGTTGGAAGCGGAGGTCGCGGTTGACAGCGAAGGACGGACCTTTGCTGGCATGGGCGCAGATTTCGCCGACTATAACAACGATAGCCTGCCTGACTTGATCGTTGACAACCTGGCGAACCAGAAGTACGGCCTTTATCAAAATGCTGGGGATGGAACCTTCACCTACTCGAGCTACACTTCGGGTATCGCCGGTATGACGCTACTGCACTCGGGTTGGGGCGTTCGCTTCCTGGATTACGACAACGACGGCTGGAAGGATCTCCTGATTGCGCAAGGGCACGACCTGGATACCATCGAATTGACGTTTCCCCAGCTGCACTATCGCGAACCGATGCTGCTGGCACGCAATATTGACGGTAAGAAGTTTGCCGATGTTTCTCCAGTCTCAGGCGATATGTTTACAAAACGCTGGGTCGGCCGGGGGATGGCGATTGGAGATATCAACAATGACGGGCGCATCGACGCAGTCGTCACCGAAAACGGTGGACCGGCGCACATTCTGATCAACGAGACGAAGACGGCGAACCATTGGCTGGGGCTCAATCTGATTGGGCACAGGAGCAACCGTGACGCCATAGGCGCGGTGGTGAAAATCACGACATCCACAGGCTCGCAATGGGAGACACTGAGCACTTCCGGTAGCTATCTCTCGTCAAGCGACAAGCGTCTGCACTTTGGTCTTGGGGCGGCTGGGATCGCGCAGACTGTTGAGATTCATTGGCCGAGCGGATTTGTGCAAACTTTGAAGGATGTAAGGGGCGATCGCTACGTGACCATCGATGAGCCGGTCGACGGCTTACCGCTAGGGGAGAAATAGACGCAGGTTCTGCGCCTGTGACTCGCCAAATTGCCATCTGAGCGCAAACGCAACCCGCGTTTTGAACTCGCAGGCAGATTCGGCAGGGCATATAGGTGGGCGGCGAGAGATCAGCAGCCACACCTCGCCCTCAGTTCATCTTCAACTCGGAAACTGGTCCGCTTTGGCTGAATGCCAAAGCTCTTCACTGTGTCGATGACTCCCTCATTGAAGCTCGCGCCGCGATCAAAGATCAGGTAGCCGGGCGCCTAGTCGTAGGGGAATGCCTCACGCAACTGCTGAATAACCGAATAACCCAGGCACTGCTCGGATGCTTGGTCACGTTGCAGTGAAGGATACGCCGTCGATCATGCGCGTGGACGAAGAAGCAGTAAAGCACGCCGAAGGTGAACGTCGGCACGGTGAAGAAATCCATTGCAGCAATCGCTTCACGAATGGCTTTTCAGAAACGCCACCCATCGCTTCGCCGGATCGGAATTCCTTGGCGCTTTCCGCATCCAGCGCAAGACGGTCGGTTCAGAAAGGTCGAAGCCAAGCATCTTCAGTTCGCCATGAATGCGCGGCGCACCCCAGGTCGGGTTCTCGGCGATTTAGGAGCTCTTCCTGGCCAGCGACTTGAATTGACAAAACCAGCTTCGTGCTACCAAATCAACATGCCGTTCTTTCTGACTCACGCAAGCTCCTAGGGTAGATCAGGTTATGAAAACAACCCCGTTACCTACCCTCGGCGGCCTGACGCAGACCAGAGAATTGCGGAGGGCATCATGAAGTCTGGCTCTTGCATTCGTGCCAAGTCCTGATTGAACTGTTGCTCAGTGATGTAGCCAGCTTGGATCATGGCGTCCCGCAGCTGCTCATAGTTTGCGCGCATGAGCGAAGCACCGGGACTATTCGCCTGCCACATGAATATTCGACCCTCCGCTCCTGGATTGAGGAGCCCATACTTACGAAACCGATGCAGCAAGAATCGGCCAAAGCGCCTCTCAACTCCACGGCTCTCCATCAACCGAAACATAGCAATATGGGTCTTCAGAAGCGTTTCGCCAGGGTTCACCTCCGGATCGGGAACAAGCGAGGCGGAATCAAACTCCTCGCTCAGAAGCCATCCGCCCGGTTTGAGCGCGCTTATCATACGCTGCAGGACTTCCTCCCGTTGCGGGACATGGATCAGCACCAAGCGTGCGTATACCAGATCAAAAGCGGCCTCCGGCAAGGGATCCGACACAATATTGTGCTGCCACACCTCAACGAGGGGATGGTTTAGCGCTTTCAGAAAGCGTGGATCAATATCGGTAGCGACCACCCGGCCCGTGCCGCCGACGCGAGCGGCAAGCCAGCTCGCAATTGATCCGCCACCGCCTCCGATCTCCAGGCATTGCCAACCGATATCAACCCCGCAGTTCTCGAAGTGGCGAATCGACCCGGGATCAAAGAGGGAGGCTAGCGCATTGAAACGCGCCGGCGTTTCACGTCCGGCATTGTCAAGCAAATACGAAGAATCTGCAGGGGCCCGTTCGTGGATGGTTTCGCTAGTGTCCATATGTTTCTCCGTGTGTTTTGCCGAAAACAGGGCGATGAGTTCATTCCGGAAGTTGATCACTTCGCGGTTCCTGAAACCAAAAACTCGCAGCAAATGCAATTCCTAACACCAGCACGGTCGTTACACCTGCGGAGTAGGTTAGACGAGCAGGCGCGTCGCTCCCAGGCATCATGTTCGAGAGTTGGGTCGTTAAAAGTGCTGCCGACACTCCGATCACCCTGCCACCAATGTTCATCGCGAAACTCTCGCCTGTGCCTCGCAAGTAGGTTGGATAGAGACGAGGCAAATAGTTTCCCCAAAAGCTGTGTAGTCCATTAAAGAGCCCTTGCGCACAAAACACCGCGACCTTGAACATAGCCAAGCCGTCTCGCGCGGCGAAGAAGAAGAGCCAGCAGAAGGCCACGACCGCAGGTCCCAGAAAGACGCGCAATAGTCGCCGCCGCGCCACAATGCGAATTACCAGCAACGCAAAAACCAGACGGCCGGAGATTGAGCCCAACTCTTGAATCAGATAGACAGTGCTGACTGTTTGTTGCATTTGCTTTGGCGAGAGGTGGTGCAGCTCAACGATTCCAGGAACAATGCGAGGTGTATGTTGAAGGCCGCCATATGGTATCGCGAAAGTGCAGGCCATCATTAGCGTCGCCAGCAACGTGGCTTTGCGCATGTGGGGGCGAAAAAGCTCTCTAGCTTGGACGCTTCAGCATCCCTTTAGATTTTCTATCCCGCCAAACCGTAGATTCTGGCAGGAAGGGCCGGACCACCATAAGGGGAATAGCAGGAATAAGACCAGAGAGTAGGGTGTAACGCCATGCCTCGTGTCCACTGTGGATGGCTGGCAGGCGTTCCCCGTAGGTCACTGCCAGGTAATACGCACCGCTCACCATGAGCCCGCCCAGAGCGTAACAACTTTGGGTATAAGCGAGTGCCAATTCTCTTTGTTGGGGAACCGGGAAGAGTTCGGCCAGCCAAGCGACCGCAGCCACGGTCTCGACACATACCCCTATCATGGTCGTACAGCGTAGAACCAGTAGTATGGGGAGGGAAACGGCGAAGCCTGCCGCGCAAGCTGAGAAGGCGTACAGCAATATGCTCCAGACCAATACGCGGCGGCGGCCGAAGAGATCTGTGAAATAACCACCTAACAAACCGAAGCAGCCGCCGGCCACCGCAGGAAGAAAGAAAAACAATCCGACCCACAAGTTGAATTCCGCGGTGCCAGGTTTAAGACGTCCCAGAGTAGATACAACAGGCCCCACGATGAGTGCTGTCATCAGCGATTCATACAGATCAAACGCGAAGCCAAGGCCAGCTACTGCGCAGACAAGCCACTGGATCGCTGTCAGAGTGGGAACCTCGCGCGTAGATTCGGGCACTTGAGTTCCGATTGCGGGCGCGCTAGGTTGACTCGACTCGAGTTTCATTACTTTGAACCTCTATCGAGAGCCACTTTAAGCCGTGGACTACTTATGATACAAGTTTAAATAATTCAATAATTGTTGAGTAATCATCAGTAATGGATTTTACTTCCCGACAGCTCCGAGCCTTCCTGCTTGTAGCGCAGCATCACAGTTTCACCCGCGCCTCCGAAGCACTGTTCATTACTCCGTCAGGATTAAGCGTCTTGATTCGGGAGTTGGAAACCCAACTTGGGTTTCGCCTCTTTGATCGGACTACACGCCATGTCGTACTCACTACATACGGACGTGAATTACTCTCAGCCACGCGGCGAAATCTAGAAGAGCTCGATGCCGCCATGTCACGTATTGGACAAACTGCGAGGGGCGCTCGGCAATCGCTAACTGTTGGTGCACCTGCGCTGGTCTCGGCCAATGTCCTGCCGCAGGCAATCAAGGAATTCCGGACTCAATGCCCGTCGGTAAATATCCAGTTGTTTGATTCTGACCTGACCACCCTCCTGCAGAGAGTTCAAGCCGGCAAACTCGACATGGCCTTGGGCACATTTGGAAACGCACCCGGAGTCAGGCGCACCCCATTCTTTCGGTTTTCCTTGATGTTGATAGGCCCTGACAAGGATCCGGCAATTCGTCGGGCATCCGCTACCTGGTCGACGTTAAAGGGCGAAAGGCTAATCTCACTGCGGGCGGCCAGTCCGATACAGCAACTGATCGACAAATATCTCGCGCGAGCGGGTGTGTCGCCAAAGGTCGTAATGGTTCTGAATGCTCTCGATACGCAGATTGCAATGGTAGAAGCCGGCGAGGGGATCGCCGTCATACCATCGTTTGGCTTACCTGCATGTCGCAACCGCAAGGTCGTGATGATCCGGCTAATCAATCCAGTGGTGACCCTGGATTTTCACCAGATCCGAAGTCGAGGCAGAAAACTCCCTCCGGCTGCCGAAGAATTCACGTCTTTCCTTAAGAACTACATTGCTCGATGGGCAGGACGTGCCGGTGTGCTTTAGGTCAGCAGTGACTTTGCTCTTGTTCTTTGAGAAAGGCGCGAGCGGTCTCGATCAAATGAAGACCGCACACCGGGATCACTTAGGCATGGACTCGTCCAAAAAGGCGAACACGTCAGGCTCCCAAATGCTCACGCCGAGAAAGGGAAAGGCGTGCCCGTCATCGGCCGTCTTTCCGATTGGAGGATAGATCTTCAGCAGGTGTGGTTTACCGAGTTGCTGCAGTCTTGCGTCCAGGGCCTTGCCCGGCGCGAGCGAGTAGTCGTTTGCGGCATGAATGAAGAATACCGGCATTTTGATCTGCGTCGTAGCCGTCAGGAGCCGTGTTCGCAGCTGTGCTGACCGATCCCAGCTATAGCCGGCACCGGAGAAGATCACGACGGCGCGCAGGTTAGGTTCGCGCTCTGCCATGAGTAATGTGAGCGAGCCACCAAAGGAGTGTTCGACCAGAAACACTTTGTGCGCATCTACCTCCGGGAGTGCCCGCAAATAGGCCAGCCCGGATAGGGCATCGTTCAGTCGCCCAACCTCCCCGCTCCGGCAATTCAACCAACTTCATCCAGACAAGAGCATCTTCGTCGCAATCTCGCGCTCCCATCAACCTCTCGCTGTGCCTTCATGAATGATGCAGGCTAGGACGATGGAAATGGCAGCTTCAGGAAGACGGCCACGCATAAGATCGCGGCGATGCCGCCAATGTAGGATCCATATAATATCGCCTCCTCCGACTCTAGTGGACAGCAGGGAAACGGGTTCCCTTGGAGTATGATTCGCGGGTGTAGTTTTTCCGGGGAGTAAATCCGACCAATCCAATAGGAGAGCACAATGCCGAACTATTCACCAGAGTGCCAACCGATAGCCAGCAAAATAAAGGGTCTCCAGGGTGACATATCTTCGCTGCAAAAAACTCTGCAGAAAGCCGCACCTGGAGAAAAAGCCGGACTCATCGCACAAATCAAGAAGTTCCAAGGCCAGATCGCACAAGAGCAGGGCTTATTGGACGACTGCGTCAAAAAGCATCCCTACCATCCGCCCCCGCCGCCGCCAAAGAATCCCTGCTTGTCTCTCTTGAAAGAGCTGAACCATCTGCAGTTGGCGTTAGGTGCTGAAATCCAGAAAGCCCTCGCACCTCTGCAGAAAGACTTGCAGCACGCGACAGGTGGGGAGAAGGTGGCGCTGCTCGCGCAGATCAAGGCGATTCGCGCCGACTTGACGAAAAACAGTTCGCTGGCAAAACAGATAGCCGCCAAGCAAAAGGAATACGACGCCTGCCTCAAATCGCATGGAGGATTGCTGGCCCTGGACGCAACGTTCAAGGGAAAGGCGACCATGCAGACCGATAACGACAACGCGCCAGGCCCCTACACACAGGATGTCGCCATCGGGCTTAACTTTGGCGATTGGGACCACTCCGATGTCAGCATCACAGACTTCCCGGCGATTTCCGTCACGTTTGACACTCCCCTGGGCACCAACACCACAACAGTCACTATGATATCCGGCTCTGGACACTATGACCGGCAGGGCCATTATCTGGCGATGAACCTCGATCTATATTTTCACCACAGCCTCAGTGTCGCCGGCGATTCGAGGCTCGATATCCAGCTCTCAAACACCGTCCCGATGACCAGTGACGGCAAGATCTCCGTCTTTGGCAGCGCGCCATTTCAGGGTGGATATCTCGGCGGAAATGAGTGCTCCTTTGAGGTTCACGGCAAGATAGCGCCCCATCCCTAGGAGTTTTTCACGGCATCGAACGTTTGCGCAACGATGCTCAGTTCGGTCAAATACTCCAGATTCCGAATTGCAAAGAATGTTGCGAATGCCTGACAAAAAGGAACAAGATTTTGCAACGGAACCTTGTCGTACTATTTTGACGTTTGGTGTAGTGAGCCCAGGTTTCGGATGGGGTGAGCGAGTGGGTGTATCAAATCGAGTCAAACCGCTAAGTACAACGACCGCTACCAGAGAACTGGCCCGAGGTTCCGAAGGTCATGATGGAAATAGGCATGATTGAGCTCAGACAGGCTTGGGAACAGCATATCTTTCTTGAAAACGAGGCTAGGATATAAGCGCGGCACGCTGCTTCCTGAGGAAAATAATTCATAACCTGATCGAGGAGCAGCAAGATCAGGACGGTTCAAAGGGTGAAGGAGAGAGCGAGGACGGTTCTCCTTCCAATGGAGAGCGCGCAGATCAACTCAACAATCCGAGTGCAGATGGTTAGCCTACTCCGCCGGCAACGCCGGGCGGCCTTGGCCAGGTACTTGATGCAGCTGAGCCAGAAGGAGGAGACCGCGACACTATAGCTGAACAGGCACGGGAATGGAAGATCGCCGTCGAGCAGGCAGAGAACATCGCGAGACTTGCCGGTAAGCTGCCGGCTGGTGTCACTCGCAGCCTCGAACAATCGGAGGCTGATGTGTCGACTGGCGAGAGTTGTTGCGCCGTGCATGATCGGAGACAATTCCCTCAAACTACAGCTGGATACCGCCCAACCGGCGGCACATCTGGGCTGAGTGTACCTTCCTGGTGTCAGGTCTGGAGGCACAAGGGAATCGCCATTGCCGTCGATTGCTCAGGGTCGATCAGTGCGCGCCAGTTGGGTCTCTTCGAGGCGGAAATTCGCTCCATCCTAGCTAGAGGAACAACGACCGAGCCGGGTGCATGTCCTCTACTTCGATAGCGAGGTTCATAAGGCCGAGGTCTACCATGCGGGGCAGCCGATCTCACTTACCCCAGTGGGCGGAGGAGGGATGGACTTCACGCCCTGCTTCCACTGGTTGGACGCGCGCGGAATTGTGCCGCAGACCCTGGTGTTCCTTACAGATCTATGTGGTGCGTTCCCCGCGGAGGCTCCTCCTTATCTGGTGTTGTGGGCCTCCACCGAGTCGCGCCAGGCGCCATTCGGGCAGGTGATTTCCATGGAAGCGGCTTAGCACCCGCTTCCATGGGATAGATCTTCACTTAACCTGCGCACAGAACGAATCAGCGTCCGATTAAGTCCTGTTGTGGGAAGTCTCACCAGATAGTAACGAAAACGGGCCAGCCTTCCGCGATGCCATTTCCGAATTACTGGAGCCTGGCCGGCTTTTACATTACCGATCCGCGAGTTCGAGAGAGTCGGGAGGTAGACTGATTGCGAACTGGCTTTCCCCAAATAGTGGAGCGTCGCGATGACGAATGTTCAATGTTCCGGCATCGATCCCGGTCAACGTCGGCTCAACGGTCCGCAAACAACGGGCCGAAACTACCGCAATCTTTCGCGACCGGCCTTCGAAATGGCCAACGACGACGATGTTGTCGTGCCCATGCGCGATGGCGTTACCTTGCTGGCGGATGTGCACCGACCTTCTACGCCTGGCAAGTACCCAGTGCTGATTGCCGCGTCCCCCTACCCGCGGCAGATTCAAAACCTGGGTGCCCCCGCCGGCTTTATTGAGGCGGGTGCCACGGATTTCTTTGTCCCCCGCGGTTATGTTCACGTCATCGCGAATTGCAGGGGCACGAGTGGTTCTGGCGGCACCTTTGGCTTTTTTGACAGTCAGGAACGTCGAGATATGTATGACCTTGTGGAGTGGGCTGCGCAACAACCATGGTCGGATGGCAATGTTGGCATGATCGGCATCAGTTACTTTGCCGGGACGCAGATGGAGGCCGCAGTTGAGCGACCGCCGCATCTCAGGGCCATCATGCCGATCGCCGGCACGTTCGACCTTTACGAATCGGGCACACATCACGGACTGATGAGCAGCGGGTTTATCACGCCGTTTCTCTACATGATCGGCATGACATCCGGTCACACGAATAAGCTTTGGCGTAGCAAGCTAGTGGGCGCGATGCGCACGCTCCTGCTCACACCAGCCATTCACAAGAAGTTTGAGATGGCCAATGGCGAAGCTGCGATCGCAGGTTTGAAAGTCCTGCTCAACCTGCACCACGATCCGCATCCATGGGATGACCTCTGGCGCGCCATTGCTGCAGAGCATCCGTTGCGAGATGCCTGGTGGGAAGATCGCAATCTACTCCCATTACTGGATCGGATCGAGATCCCTGTTTATATCGGCTGCGACTGGCAGAATGTGCCGCTGCATCTACCGCATACCTTTAAAGCCTATGAGCGGCTGACCAATAGCAAGCATCTTCAAGTTGCCATGATGGGAGAGCATGGACTCGCATGGCCCTGGGAGAGCCTTCACATCGAGGCGCTCGCGTGGTTCGACCAGTGGCTCAAGAGGGAAGAAACGGGCATCCTCGACGGGCCACGCGTTCGCTACGTCATTCCAGAGGCCGAAGGCTGGCGAACCAGCGACACATGGCCTGTCCCTGAGGCATCGCATCATGCTTATGCATTGCGGGCAGACGGGTTTTTGAATGAAGACGAAGGCGACGCCGGTTCCAGGACGTATATGAACCTTGGCAGCGGCCTTAACCGTCCGCGGGGAAGCGAAACCGACCCTCCATCGTTCTTGGAGTGGACAACTGCCCCGTTGGGGCATGATGTTGATGTGATTGGTCCGATTGAATTGCAGTTGGATGCAGCTTGCTCCGCACCGGACACTGCATTCATCGCTTTCCTGCAGGATGTGTACGACGACGGCAACGCGACCAACATCACCGCGGGGTATCTTCGTGCCGGATTGCGAGAGGTAGATGAAGAACAGAGCAAACAAGCAGCGCCGGTGCTTCCCTGCAAAACCTTTGAAGCAGTTCCGATTGGCCAGAAGGTCACATACCGCATTCCCTTAGTGCCCAATGCTCGACGCTTCAAGGCCGGTCACAAGTTGCGGCTTTATCTCACGACGGACGACCAAAATAAGGATGTCCCAGCGCCCCTCGAATTTAGGCATGCTTCGGTCGGCACGAGTTCATTCAACACGGTGTTTTCATCGTCACACTTAGCGCTTCCCGTGGTCGAGTAGGCTGATCACGGATCGGCCCAAAAAAACGCCCTTCGCGGAAGCGTGCCGCGAACGCGCGCGGCGCCTACGTGTGCGGCTTGAGCGATAGCGAGGCGGAGGGCCGCTTGAGCCTCGCGGCTAATTGTAGTATTTCGGCCTCAAGATCAGTCCTGTAAAACGTCAGTCCTCTATCCGACCTGCTCCGCTCTAGCTCCATCCACTACGCACAGCTTTTCTTGCGGAGCAGCTCCGATAGAATACTGACGTTATACAGCAACTTGGATCTCTGATTCCGTGTAGCAAGCACTTGGTGAGAAACAATGGGACCGACCTTTCAGAATGTCTTGCACTCAGTTTGCGGAACCTTTCTTCACGTTGATGCGATCTCTTCCTCTAGGTCGTCGTCGTGGCCGATTTTGCGAGACCGCTCAAATTAATCAAAATGCTGCACCAGCGGTTAGCCGACGGAACCGCACGGAAGAGTTCGATCGAAGATCATTATGATGAGGAGAACTACGCTCAGCGCTCCCATGACCACGGCGAGGTTATGCAGGCCGTGGTCGGTCGCATGCTGACCGTACATGATGCCAAGAAGACTGGTCGAAGTCATCGCGCCGATATAAGTCGCCGTACGTTGCAAACCAGAGGCAGTGCCGATCTCAGCCGCAGGCGCTTGGATGTAAACCGCTGCCTGGGTAGCGGTGGACGTTAGACCTGTCGGCAGGCCAAAGAACATGACGGCCGTGGCGATCATCCATACAGGTGCTTGGTGGTTGATCAGGAACAGAAACAAGCAACCAATCAGGGCTGCTCCGATCCCGACGATGAAGGGAGTACGGATGCTCCTGGTGCGTGCACCCGCGAGCGATGCCACTGCGGCAACGACGGACATCGGCATTGTGATGAGGCCAGCTTTGGAGCTACTGAAACCAGCACCGGCTTCAAGCCATTGAGCGAAACCGTAGAGAATGCAATAAACGATCAGCAAGATCGCGGCGATACGCAGATAGGTCACGGTCAGGGGGCGGTTGCGGACCAGCATCTGCACGTCGATGAATGGCTGCTTTCGGCGCAAGGAGTGAATGACCAGCACGACTCCTAAAACGGCGGCAACAGGCAAGACGAGCCACATGGGATGGTCGAGATTCATCAGGAACAGCATTAGGCTCAGCAGAAAGGCCGCGAAGAGTGCGATGCCGATCAAATCGAGTTCTTCCATCAAGAGGACAAGGCTGCCGGCAGGCCGCTCATCTTTGGGAACCCACAGAAGAACGAGGAGGATGGTGAGCAGCGAGAGGGGAAGGTTCACCGTGAAGATCGAGTGCCACCCAAAGTATCCGGTCAAAACTCCGCCAAGCACAGGCCCGATGGCGGTCGTCGCAGTTCCGGCAAACGACATAAAGCCCATGGCGAGACGAGGCGGGGCCGCACCAATACTGTCCGCCTGCGTGCGGAAAATGCACATCGCAGACGGATAGGCCCCCGAGGTTCCTATTCCGAGCAGAACACGAACTGCGATCAGCGTGCCCAATGACGGAGCGATTGCGCCGCCGATGCCAGCGAGCGCCACGACACAGAGCGAGAAAAGATAGACTCGGCGCGGGCCAAACAGGTCCGCCAGGCGCCCCATCGTGGGCTGGGCAATGGCACTGGTTAGGTAAAGGCCCGCGATGAGCCATCCGGTCTGAGCGACGCTCGCGTGATAGTCCCTTGCGATCGCCACCAGCGCCGTTGAAATCATCGTCGAATTGATCGGATTCAGCGTCGATCCGAGCGCGAGCGGCGTGACGAAACGAAAGCCGAAGGGTGCATAGTGCGTTGGAGAAGACTCCTTGGCCTGCTCGACGTCGGTTGCCAGGTCAACGCTCACGAGGCCTCCAAGCGCCGGATCAATTCGACGGTGGAAACGAGGGATGCATACCCCCTTCCGATTTCACTGGACACCTTAAGCAAGGGCGGCGATGACCTCATTGGTCTTCCTTACCCTCGCCAGACGTGGAAAGGTCTTCTCGAAGGCGAAGCGGTGCTGATCAGCGTCCTGCGCAGAGCAGGCGTCTTCTACAACCACAAAGGCGAAGCCGAATCCCGTGCCCTGGCGGGCGGTGGATTCGACGCCAACGTTACTGGAGATGCCGGTGAGGACAACTGTGTCAACGCCGCGGCTCTCGAGCTGCTGCTCGAGGTTTGTGCCGGCAAAGGCGCCCCAGTGGCGCTTCGTGATGAGGATGTCGTCGGGTTGGAAACCCGCGGAAGCGGCGATCTCCGAGGCTACAGCGGGTATTGGCTTATCACCCATGTTGTGCGGCTCGTCGACTGGAAACTTTAGCAAATCGTTCAGGTCGACGCGAACATATACAACTGGTGCGCCGTTGGCGCGGAAGGCTTCGGCGAGTCTTTTTGAGTTTTCAACGATCTGAGCGGCGGGATGGGGCGCAGTATTCATCCCGACGATTGCATTCTGCAGGTCGATGATGACGAGAGCGGTTTTTTTTGAGTCGAGATTCAATGAGTTCAACGTAGCTCCAGAAAAGCCGAGGATACACTCGACTTTACTTTTTAAAGATACGAGAATGCCCTCGACTTTGTCAAATTCTGTACGGGGAAGCCGCAACGATGATTGCTATCGCCGAACCAATGAGATCTCGGCGCTCAACTGCTGGTCAGCTCTCGATGTACGCACTCGTCGCGCGCCGCACATCTGCGACGGGAAGTTTAACGCTGAACTTGGCTCCATAGTCTGGATTGTTCTCAGCCCATAATTGCCCGTCGTGCCCTTCAATAATGGATCGGGAAACGGCCAGACCTATGCCCATCCCCTTCTCTTTACTAGTTATGAAGGCGTCAAAAATATTCTCAGTGTCCTTCAGGCCTGGTCCACTATCTATGACTTCAATCAGAACCTCCCCTTCGTTCACGAGTCTGGCTCTTATCATGAGGTGAGGCGGCCGGGCGTTGCTTTCCATCGCCTCGATACCGTTCGAGATAAGGTTGATTAATACTTCCTGAATTTGAATTTGTTCGACTAAGATTGGTGGCAGATCACCCGCAATTTGTACATCAATGGGAATTTCATCTCTCTTCCCGTCTTCATGAACAAATCGTATCGCTTCGCGGATGATCTGCGACGGCCACGCGTGCTTCTTCCTGAGCGGTTGCTGTTTGAACAACGCCCGAATGTGCTGCATCCTTTTGTCGGCAACGCGCCCATCACGCAGCGCTCGTTCTATGGAAGTCATTGCTTCACTGAAATTCGGTGGACTGTTTGATAGCCAGCGCCGAGCTGCCTGCGCGTTTGCGATTACAGCAGTAAGAGGCTGGTTTAATTCGTGCGCGATAGATGCGGACAACTCAGCTACGGTCGCGATGCGCGATGTGCGCGCCAGCTTTACACGGGTTTCCCGTAAGTGATCCTCCGCTCGCTTTCGCTCGTCCACATCGACGCTGATCCCGAACCACTGTGCGATCTGCCCGTCTTCGTCTCTCAGGGGTTCTGCACGACTCAAATACCAACGATAAATCCCGTCCGCTCGCCGGAACCGATGTTCAACGCCATAGGAGCTCCCACTCGCGAGTGCCTTCGTAAATTCACGGACGACATATCCCCGCTCCTCAGGGTGAATGGCTTCAACCCATCCCCAGCCCAGGATCTGATCCAGGGTCATTCCAACGTAGTCACGTGCCCTCTTATTGAAGAAGGTAGCCTTTCCATCAGGGGCGGTCGAATACAAGATCTTAGGAACCGTGTCCATCATCCTCTGCATCTGATGCTCAGATTGTTGGAGGGCAAGTTCTGGCGCCTTCTGAGCAGTCGTTTCGAGCATGATTCCGTGAAACGCAATCGTCTCTCCGGTGTCATCGTGGCAAGCGGCAACGCTGGTGTGAAACCATCGGTATCGCCCGTCGGCGCACATCAATCGATTGACAGTGTCATATCCAACGCTTTCCGTGAGCAATCGATTCCAATGATTTGAAGTTTCCTCAAAATCATCCGGGTGGATCAGATCGATCCAACCCTTCTGCTGCAGATCCACAAGTGTTCTTCCGGTGTACTCGATCCCTTTTTGATTGACGTAGACGATCGACCCGTCTGGTGCGGTCTTGAACAGAACCGCAGGGAGATTCTCGGCAAGAAGATTCAGTTGCAGGTCACCCTCCCTGAGGGCGGTTTTCTTCGGTTCGAGATCCAATGAGTTCAACGTACCCTCCAGAATGCGAGGACACTCTCGACTTTATGCGTATACAATACGAGGATGACCTCGACTTTGTCAAATCCTGTCCGGGTGAAGCCGCAGCAGGAGCGCGCAACACGGCGGCTTGCGAATTTTCTGGATGCTGCAGCGGAACTCTTCGCAGAGATTGGTTATGAAGCCGCAACGATGACTGCTATCGCCGAGCGTAGCGGTTCCGGGATTGGCACGCTCTATCACTATTTCCCAGACAAGCAATCCATGGCCTTCGCTCTTCTGAACCAATATGCACAGAAGATCGAGGCGCATTGGAAGCCCCTGATGGAACAGGCGGAGACCCTATCCCACGCCGCGTTTGCGGAGACGTTCCTCGAACGCATTACTGAATTCCTACGGCAACGCCCCGCCTATCTGAAGTTGCTCGCCGCGCCGATCCGGTTTTCCCGTGATCCCGCTACGCGCAGGGCTTTGCGCGTTGCTATCGCGAACGCCTTTCGAGCGAAGGACCCATCGCTCACCAGCGAAAAGGCTGTGTTGGCCGCAAACATCACTCTTCAGATGGTCAAGGGCATGACAACGCTCTACGCGGAAGCAGGTCCGAGGGAGAAGCCTCTGATCATCGCAGAATATAAGAAGGCCCTGACACTGTATCTGGGAAGCGTTTTGTCCGAGGACAAGCGGCCTTCAAAAGAGAGGCAACGGTAAGGCAGGCCGTTTCTCGACACCGCACTGTGAGCGTTGAGGTGCTTGCGGTTGGGGAAAACTCGGACGTTGGCACATGGACGCAAAGTCAGCGTCTCGTACACACTTGGGAGCGATGAACTACGTCACAAGCTCTTCAACGGATAGACGTTTTACGTCCAGGTGGACTGGATTTGTAGACACTGCCGACTTATGGGGACTAATGCGTGCGAGAACCTGCGCCCGCCCTGCCATCAGGCCGGGACGAGCTAGAGAAGATTCAGTTTCTGCTTGGCCATATGTCAGTCCAGACAACGGAGCGTTCCCTAGGGTGCAAGCAGCGGATTCATAATGCCGTGAATGACCGAATTGGCCTCGAGCAATCCAAGTCTGCTGTTCTGAATAGCCTGACCTCTCCAAGTTCCCAGCGAACTGATGATCATGCGATGACCGATCACTCTGTTTGGTCAACCGCCATCATTCGTTCTTGATTCATCCGGCCACCGTGCACTTCGATTTTTAGAGAGAGCAGTTTCGATCTCACGAAGATCCGCAGGCGTTAGCTGAACATCGATTGCTCTCAGGTTCTCGTGCAGGTGATCGGCACTTCGTGTGCCGGGATTCGGAACAATGAACGGCTTTTGCGCGAGCAGCCAAGCCAGCGGAATCTGAGCCGGTGTTGCATTCTTCTTCTCAGAAAACTGTCTGAGAAAATCAACAATCGGCATATTTGCTGCAATGTTTTCAGAAGAAAAGCGTGGGAACTCAGATCGCACGTCCATTTTTGGGTCGAACTTCGTTTGAGCATCTATTTTCACTGTTAGATACCCTTGTCCCATTGGACCCCAAGGCAATTCTTAACTCTTCACAAGTTTTCAGTACACTGTTCTGCTCTACATCTCTGTTCATGAGCGAGTATTCCGTCTGAACTGCGCTCACCGGTTGAATGGCATGTGCGCGGCGGATTGTCTTTGCACTTGCCTCGGATAGACCGAAGTGCAACACTTTTCCTGCTGCGATCAGCTCTTTTACCGCGCCGGCTACGTCTTCAATTGGCACGTTCGGGTCGACCCGGTGCTGGTAATACAGATCAATGTGGTCGGTTCTGAGGCGCTTCAGGGACTCCTCAACCACTCTCCGGATGTGCTCCGGCCGGCTGTTAAGAATAAGGCCTCCCTTTTCATTGTCGAAGCCAAATTTGGTTGCGATAGCGACTCTGTCGCGGATAGGCGCGAGCGCCTCTCCGACAAGCTCTTCGTTGGTGTAGGGACCGTAGAATTCGGCTGTATCGAAGAACGTGACGCCTTTTTCATGGGCTGCACGAATCACCCCAATGCCTTGATTCTTGTCGGGGGCGGGTCCGTAGTTGCCGCTGGCATTCATGCAGCCGAATCCCATTGCTGAAACTTCTAATGTTCCGAGTTTCCGTCTTTTCATGGTGTTTCACTCCTCACTTCAACCCTAGCGACCTCCGAGGCATCAGCGGTAGACCGATTCTGTCGAGTCATTGCCTATTCGTCCGGTAGTTATGATTGAGTGGTACGGCTCGCGCGAACCGCCGGTTATCCTTAGGAGAGAGGAGGGCGCCTCAAAAATGCCGAAATACAGGAAAATTGGCGATGCAAATGCATCCATGCTCTCCCACCTTCTAGCCGAGCTGGCGAAGAAGATTAGCAATTCACTTGGTGACTCGGGTGAACAGGCAACGGGGGTGCCGGGACTAATGCTCTATCGCCGCACTGCTCCGACCGTTCCGAATCCGTCTACCTACGAGCCAAGCCTTCTTGTCATCGCGCAAGGAAGGATTCGAGTGGACCTCGGTAAAGCGAGCTACGTCTTCGGCCAATCGAGATTTCTCCTTACGTCTCTGGAACTGCCGGTTGTGAGCCAGGTGATTGCGGCCAGTAAAGAGGCACCCTACCTTGCCTTCTTCCTGAAGCTGGATATGTCGATTCTTCGGGACATTCTGAACACAGAAGAAGTCCATGTGCCTGAGAAGTCCTCTGGCGCATGTGGAATGGCCATCGGGAAGACTAAGGTTGAACTGGTCAACTCATGTTCTCGGATGATGGATCTACTGGACACTCCACGCGACGTTTCATTCTTTAGCAAACTCATTCAACGCGAGATCATTTATCGCTTACTACAGGGAAGTCTGGGAGCACGCCTTCGCGCGATTGCCACGTTCGAGACCAAGTGCCACCGGACGGCGAAGGCGGTTGCTTGGTTGCGTTCAAACTACGAGAAGCCTCTGCGTGTAGAGCACCTGGCAACGATTGCAGGCATGAGTCGATCTACGCTGCACCTCCATTTTCGCGCCCTTACGGCGATGAGTCCGCTGCAATTTCAAAAGCAGCTTCGCCTGCATGCCGCGCGGCAACGCATGCTCACTGGTGAACTGGACGCGGCAAGTGCGGCGTTCGAGGTCGGCTACGATAGCCCGAGCCAATTCAATCGCGAGTACAGGCGATTCTTTGGCCAGCCCCCAATTCGCGATATCAAGGCCCTGCGAGACGGCAAAGTCGTGGCGATCACTACCGCTTAACGCTGAATTGCTGGGTTGCCATGGGGCAGCTTGTTCTAGACTGTCGCAAACAGGCCCGTATCGCTCATTGAGATTGCCGCGACTACTCAAACGGTTTGGCTCGTTCAGATCAGCGATCAACCCACGCCATGGCCTTTTCGGTGTAGCGCAGTCCGGACACGGCTTCAGGGCGTAATGCGGCCTCCAGGCGAGCGATATCGTCGTCGCTAAGTTTGATATCCACGGCGCCGGCATTCTCCTCAAGGTAGACGCGGCGTTTCGTCCCCGGAATCGGCACAATGAAATCGCCTTTGCCCAACAGCCAGGCGAGGGCCACCTGGCTTGGCTTTGCCCCGATGGCGTCGGCGATGGTCCGCACGATCTCAACCGCATTCCTGTTGGCGGCGAAATTCTCGCCCTGGAAACGGGGATCGAACTGGCGGTGGTCCTTCGCTGCACATTCCTCCGCACGTTTGACACTACCCGTCAAGAACCCCCGGCCAAGCGGGCAGAAGGGAACAAGACCGATCCCGAGTTCCTGCAACATGGGAATTACCTCGCTCTCCAGATTGCGCTCCCACAGCGAATATTCGCTCTGCAGCGCACTGACGGGATGGACGGCATGGGCTCGACGAATGTTTTCAACGCCCGCTTCGGACAGACCGAAGAAGCGCACTTTGCCCTCACGCACGAGATCGTCGACGGCCCCGGCGACATCCTCCATCGGCACGGCCCGGTCGACCCGATGCTGGTAGAACAGATCGATGTGATCGATGCCTAGCCGGAGTAGCGAGGCGTCGGCGACCTCGCGGATGTGTTCAGGCCGGCTATTGGTTCCGCCAGCCGGCCCCCGCGAAAGGTCCATACCAAATTTCGTCGCGACAATGGCGTTGTCCCGGCGCCCCTTGAGCGCCCGACCGAGGAGTTCCTCGTTGGCATAAGGACCATAGGCCTCCGCAGTGTCAAAGAAGTTGATACCAAGATCAATTGCGCGGTGGATCGTGGCGATCGACTCCGCCTCATTTGCTTCGCCGTAAAGCTCGCTCATTCCCATGCAGCCGAGGCCGAGAGCCGAAACTTCCAGGCCGCTATTTCCAAGTTTGCGCTTCTGCATTGTTTTCTCCTGGGGACTGTTTCCCTCATCTCAAGGCTAGAATTGAGCGCCGTTACAGCGGTATCCCGATCCTTCCGATCTATTGCCTGTTTCTCTTGCCCTCTCGATCTGCGCACAGAGCAGGCAGTTATCATGGGAGTAGAGGTGAGCGCAGTGGTCACCATGAAACACCGTAGTGGGGAGGCGTCTCTGTTACCAGATCAAGCCCACGGATTGCGGGCAGAGCTGGCTCGGAAAATTACCTCGTTCATTGGCTCCGAAGAGATCCGGGCAACGGAGGTTTCCGGGCTGACACTGGGCCGACGGACCGCTACCACCGCTCCGTGCTCAATGACTTACGAGCCTGGCGTGATAGTAATCGCCCAGGGGCGAAAGCGAGTGGAACTCGGCCGAAACATTTTCATTTGCGATGAGTCGCGATTTCTGCTGACGTCGCTCGACTTGCCGGTGGTCAGCCGGGTGATCGAGGCGAGTGAAGCGGTGCCCTGTCTGGCGTTGTCGCTCAAACTCGAGATGCGGGTGGTCCGAGAGCTTCTCAGCCGAGAGGAGATTGAGGTGGCCGAGACGGGGTCTAACAGTCCTGGCATTGCGCTCGGTGAGACCACCGTGGAATTGCTCAATGCGTGCTGCCGCCTCGTGGACCTGCTGCGGACGCCGCAGGACATTCCCTTTCTCAGTGGCCTAATTCAACGCGAGATCATCTACCGAATCCTTCGCAGTGCGGAGGGAACACGCCTTCGAGCGATTGCAACGCTGGGAGATCAGAGCCACCGGACGGCAAAAGCGATCGCCTGGATCAGGGCGAATTATACGAAGCCGCTGCGAGTGGAACATCTCGCAGAAATCGCAGGCATGGGCGTGTCCACGCTGCACCATCATTTCCGCGGGCTGACCGCGATGAGTCCTCTTCAGTATCAGAAGCAACTTCGGATGCAGGCAGCGCGGGGCCACATGCTTCTGGATGGTCTGGACGCGGCGAGTGCAGGCTTTGAGGTCGGATACGAAAGCGTCAGCCAATTCAATCGCGAATACAGCCGTCTTTTCGGCCAGCCACCGATGCGGGATATTCGGACCCTGCACTCACCGGGCGCTCCGGCATTGGAGTCGGTCAGTGATCGGTAAGCCCTGTCGGATCGTCTGTTCCGGATGAGTAGTCGGCTTTAACCTGAAGCTGGGGAACGGAGAACAGCGTTTCCGGAAAGTGGCGTAAGAATCTCGTGACCCGCGAGTAACGCTCATGTCGCCCGGAGATATCATGCAATCTAAACCCGAGTCGCCGAAAAGTCTGCTTAACTAGCAGGCTTTTTCTTTACCGAGGACGGCATCTTTCGCGAAGCCGCCCAAGATTTAAGCGCCTTGAGCGCCGGACGAAGAGCCGCCCCATCTTTCGTCAACATGTATTCCACCTTGGGTGGCACTTCCGGATATACCTTGCGGTGAACCACGCCATCTTTTTCCAGGTCACGTAATTGCTGGATCAGCATCTTCTGAGATATCCCCAACACTGCGCGGCGTAATTCCGAAAACCGTAGTACCGGTGCACTGAAGAGATGGACGAGAATGAGTATCTTCCATCGCCCTTCCAGCACTTTGAGCGCTTCTTCCAGTTCCACGGTGGAACATATTTGTGTGAATACTTGTTTTTGTCTTTTCATGGTTACCTAAAGATTAGTATTACACTTTTTTGTGCGTTCTTGCATATTATAAACCGACGAGGTAGCCTTTTCTTCAAGGCAGTAAATCAGCTTCATGGCAGGAAGAAGCCGACCTTACTCTAACGGAAGTAAAGAGGTTTTATGGATGTAATAGCAGTAGTGACTGGAGCGAGTCGAGGCGCGGGAAAGGGTATAGCCCTTGCGTTAGGTGAGACAGGGGCTACCGTATATGTCACGGGCCGCAGCATCGCGGACGGCGACTCTCCTTATGGCGGCACGGTAACCGAAACCGCTGACCTGATCACTAGGGCTGGGGGCAAGGGCGTTGCCATCGCCCTTGATCACACCGATGACGAAGCAGTCGCGGCGCTATTCGCCCGCGTGAAGGCGGAGCATGATCGCCTCGACATCCTAGTCAACAATGCCGCCAATGCGGTCGAAAGCACAACGATGCCCGGCGGCTTCTGGGAAAAGCCGCTCGAGGCGGTCGATCTCATTACCGTCGGCTTGCGTTCGCATTTCGTGTCCGCTTACTATGCTGCTCCTCTCTTGATCGCTAACGGCCGTGGCCTTATTGTCCACACCGGCCATTATGGTGCTGTTGCCTATTACCACGGCCCAGCCTATGGGGCGCAGAAGGCTGGCGCGGACAAGATGGCTGCCGATTTTGCGAAGGAGTTGCGACCACACAACATCGCGGCAGTTTCAATCTGGATGGGCGGACTCGATACCGAACGTGCGCGCGCCTATCTTGCCAGTATGCCCGACGAATTGCGGCCGAAGAGGAAACGGGAATCGCCGCAATTCACTGGAAAGGTGATCGCAGCACTTTATGAGTCCAATCTGAGGATGGAACTATCGGGGCGTGCCCTGATCGGCGCGGAACTGGGTGCGAAGCTCGGCGTGAGCGACATCGATGGCAGCGCACCGAAGTCCTACCGGTATGAATTAGGCGGACCGCCGGCGCTACACGCGACCCTCACATCCTGATTGTCATCTTTATCCCTACAGAGAAAATCCATGTGGCGTAAATGCATGGTCCGTCGCACGACTGCAAGGGGATAGTTAGACCGAGAGAATTGATTTCAATCCCGTTATCACTTAATGGCCGCGACCATGCCCGATCCATCGACCCGTTTGACCTTCCCAGCAGCGGATCGGATGGTCGATCTTCTCGCTCCGTATACAAAGCGCAACACTACAGCAGCCGTACTTACGCTTCCGCGACACCAAGGAGGAACGCAATGACAGAACAACGCTTCAGAGTTGGTATCGTTGGATTGGAGCCGGGCAGGGGTTGGGCGGCTCGCGCCCATATACCAGCGCTGCGTGCGCTGTCCGACCGCTACGAGATCGTAGGCGTCGCCAACACCAGCTTGGCCAGTGCCCAAAGGGCGGCGGCCGCGCTCGGACTTCCGCGAGCCTTCAACGATGTTGCTGAACTGGTATCCGCGCCCGAGGTAGACATCGTTACCGTCACGGTGAAGGTTCCTCATCATCTGGAGGTCGTGAAGGCTGCGATTGAAACGGGTAAACACGTGTACTGCGAGTGGCCCCTTGGTAACGGCCTCACGGAGGCGGAGGAACTTGCGGAGCTTGCGAAGGCCAAGAGCGTCTTGGGAGTGGTGGGAACCCAGGCGCGCGTAAGTCCTGAAATCGAATATCTCAAGCAGCTGATCATGGATGGCTTCGTTGGCGAGGTTTTATCGACGACCATCGTCGCGCGAGGCGGCGGCTGGGGTGGCTCCATAGCCCAGAAGAAGAGTGATGCATACATGCTGGATCGCGCTGCCGGCGCCACCA
>Ga0206959_10023_pt2 | contig 36222 bp, 34 predicted proteins | sample Alteio_BWOrgHeat_31_FD_152971 | JGI IMG/M metagenome (GOLD analysis project Ga0206959, IMG submission 152971) | Enriched cells from forest soil in Barre Woods Harvard Forest LTER site, Petersham, Massachusetts, United States -... | ecosystem: Environmental > Terrestrial > Soil > Temperate forest >...
AAATCGAATGTCTATATCTCGACTTTGACGGCTTTTTCGCATCGGTAGAACAGACCGTGCGGCCGGAGTTGCGAGGGTTGCCGATCGGCGTGGTGCCGTTCACCGAAACTGAGCGCACATGCGTTATCGCGGTGTCGCGCGAGGCCAAGCTGTTCGGCATTGGCAACGCCGTGCCGGTGGCAGAGGCAAGGGCGCTTTGCCCCGATATCGTGTTGGTGCCGCAGTCACCGGACCTCTACCGCCGCGCGCACAACGCTCTGCTATCCGAAATTTCCGCCGTGCTGCCAATCGACGCAGTGAAATCAATAGACGAGTTGACGTGCCGAGTAGAGCCGTCGCATCGGGCCGAACCGCTCGCGCTCGGCCGCCGAATCAAAGAACGCATCGCCGCAGGCGTTGGCCCGTACATCACTTGTTCGATCGGCTTCGCTGCTAACCGGCAACTCGCCAAGATGGCGTGTAAGGCGGGCAAGAGAACGGCCGGACGCTATGGCGACGGCAACAACGTCTGGCATCCGAACGACCTGCCGGCTCCGTTGTTGCGATTATCGTTAGACGATATCCCCGGCGTTGGCACGCGGATGCTGCAACGCTTGGCGCGCGCCGGAATCGCGACGATGGCCGCGTTGCTCGCCACGCAACCGAAACACATGCGCGCGCTGTGGGGCAACGTGAACGGCGAGCGGCTTTGGTACGCCCTGCACGGTTACGTCGTGCAGGCTCCGCCGTCATCGCGTGGCATGTACGGGCACGGTCGCGTGCTGCCGCCGGATCACCGGACGCCTGCGCTGGCCCACACAGCGTCACGGCTGTTGTTGGTCAAGGCTGCTAGACGGATGCGGCGCGACGGCTGGAACGCTGGCCGACTCACGTTGTCGCTCGTGCTGTACGGCCGAGATTGGGCGCACGAGACTCGACTGCCGGCGGTTCACGACGACCAAGCGGTGCTTACGGCATTGGAGGGGTTGTGGCGGGTGGCCGGTACTGCGCTCCCGCGATCGTTTCGCGTTATTCAAGTCGGTGTCACCTTGTCGGATATCACTCAAGCCAATGAACGCCAGCTAGATATCCTGCTCAATGACGACGTGCCCCGGCGCAAGTGGGAAAGCACCACGGCCGCGATCGACGGACTCAATCGCAGATATGGCCGGACGCTGGTGAGCGTCGGACCATGGGTGTCGCCACCGGGCGGGTATGCAGGCGGCAAGATTAGCTACACCCGAATTCCACGCGCGGAGGACTTTTGGTGAATTGGAAAACCGATTTACGGCTGTCCGATCTTGAAGGGCTGGCCCCTATCGAGATTGCGTGTCGCGTGTGCGGGCAGACGCGCACAGAGACGGCCGCCGCTCTGTTGCGTCAGCCAGGGCTTGAACAGGCGTATCTCGACGAGGCGGAGCGGGCGCTTAAATGCGCCAATCGATTTTGCCGTGGGCGGGTACGCATTGCGCTCATACACGATGGCAAGAACGAAGGATTTGTTGGCGGGATGGCGTAGAATTTAGACGCTAATAGGCGCTCGTCTGCGTCGTTAGCAGTCGGTACGAAAACTTATAGGTTGACATGAATTGAAACGCGGGACGGGGCATTCGAACAAACGAACAGCCCTAGGATATGTACGTTCGTTCGGACCATCGGAGGGTCCTAACGGACCCCCATCCGAGTATGGCAGACGAACAAATAGCCAAACTTGGTAAGTACCCAAAACATTGAACATTTTTCCATTGCCCGAACAAACGAACACGATGCTTTCGAACGTTCGGATTTTGTTCGGACAATGCCGTTAGTCGTCACACGTCCGAACAGCGTGTTCGGATAAGCGATGCGTTGACAGTTCGATTTCGTGTTGACAGTTGGGGAAACGCGAGAGCCATTATATCCGCTTCGCGGGTTTGGCGGCAGACTGGTGGAAAATTCATTTTCGCGTACCCTCTACCAATCCGAGGGGATTCGAAATGGATTTACACAATGCATTTGCCGCGTCGATCTTGAGCGCGGACACTACGGCCGCACGCTTCCGCGCCTGCGGCGTTCGCCAGACAGCCAGTGACATAATCCTTGGCGCATGGATCGAATGGCGTGCTTGTGCGCTAGCCGTGGGGCACGATAAGGCGGAATTGGCAACCGTCGAGGCGGGCTTGATTGAGTGGGATGGCGACGTGCCGCGTGCCCGCGTGGTGGCGGCTAATGTCGTAGCTTTTGGGTCGCGACCCGCTGAATAAGCGCGCTGGTTTTTCGTCGGCGTCGCGACGGTTGTTCTCATTGCTTTGCAAAATCCGCCGTTTGGGGAATTGCGAGCGCATTTAAGCCGCGCCGTATAATTCGACTAACAAACTACTAATCTGTTTGTCATTCGTTAACCGGCCATTTGATGGGAATCATTACAATCATGTTGCGTCCGTGTTGCACGCAAGCCGAATTTATGCTAGGAATTACGGCCTTTTCCGAACAGCTACGGGGTGTTTGTCATGTCGGTTCGCAAGCGCGCTTGGACCACGAGCAAAGGCGAACTGCGTGAGTCATGGCTTGTCGACTACACCGATCAACAGGGCGTCCGGCGCGGCAAGAATTTCACCCGCAAGAAAGACGCCGATGCTTTCGCTGCTACCGCCCATGTTGAGGTATGTGAGGGTACGCACGTCGCGGACGCCGCGAGCGTGACGGTCAAGGAAGCCGGAGCGCGTTGGATCGAAAGCGCGGAAAACGCGGGCTTAGAGCGCACCTCATTGGACCAATACCGCCAGCACCTACGCCTACACATCGAGCCATTCCTCGGGCGCGTGAAGCTATCTCAGCTAAACACCCCAACCGTCCGCGCATTCGAGGACAAGCTACGGGCCGAAGGGCGATCGGCTCTCACAAGTCGATATGTGGTGCGCTCACTTGGCTCGCTGCTTGCCGATGCGCAAGAGCGTGGCCATGTCGTTAGAAACACCGTCCGGGAATTGCGCGTGCGTCGGGGCAAGCGAAAGAATGGACAGGTAGAGGCCCGCAAGCGCAGCTTGAAGGTTGGTGTTGATATCCCTACCCCGGATGAAATCAGAAGTATCGTGCGTGCTTTGGATGGTAGTCGCTGGCGGCCTATGTTCCTGACCGCCATCTTTACCGGGTTGCGCGCGTCCGAATTGCGCGGCCTACGCTGGGAGGACGTGGATTTGCGCAATGCGGCAATCAACGTCCGCCAGCGTGCCGACCGTTACCACTCGATCGGCAAGACCAAAACCGAAGCGGGCGAACGCACGGTGCCCCTACTCCCAATCGTCGTGGCCGCGCTTAGGGAATGGAAGCTCGCTTGCCCGAAGGGCAAATTGGGATTGGCCTTCCCCAACGGCGAAGGCAAAGTTGAGTGGCATGGCAACATTATCAATCGCGGCCTAGTGCCCCTACTGACAGCGGCCGGCGTCACCGCACCCGTGCTCGATAAGAACGGGAATCAAATGCACGATGAGAGGGGCAAACCCGTCATGACAGCCAAATATACAGGCATGCATGCGCTGCGCCATTTCTATGCGTCCTGGTGCATCAATCGAAAGGCTGACTGTGGCTTAGAGTTGCCGGCCAAGGTGGTACAACATCGACTCGGGCATTCCAGCATTACAGTCACGCTCGACACGTATGGGCACTTGTTCCCGCGTGGAGACGATGGTGCGGAATTGGCGGAAGCTGAGCGGGCGCTATTGGGCTGAGTCTTCCTCTAATGGTCGGCTTGGCATAGTGTTTATGGGATGCCCGCTCCCGTTCCACCCCACGATTGGTTTCATTTGGCGGTCACTTGGCTGCTCTCCACCGATGTAACAGGCGCGGTAACCTGGCTAGGCACGATCTTTGGGCTGATCGCTTTGGCCGCAACATACTATCAAGTTTCGGCCGCCCGCACTGCGGCTGAGGCTGCGCGCGATGCGGTTACAGGTTATGAACGCCGAATAAGTATCGGCGCGTTTGCATACTCAACGGCACAGATCGGAATCCTTAAGCAGCTTATGCAAAGCGGAAACTTTGCAGCCGCAAGTATCGTGTTCGCAAGCATGCATAGGTCGATCCTGCACATAATCGAAAATCATAATAACAGTCCTGCCCAGCAGGCTCGGATACCTTCGACACGCCGCGCGTTGCAAACCGTTCAAACCCAAATCAGACACGCGGTGCATGAGCCTGAAACCTATCGATCAATCGTAGCCGATAAAGCACTGGATGGGCTTTCGGGTGCGCTGATCTTACTTGAGACAGAAGCTGCAACCTTCCGTTCGCAGGAGGACGTAGAATGAAATCGCTGTCTGACCTTCTAGACTCTTTGCTAACCGCCACTGAGCTCGGCACGCTCAAGTGGGAAACGGACTTTGGTCAGGATAACTTTATCACCAGGATTGCGGACCATAAGGTTCGTGCGTCCTCCTGGTACGACGGCAATAGCGAGACGGATGGTATAACAATTTCTCTGCTGGATGCTTCCAGCGATACGGTTCTTGACCGAGTCGTCGCAGACAAATTCAGCCCAAGGTATGCAGAGCTGACCGAATTATTTGAAGCGGCACGCCGAAGTGCTTTCAACGTCAGCGACATCGTGTCATTTCTGGAGTTGGAATTGGCGGTAAAGAAGAAATAGAAGCGCAACACAAACGCAACACGCCGACTAATTATCAAACAATATCAACATCAAGAGTCAGACTCTGACTCTGTTTGTCTAGGTTCGAATCCTGGTTCCCCAGCCACGTTACCGTTCACAGCTGTTCGCAGAAATCCGCCAGCCTCCGTAGATGTTTGAAAACGAAGCAATATTTGTTTCGCACGGGCCCGCTGCTGTTCGCGAAAGGTCTCTTGAAGCCACCGATTTTGTCGGTATCTATGACGGTATCTAGCTAGATACCGTCGGCTGGGAAGCCGTGGAGATACCGTCATGGCATTGACCGATACGCGCATCCGGAATGCAAAGCCCACGGCCAAGCCTTACAAGCTAAGCGATGGCGGCGGGATGTATTTGCTCATTACGCCGGAAGGATCACGCTACTGGCGGCTGGACTATCGCTTTGCTGACAAGCGCCGCACTCTTGCTCTCGGCGTATATCCGACCATGTCCCTTGCGGCGGCTCGCGTGCGCCGAGAGGACGCACGCAGGCTGCTTGCCGAAGGCATCGACCCCAATGCAGCAAAGAAAGCGTCCAAGCGTGCGGCTAAACTCGCAAACGAAAATACCTTTGAAGCAATCGCGCGGGAGTGGGCCGGCAATCAACGTCACAGATTGGCGCCTCGTTATTTAGCCCTGCTCTTGGCCAGGCTCGAGGCAGATATTTTCCCACACATTGGACTAAGACCAATCGCCGAGATCGATGCGCCAGAACTCCTGGACAGCCTCAAGGCGGTCGAAAGGCGAGGTGTTATCGAGACTGCTCGCCGGTTGCGCCAGGTCTGCGGTCAAGTCTTCCGATATGCCATTGCGAGCGGTCGTGCGAAGCACGATCCATCGTCGGACTTGAGGGGCGCCTTAAAGGCGCCAGCACGGCCTCGTGGGCACAATGCGATGCCCCTTCAGGAGTTACCAGATTTTCTAAAGGCACTTCAGCTGTACGATGGCGATCCACGGACTCGCATCGCCCTACATCTCATGGTTCTGACATTTGCCAGAACGTCAGAATTGCGGGCTGCCAAATGGTCTGAAATTGAAAATTTAGATGGCGCACAACCAATTTGGCGCGTTCCTGCCGAGCGAATGAAAATGAAACGGGAGCACATCGTGCCTCTCGCACCGCAAGCAGTAGACCTGCTGCGAGAGTTGCTAGCGATGCCAGGTGCACGGGCGACTGCGCGATTGTTTCCATCGCCGTCTAGCGAAGGCTACATGAGCAACAACACGATGCTCTATGCGATGTACCGCATGGGGTATCACAAGCGCGCAACGGTCCACGGCTTTCGAGCGATGGCCTCGACGGCACTCAACGAAATGGGTTTTCGCGGGGATGTGATCGAGCGCCAGCTGGCTCATCAAGAGCAGAATGCGGTTCGCGCAGCGTACAACCGGGCTGAGTATTTGGCTGAACGGCGCGCAATGATGAACCATTGGGCAAGCCATTTGGACGGGCTGACAAAGGGGAATATCGTGCCCTTCCCACAGGACGAGCGCGGTAATAACGCCTAATCGACATCTTGTCGTACAACCTCCAACCCGACCGTTATGAGCGGCATGGTCGACCCGGAGAACTCATATAAACTCGATGTTTTTCGTCACGTTCGACCGCGTTCGTTCACATCCGTTCACGGGGTTTCTGTGGTCAATCTGTGGTCCGTTCTCAGTAGGTGCAGGCAATGTCCCACCGCTCGCCCTCTGGCGGGCGAGCGACTATCGAATCCTGACTCTATCCCGTCGGCTCGTTCGACTGTTCGGAAATGCCGTCATCCCACAACGAGACGATAGCCGCCAGGACAACAAGACCAACAAATAGCCCGACCAACCCAAAGCTTTCCACGCCGCCCAAAATGCCGAGTAGGACCCATAGGAATGGGAGCTTTGCAGCGCCTCCGATCAACACAAGCCGGATGAAATGATCCGCTATGGCAACTGCGAGCAAACTATAGAGCGATGAGCCTTTGTTCCACTGCCGTGCATACAGAAAGCGCAACTATGTTGCGACGGTTCATTGTGTTCCTCTCTGATGGTCAGAATGATCAAGGCGCACGGCAAACAACGTGCGAACGCGAAAAAACGCGAATTTCCCACACAAAGCGCAATTGCTATGCAGCGGCCTTCGCCGGGAGCTTGGCGTGAGTGATCGACACTGTCGTGCCTTCGGGGCCGGTCAACGTTTCCACCTGGGCATCGAGCTGACTTGAAAGCGCTTTGATAATGCCGGTGCCGAGTCCGGATTTTTCGTAAGCCATGATCCCGCCCGATTTGCCAACTCCGTTGTCGGTTATCGAAAGCTTCCAGTTCGTGCCGGCTCGATCATAGGCGACGGCGATCTGCCCCTTTGCTTTATCGCCGGGGAACGCATGCTTGAGTGCATTCATGACGACTTCGGTGACGATCAAACCGAGACTTTCCGCCTCACGAGACGAAGCGCTTCCGACTTCACCGACCACAGTCAGGAAGATGGGCCGAGTGTCGCCAATCATTGAGGTCGCGAGGCTCTCGCACAATTTGGTGAGGTAGGGCGCAATCTCCACGGACCCAGTTGCACCCGATGCATGAAGTTGTTTTTGTACGGCCGCAACCGAAAGGACGCGTTTGTGCGCATCTTGCAGATGAAACTTCGTTTCTTCCGACTGCACCACCCGCGCCTTCATCAGAAGAATGCTCGCGATGATTTGCAGACTATTGGACACGCGATGCTGCAGTTCCTCGAATAGCACGTCTTTGTCTCGCAACAGCTCGTCCTTTTCACGTTCCAGGATTCGCTGTGCGGTGACGTCCTCGATACCGAGCAGAATGGTGGTATTGGAGCCGCCCTCGTAGAATACCTTGCGAGCATTCAGGAGCATCGTGCGTTGCCCGATGTCAGGAAACACATGTTCGACTTCGTAATCTTCCATGACACCGCGCTCGGGAACGATTTTTTCCAGGAGCAGACGAAGTCCTGGAATGTCCCATTGACCGTCGCCCAACGCGTAGAGAGGTCTGCCTTGGGTGTCTTCGGACCTAACCTCGAATGTCGAGTAGAATGAGCGGCTCGCGGCGAGTACGCGGAGATTCTGGTCGAGCACTAGGAACGGCTCGCGAACCGTATCCACAATCGCCTGTGCGAATGCACGGGCCTCTTCGAACTGTCGCAACAAACTGTCCTTTTCGCGCTCCAAAAGGCGCTCGGCGGTCACATCTTCGATACCCAGAAGAATGGTAGTGTTGGCACCGCCCTCGTAGAAAACTTGGCGGGCGTTCAAGCGCATCGTTCGGTATCCGAGGTCAGGGAATTCGTGCTCGACCTCGTAGCCTTCCATCACGCCCTTCTCGGGGATGATTTTTTCCAGCAGCACACGAAGCTTGGGAATGTCCCACTGGGCATCGCCCAGGGCGTAGAGCAGCCGGCCTTGGGTGTCGTTGGGCTTGACCTTGAATGCGGAATAGAACGAACGGCTGGCGGCAATCACCCGCAACTCGGTGTCGAGTACTAGAACGGGCTCGCGTACCGTGTCGACGATGCCTTGAGCGAGCGCCCATGCATCCCCGATGGCGGTGAACTGTTCTCTAAAACCTGTCGGCTGCACGAAGTCTCCTCAAGGAAATGCCGTGCGCCAAATGCGACGCCGGTGATACCGGCGACCGCAGGGGCTTGGTTCGGCTGAGGTATGAGAGGTACGCTTATATCGAAGGGATGTCTGTATAAATCGGCTTCATGAGCCTACTGCTCTTTTTTTGGCGCCGCACGCTGGCAAGTGCGTTGGGAACCATAGTGATACGCGTTAGTTGGCGTGCATGGCCCCGTTACCCGCCCAAGGCTTCATTCTTGTAGTCGATGACGACGTGCTGGAGCGCATGGGGGCGTCCTACATGTTCTCGGATGCGGGATACCAAGTGCTCGAAGCCGGAAGCGCCGACGCGGCGCTGCATTTCTTTGAGATAAACTCGGATATTCGGCTGTTGTTCACAGATGTCAGCATGCCGGGCGCGATGAATGGAGCGGAGTTGGCCTGCAGGGTCGCCGACCGATGGCCGACGGTCGGCATCATCATGACGTCAGGTCGGCCGTTCCCCCAGAACCTTCCTACGAGGGTGCGCTTTCATCCCAAACCTTATCAGCCGTTAGACGTGCTCCGGGACGCAGCGGAAATGGCGCTTCCGCTCGGATGATCACCTTGTCAGCGGCAACTTTGCATGACGTCGTCATGCCCAAGCTTTCCCTCATGAAATAAACGGCCTTTGCGACCTGTCCAACCGCGTTGTGACTTCCCATATACGGGCCATCCTCGTCGTAGTCTCGCATGATGGGGGCTGAGAGACGCTCCCGCGCTCCCGCCAAACAGGGGGGCGTCTATGCCGAGCTATCGAGCCTATCCGGTCAGTAAAGACAACCACGTTGCCGCTGCACCATCTGTCGCCATTACCTGTGAGAACGAACAGGATGGCCTTCAACAGGCGCAGCAGTTGGTGGACGGCTACGACATCGAGCTTTGGGACGGGCCTCGCTTTATTGCGCGCCTTAAAGCGCTGACTGTCATCCCACCAAGTTCGGTCGATCCGGTAGACGCTCCCAAAATGAAGCAGGGGCTATGACGATTGAACATGCGCTTGCGCATACTTTGCGGAAGCCCTGGGGCGTCATCGATCCGCGTCCTTGGAGTTGTACAGGTCGCGATGGCGATGCGATCGGCGAAGTCTGGTACGAGCGCCCTGGTTCGGTGGCTGTCGCACCTTCGCTTCTGCTGAAGCTGCTGTTCACAGAACAACCCCTTTCGATCCAGGTTCATCCGGACGATGCCTACGCGCAGTCCATCGGACAACCGAACGGCAAGACCGAAGCCTGGTATGTCCTGAGCGCCGCACCCGAGGCCAAGGTCGCCCTGGGATTGAAACGGCGATTGAACCCGCAGCAATTGCGGACCTCCATTGATGACGGCACGATCTCGGATCTTGTCGTGTGGCAAGCGGCGCGTGCGGGAGACACCCTTTTCGTCGCCGCCGGAACGATTCATGCGATCGGCGCAGGCCTTGTGATCGCGGAAATCCAGCAACGCAGCGACGCGACGTTCCGTCTTTTCGATCATGGCCGCGGGCGTGAGCTTCACATCGAGAATGCCATCGCGGTGGCGGATGCCGGACCCAACATCAGCCGCGTCATTACGCGCCGGCTGACTGAGAATCGGACACTGCTGACCTCGAATGCGCACTTCACGTTCGAACGAATTGACCTGGCGCCGAACTCTTCCTGGTCCGTGGATGCGAAACGAGAGACCTGGCTACTCGCTGTCAGCGGCAGCGCTTGCATCGGTTCGTTTGAGCTGATGATCGGCGATGCTGCTTTCGCGCAGTCGGATCGTGTCGACATTCGTGCAGGGACACGTGGCCTGGCGGCGCTCGTTGCGTATACGGGTAGCCAGGTTCCGGACTTGCTGGAGTGCACTGTCATGGAATCCGTTCAATGACCCCTCTCCAGCGGGTAGCATTCATCGGCAACCATCTTCCACGGCGCTGCGGAATTGCGACCTTCACGCATGATCTTCATCGCGCGGTTTCGCTCGACCGATTGGATTTGGAGACCGGCGTGGTGGTGATGACGGACGGCGGCCGCGTCTACGACTATCCGGCCGCCGTGCGCTTCCAGATCCACGACGAGGTGATCGACGAATACGTTCAAGCGGCCGAATTTCTGAACAATGCGCGCTTCGACGTCGCGTGCCTTCAACACGAATATGGGATCTTCGGCGGCGAGGCTGGCCGAAATATCACCGAGCTCTTATCGCGGCTGGAAATGCCGATTGTGACGACGCTCCATACGGTCTTGGCCAAGCCGAGCCCTGCCCAGTATGACGTCATGAACCAGATCATCCACGCTTCGACCAAGATGATCGTCATGTCGGAAAAAGGTCGTGAGTTACTCCGCTCCGTTCACGACGTGCCGGCGCGCAAGATCGAGATCATACCGCACGGCATACCCGACTGTCCTTTTCTTGAGACGCATCACGCCAAGGCAAAACTTGGTCTGGTCGGGAAGACGATTTTGACGTTCGGCTTGCTATCGCCGAGCAAGGGCATCGAGACCGTGATCGAGGCCATGCCGGCGATCATCAAATCCTGTCCGGACGCCATTTACGTCATCCTCGGTGCAACCCATCCCAACCTCATCCGAAATGAGGGAGAAGCCTATCGCAACAGATTGACGGCGCGTGTTCGCGAGCTCGGCATCGAGGGCCATGTCATCTTTTACAATCAGTTCGTCGATCAGGCGACGCTACTGGACTTCATTTCGATGTGCGACGTTTATGTGACGCCGTATCTCAATGAATTCCAGATGACGTCCGGCACGCTGTCCTACAGCTTCGGGTTGGGAAAGGCCGTTGTTTCGACGCCCTACTGGCACGCCACTGAATTGTTGGCCGATGGGCGTGGCACCTTGGCCCCGTTTGGCGATGTCGAGGCCATAGGCCGCGAGATTTCCGGTCTGCTGACGGACGATGTCCGCCGTCTTGCGGTCCGCAAGCGTGCCTACGCTGCGAGCCGATCGATGACATGGCCGCAAACGGCAAAGCGCTATCTTGCAGTCTTTGCTGCTTCACAGGAAAGAGCGCTCCACGAAGCGGTGCTCCCTCTCATTGCGGCGGACGTTCCGACCAAGGTCGCCGTCATTCCGGAGGTGAGGATCGGCCATTTCCTTTCGCTCTGTGACGATACGGGGATGCTGCAGCATTCTGTCTATTCGGTGGCGGACCGTAATCATGGTTACTGTGTCGACGATAACGCTCGCGCCCTGTTGCTCTCCAGCGCACTTGCAAGTTCGGGTGAAGCAAAACTGCTGGCCGAGATCGACACCACACGCTTTGCAGCTTTCGTCCAGCACTCCTGGAATCCCGATACGCATCGGTTCCGGAATTTCATGAGCTACGATCGTCGATGGCTGGAGGGGTCGGGCTCCGAAGACAGTCATGGCAGAACGCTTTGGGCGCTCGGAGAATGCGCACGCTCGGACACCGATCCGTCTCGCCGCTCCTGGGCCGCGGCACTTTTCAAGACAGCACTTCCGGCTGTCGAGTCGTTCTCGTCGCCGCGCGCTTGGGCGTTCACACTTCTCGGCCTGGAAGCCTACTGCGCGATCGGAGTCGAAGACCGTTACGCCGGCGGAATGCGCAAGCTGTTGGCTGATAGGCTGATGGCTTTATTTTCTGCAACTCAACGTGCGGATTGGCTCTGGTTTGAAGACGTTCTGGCTTATGACAATGCGCGTCTACCACACGCGTTGATCCTGACAGGCTTGGCGACTTCCACAGCGCCTTATGTCGAGACCGGCCTCCGATCGCTGCGTTGGCTGATGTCTTTGCAGACCGCGCCGTCGGGGCGCTTCAGGCCGGTTGGCTCCAGGAGCTTCGGCCGGATTCGTCATAAGCCCGATGCGTTCGACCAGCAGCCGGTCGAGGCAGCCGCCACGATTTCCGCATGCCTCGCCGCGCGCCGCGCAAACGATAGTGAGGAGTGGAAAGAGGCCGCGATGCGCGTATTCGCCTGGTTTCTCGGCGAAAACGACTTGCATACGGCACTGATCGACCCCGATACGGGGAGTTGTTCGGATGGCCTTCATCCGGACCGGCCCAATCAGAATAAGGGTGCAGAATCGGTGTTATCCTATCTCCTCGCACTGGTGGAGATACGGCGGTTCGTGGCTACTGCTGCGGTGGTTCGGACGAAGCCTGCGTCAAAATTATCATCGAACGGCATCGGCGCGAGTCCATCTCGATCGCCCCCAGGGAGCATCTTTGTCCCAATCCAAATTCCTGAATCGCCAGAGCCTCTATCTGCGACCGGACTCGGCCAGAGTCGTCGTCAGGCCCTTCAAACCGGCGACTGAGCCTCGAGATCTCAATGCGACCGACAAAGTCCGAGCCAATCATATCGTTGAGAGAGTGCTTCGGCTCGATTCCGAAGCGTCCGCGCATCTCCTGAGCGAGGTGCTGGAAAACTTCGAAGGCCGTCATAGAAATCTGCTGGACATTTTCGAGTCGCGCGCTGCGGAAATGGAAGAGGCGTTCGCGCCTCATGCGCAATTAAACAAGACACAACGTGGCCTGATCGGGGCGTATTTTCTCAACGAATATTCGTTCGAGGCCTCGGCTCTGTTCAATCCAAGCATCATCCGACACCCCGATCAGACCGGCGCGCCGGAACATGGTTGCCGCTTCATCTTGAGCCTTCGTGCCGTTGGCGAAGGGCATATTTCATCGCTGACTTTCCGATCCGGCACCGTCGGGCCAGATGGCGACATAACGGTGGATCCGACCGCCCGTCTGGCGTCCGTGCCAAAAATTCGAAGCCGAACGTCCGTCGCCCTTGGCGACGATGTTGAAGTGGCATTCCAGCCGGAGCAGGAATTGAGCGAACGGGTCATTTTTCCGATCACCGCATCCCAATCCAATGGCATTGAGGATGCCCGTTTCGTCGAATTCAACGACGAGGGACGGAAAACATTCTACGCCACCTATACGGCGTACAGCGGTCGCGCCATTCGCTCGGAGTTGCTTGCGACCACGGACTTCCTGTCGTTCAGGATGACCCCGCTCAGCGGATCGGCGTCGCACAACAAGGGCATGGCTCTGTTTCCACGAAAAATCGACGGTCGCTACGCGATGATTGCCCGACAGGACAACGAGAATCTTTATCTGATCTATTCCGACGATCTGCACACATGGGAAGGCGGCCGATCCATTATTCAACCCGCGCATCCGTGGGAATTCGTTCAGATCGGCAATTGCGGCTCACCGGTAGAGTTGGACGACTGTTGGCTTTTGCTGATCCACGGAGTTGGCCCGGTCAGAAAGTACTCGATCGGTGCTGTTCTCCTGGACAAGAAGGATCCGTCCAAGATTCTCGCGCGCTCGCGCGAGCCTCTGGTTCACCCCGAGCCTACGGAACGCGAGGGTTACGTACCCAACGTCGTCTACACCTGCGGCGCCATGCGTCATCGCGACCAGATCATCCTACCGTATGCTGTGTGCGACACCTTCTCTAATTTTGCGACGATCAAGATTTCAGCGCTGATACAGGCAGTGTCGGGCGAGTAGCTTCCGCTGCTATGCGATGCGTTGTCTGAAGTCGAAGTGCTTTGACAATATGAAAGGGCCTAGTGCTATTTGTCAGATTTATCTGGGCCTTTGCTCTGCTGCGACTTTGCAGCGGCGTCAAATGCTTCCTGATCGGTCGAGGTGGGATTTCGGATCAGCTTTAGCCTATCTTTGGCGATACGATTGAAGGACACCGCTGACACGGTGCCAAGGATTATCCCTTCGTACGCCTGGTGTGCTTTGTAGTGTGCCTCTCGCGTGCCGCTGTGATGCAGCGTCGAGAGATCAGTCGAGGGAGGACCTAGCGGATCAAGGACATCCGGTATCTACACCGACGCGGTGTGTGTTTCGGCTGCTGCTGTCGAAAGGCAGCGCTTTATGTGCCCGATTTGACACACGCTATGCTACGGCGATGTCCGCGTTGCGTTCCAAAACGGACATGTGCAGACGCGCACTGGTGAGGTCTGCTAATGGGATGGTCCGGCCGTGTTCCTGCCCTGCCAGCGATAGAAGCTGGGAAGGGGCGCCCACGACAAGGAGCACGCCATGTCCCAGATCGCCCAAGCTGCCGTCTCTGTAATTGGAATCGATATCGGTAAGAACTCGTTCCACGTTGTAGGCCAGGATGACCGTGGCGCGATCGTCCTGCGCCAGCGGTGGTCGCGAGGCCAGGTGGAGACACGCCTCGCCAATATGCCGCGATGCCTGGTCGGCATGGAGGCCTGCGTCGGGGCGCATTATCTCAGCCGCAAGCTCAAGACGCTGGGCCATGATGCCCGGCTGATGCCGGCGAAGTATGTCCGTCCCTACTCAAAGGGACAGAAGAACGACTTCCGTGATGCAGAGGCCATCGCGGAGGCGGTGCAACGGCCGACGATGAAGTTCGTGGCGACCAAGACCGCGGATCAGCTCGACCTGCAGGCTTTGCATCGGGTACGCGAACGGTTGGTCAGCCAGCGCACCGGCATCATCAACCAGATCCGTGCCTTCCTGCTGGAACGCGGCATCGCGGTGCGGCAAGGGCAGCGGTTCTTGCGCGCTGAGCTGCCACGCATCCTGGCCACATCGCCCGATGTTCTGTCGCCCCGCATGGCGCGGGTGATCGAAGACTTGGCGAGCGACTGGCGCCGGCTCGATGAGCGCATCGAAGGGCTGTCAGCGGAGATCGAAGTTCTGGCCTGCGCGGACTCCGGCTGCGAGCGGCTGATGAGCGTGCCCGGCATTGGGCCGATTATCTCCAGCGCGATGGTAGCCGCGATCGGTACTGGAGATGCCTTCAGTAAAGGCCGCGACTTCGCGGCTTGGCTGGGACTTGTGCCACGACAGATGTCAACCGGGGACCGCACAATCCTCGGCAGGATATCGAAGCGCGGCAATCGCTATCTGCGCGTCCTCTTCGTTCAGGCGGCATGGGTGGTGCTGATCAGACCCAAGAGTTGGGAGCGTCACGGTCTCAAGCCCTGGATTGAGTCGGCCAGGAAGCGGCTGCACCACAACGTGCTGGCGATTGCACTCGCCAACAAGCTCGCCCGGATCGCCTGGAGTGTGCTGGCACGGGGTCGAGGTTTCGAGGCGAGCAAGCTTCACGCTGTGTGATCAACAACCGTCAATATCGACATAGGATTCCACCGAGGTCTGCGAGAGTGTGACACGAGATGGAGGTTCGGTCTTCCCGGCGCCTGCAAAAGCTGGTGGCACTTTCGGCCCAACGAGGCCTCTCCGCTAATGAGCTCGCAGGCGCGCTGATATCCATGATGGCCCGAAGCAAAAAGCTTCAAGCGAAGGCCGGATACATAAATGCAAGACCGCTACCGCCACTTCGACGCCATTCTCTTGCGACGCACGGCCGGACCATACATAAGTGCCAATAGCCGTCGGACGTTCTGCAGCGCCTCCGAGAGTTGCTCCACGGCGTTGCAGCATGTTTTAGCGTCCATAATAGTTTTTCAGTGTCCGCCGCCGGGCATGATCTTTCCGTCATATATTTCAGGGTTGGCAGCTCCTTCGACATGCAGAATTCCCACCAACCCACGCTCAAGCCGCGACAATGCATGATCGACCAGGATGAAGTTTCCCGGTACGTCGAGCTTGAACTCGGTTATGACGGCTCCGCCCGGCGGCACGGTGACCGTCTGAATGCCCTTCAACGGCTCGCTGAGCACGCCGCCCAGGTTGTAAACCCTGTCGAACATTTCTCCGATCACGTGGAATGACGAGGTGAAATTCGGACCTCCGACGCCAAAGAAGATGCGAACGGTCTCGCCGACTTTTGCTTCGAGCGGATGCAGCTTTGACAAGGCGCCAACCGAACCGTTGAAGACGAAATATTCCGGCCGCTCATTCAGAAGCTTCTCGACATTGAAGTCCTGGCTGCCATGCTGCCCGAACGGCGCTTCGGTATAGATCTCGCCCTGCATCACATAGAACTCGCGATCGACCGGTGGCAGCCCGCCTTCCGGTTCGACCAGGATAAGACCGTACATCCCGTTGGCGATGTGGTGCGCAACCATGGGAGTGGCGCAGTGATAGACATAAAGCCCCGGGATCAGCGCCTTGAATTTCACGCTCGTTTCGTCGCCCGGGTTGGTCTGCGTCGACGCGGCGCCACCTCCCGGACCGGTCGCAGCATGGAAGTCGACGGAGTGAACCATCGCGCTGTCGCTGGAATTCTTTAGCCGGACATCGACGGTGTCGCCGACTCGAACGCGCAGGAATGGACCGGGAACCTTGCCGTTGAAGGTCCAATATCCAAACGTCGTTCCTTCGGCGAGACGACCTTCCAGTTCCACGGTTGTCAGGTCGACGCGGACGGTTTGCGGCTCCCGCTTGCCGATCGGCGGCGGCAGATCGGTCGACAGTTTGGATATGTCGGCCTCGACGAGAGTCTGGACCGGCGGTTGTGGCGTGACAAGGAATTGTCCCTGCATTCCGGCGAGCTGATGTCCAGGCAAGCTGCAGAAGTAGATGTAGTCTCCCGCCTTGCCGGCGCGGAACGCGATGTTGGTGCTGGCGCCCTTGCCGGTGATGTGCGGCGACCGCGCGGTAGCCTCCTGGTCGGCGAAGACGATGTCGTGCTCGGCGCCTTCGCCATTGATCAAGGTGACTTGGACACCCTGTCCCTCGGCCGCGGACAGGATCGGGTTGACTTGGCCATCGATCGTGCCACCGACGCCGATGAAAACCATGCGGCCTTCGGCAATGCTGGTGCGCAACGTGTACCGCAATCCAGGAATGTAGGCCGAAGTGGATTGCGGATTGGTGCCTCCGGCAGCTGGCGCCGGCGACGACGCCGCAGCCGGCGTAGGAGTGCGCGTGGCGGGCGGAGCTGCGGCAACCGGCGACGCGCCAGCAGCAAGATACGCAATGACCGCGCTGCGTTCATTTTCCGTTTTTAGCCCTGGGAACGGCATCCTGTTGCCCGGAATCAATTTCTCAGGAGCCGATAGATAGTTATCGAGCGTGGCAACATCCCAGGTGAGTTTGCTGCCCTTCACTGCCGGCGAATAATTGTAGTTGGGGACGCTGCCGGCCGGTCGCCCGACGACGCCGGCGAGGCTCGGACCAAGTCCATTCTTGCCAGGCTCGAGAGAATGGCATGCCTGGCATTTACGAAACACCAGTTTGCCAGCGGCGACATCGCCGTTGACTGCCGCGGCTTTGGGCGTAGGTGATGCTTGGCCGGCTGTCTGAGCAGCGGGGGGCGCAGGGGCTGCCGTGGGTGCAGCGGCCATGTGTTCATGTGACATGGCTGGCGGCTGAGCGGACACCTGTGCCGGAATCGCTGCCGATGATGCCGCCTTCTCCTGGGTCGCAACTGGCGCGCCCGATTTCCCCTGGATCGCAGGCGGCGTTGTCACATCGTTCGTCTCCATCGCCGGCGATGATTTCGATGACGCTCCAGGCGACGAGAAGTACATCAGCGGCACGATTAGCAGCATGCCGACGATCAAGATTGACCAGTTACGAACGAATGCGGGCATCTTTTGCCACATGAATATCCCCTGCGAATGAATCGTTCTTGGTGGCGAATTGCAGACGAACGTCCATCTGTAGCATCGGCCCGCGGCATCGAAAGCCGCATTGATATGAATCAACCACGGCCGTCGTCGCTGGCTTTATCTGGTCGGTGCGTGATGGAGGAAGGCTAGGTCCGTTTGGAACATGCTGTCCGTTCTAAATTGACCACTTTGCCCAGCAGCACGCACTCACTTGCGGCGTGGTTCGAACTGGTTTCGGTTGGAAAAGAGCGCTACGAAGCAGCATGAATTGTCCGCGCTGCACCGAAGAGATGGTGGCCTACGGCTCGGCCAATCGCCAACCATCCCACGGTGCGACGTTTATATTTTTCCTGCCGGCGTCTCGGCTCGCAATGAAAATGAAACGGACGATATTGCCGGTTTGCGCGCGCCGCGCACATCTGCGTGTAATAAAAACATAGGTCATGGCTATGGCACCCACGCCTCGCTTGAGTGCACATGTCACTTCCGTCCTACTGTCCTATGGATTCCGTCCATTTTTCCTGTTCGGCGCGTGTTATGCGGCGCTGGCAATACTGACCTGGCTGCCGATGTTCTACGGCGAGATTGCGCTTGCGACCGCTTTCTCTCCGCGCGATTGGCACGTACATGAAATGTTATACGGCTATATCCCGGCTGTAGTGACCGGCTTTCTGCTGACTGCAATTCCCAATTGGACGGGGCGCCTGCCATTGCAAGGGTGGCCATTGCTCATTCTTGTGATTGTGTGGGCCGTGGGCCGGGGCGCGGTGACGGTTTCTGCTGAGATCGGTTGGCTTGCTGCCGCGCTGATCGATTCAAGCTTTCTGTTGCTGGTCGTTGCCGCGACCGCTCGTGAAATTATCGCCGGACGCAATTGGCGAAATCTGAAAGTATTGATTCCGGTAACGATCCTCGGCCTTGGCAATGCCGCGTTTCACGTTGAGGCGCATGTATTCGGCGCGGCCGATTATGGAATACGGATGGGCATTGCCGGTATCCTCGTGCTGTTAATGGTCATCGCTGGCCGTCTCATACCGAGCTTCACGCGCAACTGGCCGTCGCGGGAAAATCCCGGTCGGCTGCCGCTCCCGTTCGGACGATTCGATGCGGCGGCGATCGTGCTCAGCGGCGCGGCGCTGACGTTTTGGGTTGTCGAACCCTTTGGCAAAGTGACCGCGGCTGGACTCTTTGCGGCGGGGCTGTTGCAGGCACTGCGATTGGGTCGTTGGGCCGGCGACAGAACACTGCGCGACCGTCTCGTTTTTGTGCTGCACGTGGCTTATGCTTTTGTACCTGCGGGTTTTGTGCTGACAGCCTTGAGCGCGATCGGTCTTGTGGTACCGAGTGCCGGCCTGCATGCGTGGATGGTCGGCGCGGCAGGCATGATGACGTTGGCGGTGATGACAAGGGCGACCTTAGGTCATACGGGCCATGAGCTTATCGCCTCGGCGCAGACCCAACTTATCTACGCGGCGGTTTTTATCGCCGCAGTTGCGAGAATTTGCGCAGCTCTCGAGCCGCGCTGGAGCGAACTGGAGCTCCACATCGCGGCGTTCGCCTGGGCTGCAGCATTTTTGGGATTCGCCATTGTCTATGGGCGGATGCCCTATGGTTGTCGAAAGTCTTAAGACTTCAGGTCGTTGGTTTGGCTTGGGGGACTGGTTTCTGCAAGCGCGGGTCGGGGCACGTGTGCGCAAGTAAGGCGGCTGATGTCCGCTCTGGGTCATTCGCTACAACCCCTGTCAGCGCCAGCATTGACCGTTGTCCGCTCTTGCTCCAATAACGACCGGCGGCGGCCCTGTGCGCCATTTCGGCGAGCGTCATTCAGGCGAAGCTGCGCAATGTTAGCGAATCACCAAGGTCGGCACCTTGCTGTGTGCTAGTCGGCGTCTCGCATTGCCCTGGATCAAATTGTCAGGAATTTGCATATACCCGTCCGCCGAGTGCTGGCCAAAATAGGCCATTCGCAAAATCAACGGATCACTTGCGCTAAATCAAAGCGGCGCTCGCGCGCCAGCCTATGAATGTCTCATTCGATTGTCCCCCAGAGGGGATGAGGGGCACCCTGGCCGAACGGCGCAAGCTGCTGCGACTGGGGCTGCTTCTTTATCCCCTGCGCCCGCCCGAAGACGCCGGCGGGAAGGCGATCTCGAACACCGCCAAATATCATTTCGTCCGTCTCCGGATCGAGCGCAGCGACCTCGGAATTCATCGCCTGCGACAATCCACACGCCAACAAACTGACTCTGCATATCCTGGCGGCTGTTACCCAGCATGAACGCGAGATGATCGGTGAGCGAACCAAAGCAGCACTTCAAGCAGCTAAGAGGCGAGGCGTGAGACTAGGGCGCAACGGTGCGGAACGGCTTGCACCTTCTAATCGGGATGCTGCAATCAAGCGCGCTGCGGAGATCGCGCCAGTGCTTAGCGAGCTGCGGAGTCGCGGCTTATCAGCGCGAAAAATGGCGGCAGAACTGACAGCGCTGGGCATTCCAACGCCTGCCGGCGGGAAGTGGCATAGCCAGTCGGTGATCCGAGCGCTGGGCCGGATCGGTCTGGCTTCCGCGAGTCCCTCACGCGCATAGGCGAGCGTTCAAAGCCGGCTGAACTAACGTTGAAGGTAAGCGCTCAGTCGATTTTGATATAGCGGCACGTTGAGATCGCCAAATGACGCGGTCGCCATCGTTGTGGCATACAAAATCGTAGATCACGCTTTCGCAGGTAAAAGCGTACCCTGAGAGCATCATTTCCTTGCCGCAGGCCGGGCAAGCAGGTGGAACAGGAGTGACGTTTTTCATACTCATGAACCCGCTCTTGGTGACGGCCTCGGATGGCCTCAATCGTTTCACCTAGACCAAAGGTGAGTCTGTGCGGAATTGACCGGTTCAAACACCTGCGCTTTTGTGGCTGCACCTCCTTGAGCCGCTCGGCCAGAAATTTTCCATTTGTGAGCACTTTTGGACAGTACGCTGGGCCAATTAGTGGAAGCGTACCGCTGCGTCTATGAGCCCCCCGATCCAGCCCGCACGCTGGAAGCGCCCGCCAAGGCCCCCCCTGGCGGGCGCGCTTTCCCCCTGACATAGCCTCCATGACAACGGCCGATCAGTACCGCAAACGCGCCAAGGCTCTAACCAAGCGAATGCGAAAGCCATCAGAGATTCAAAAGACAACTCCAATCGGCAAGAAACATAGAGCTCTGCTCGACATGGCCGACAACGAGGATTGGCTTAACGGCGTGAGGGCAAAAGCCAAGCTTTAAGCCGGTTCGTTCATCGCGTGAGGGTCTTCATGCTCCGTTTCGTGTACCGCTCAGATACCATTATAGGCCGCGCCTCCCGGCCCTATGAGAGCCACGCCAAAGCAATGGTGTGGTGGGGTCTTCTGGCCGCCGCCCTCATCACAGGGCTCATCGTTTATGAGGTGCTGGACGCTTCGGGCATCACCACACGGTAATCGGCTTACAACCGCCGCACATTACGTGCATCAATCGGACATGGCCGACCGCGACAGACCAATACTATTGATGGCTGTTGGAGTAGCAATTGTGCTGCTCATTACTGCCGCCAGTGTTCTCACGCACTGATCGGCTCGGGATAGCTCCAACCGCATCAAGCTGCTCGGCGTTTAGTTGCCATCATGACTGGCCGCGAGAGTGTCGTGATACGCGGAGAAAAGCCAACGTGAACCGGATGAGGACGGATTTATATGAACGAAAAGCTACCGACGCCGTGTGAGCCTTGCAAAGCAACTGGATTATTCCAGGGGAGCGAGTGCGAGCAATGCCGGGGGAAGGGCTATCGCCTGATCATCAATGGCGTTCAGGCGTCAACGCAAGTTGTTAAACCCCAGCGATGGCAAGGCAGGCAACCTAACAGGACCTAGACATAGGATCGCTTCCGGCAAGCCGCAGTTACTCACGAATCCGACATTTGGCGGCTATGTTTTCAGCGCGACGAATGGCGGCTGAGCTAACAGCGCGCGGCATACCAACACCCGCCGGCGGACAGTGGCATAGCAAGTCGGTGATCCGGGTTCTGGGACGGATCACTCCGAATTAATCCGCGAATTCCTCACGCGCGTTTAGGAACGGCAGGGTTGGCGCGTGTCATTTGCGCTGCCGACGGGCGAATAAAAGCGAATATCCGAAAAATAAATCCGTTTACCTGATGCGTTTTGCAGTCGAATTGCTAACCCATTGATTATCTAATGCCGGCGAACTAGGTCGTTTTGCTGAGAACCACAATATAATCAGCGATCTGCATCAATCTACGAATCTGGGGGGCAGGAGTTCGAATCTCTTCGGGCGCGCCAAATTTCCACCACCTGGAATAAAACTGCGAACACACGTGAGTGTGCCAGAAACAACCATCGGAAGGCGTCGCCATTAGCGTTGCATTGACGTCCCTTATTTCAGCAGGGCCAACATCGAACCGGTGGCAATCCGATAGCCGTCCGTCCCAAGCCCAGCGATAACGGCCGTTGCCACCTTCGAAACGTACGAGTGGTGATAGTACGGCTCGCGTTTGTGAATGTTCGAGATGTGAAGCTCGATGATCGGTCCCTTGAACATTTTCAGCGCGTCGAGGATCGCAATTGACGTAAATGTAAATGCGGCCGGATTGATGATAATGCCGCTTCCCTCGTCGATCGCTTCATGAATCCAGTCGATCAATTCGGCTTCGCTGTTGGATTGACGAAATGCGATGGTCTGATCGCCAGCCGCTTCGCGGCACAATTGCTCGACGTTGGCGAGGGTCGCCTTGCCGTAAATTTCAGGCTCGCGTTTACCCAGCCGATTGAGATTAGGGCCATTCAATATATAGATCGATTTCATTTGCGGAGCCTCAACCTTTGTATCCCATGAGCCGCGGCAGCCAGAGAATGGAGTCGGGGACGACGGTGATGATGGCGAGTACAACAATGGCCATAAAGATGAAAGGAGCGGCCTCGCGCACGATCGCGCCCAGAGGCTGCTTGGTCATATTGGCAATGACAAACAGCAGCAGTCCGTAGGGCGGCGTCAATAAGCCGATCATGATGTTGATCACCACGACGACGCCGAAATGCACAAGGTCGATGCCCAGTGCTTTGGCGGTCGGAATGAAGATAGGAACAACTACGAGAAGGATTGTGCTGCCTTCGAGCAGGCAGCCGAGGATGAAAAGAATAATATTAACGACCAGCAGGAACATGGGCGCGGAGAAATTCTGCCCGCTCATAAAACGAGCCAGCAGCGCCGGAATGTTCTCAACCGTCACGACATAGTTGAAGACCAACGCTCCCGCGATCAGCATGCCGATCGAGGTCGTTGCTTTTCCGCTGGAAAGGATAGCGTTGTAAAGCTGCTGCCAGGTTACCGCGCGATAGAGCACCGTCGATGCGAACAGCGCGTAAAATGCCGCCGCGGCAGCGCCCTCGGTCGGCGTCATGACGCCGCCGTAGATGCCAAATAGCAGGATCACCGGCAACATTAATGCCGGAAAGGCACGCATGGTAATTCGCGGAATCTCACGCACCGGCACCGGAGGCTCGACCGGATAATCGCGCCGCCGCGCAATGATCGAATTCATGATCATGAAGGCAACGCCAAGCATGATGCCGGGCACAAAGCCGCCGAGGAACAGATAGCCGATGGATGCATCCGAGATTAGCGCGTAGAGGACCATCGGGATGGATGGTGGAATGATAGGACCGATGATGGCGGCCGACGCAGTGATCGCGCCGGCATAAGCGACCGGGTAGCGGCCATCCCGCGTCATCATGCCGATGATGATCCGGCCGATGCCGACTGCATCGGCGATCGCCGAGCCGGACATCCCGGCAAAAATCATGTTGGCGATAACGTTGACGTGGCCGAGGCCGCCGCGGAAACGCCCGACTAGTACGAGACAAAATTGCAGCAGCCGGTCGGTCAAGCTGCCGATGTTCATCAAATCGGCTGCAAGTATGAAAAGTGGAATTGCCAATAGGACGTAACTGTTGAACAGTCCATTGAGGATCTGCTCGGCGGCGGTGCCCAGATCGAGCCCTGACAACAATAGATACAGGATCGACGACGCGATCATGGCATGCCCGATCGGCAGGCCGAGGGCGCCCAACAAGACAATGGCAACGATGCAAATGGCAAACGGCGATGGCATCGTCAGTCCACGAGATTTGCAGGATCGGTTTCAGGCGACTTGCCGCCAAGCGCGGCTCGATACACCAGCCAGCAATACCGGCAGATACAGGCAACGCTGAAAATGATGAAGACGCAGTACAGCCAGTTAATCGGCACGCGCAAATAAGCGGAGTGTTCGACCTTCATGAAGCTGACGTAACTGTAGGCGGCGGGTAGCGATACGGAATAGAGGGCCACGAGCGCGACGCCGCTGAGCACCGTGAAGATGCGCCGCGTTCGCTCCGAAACTTGCGAGTAGACGATATCGAAACGGATTTCGTCGGATTCACGCAGGATGAAGGCCGCCCCCCACAAGACCGTCCAGAGCCATGTCGTGATGATTACTTCTTCCGACCATCCGATCGGCTTGTTGAGCACGTATCGCGCAAAAATCTGGATGATGAAGGTTGCAAACATGACGCTAAGCAACGCGACGGCAACGTTTTCGGCGCGCCGCTGTAGCCATTGCGCTGCGCCAAATAGCATTTGTTTCACAGAGCGCTCCTAGGCGGTCTTGCGTCTTTAGTCGCAAGTTTGGCCGCTTCGATGCGGCGAACCGGCCAAACGTCGGCGGATTAAAAACCGGCGAAAGGGCGCTTATTTGATTGCGTTAATGCGCTCAAGCGCGCCCTTCGGCCAGTCTTTGCCGTATTTATCGACGTAGCGTTTCTGCGCGAACGCGCGGAAAGCATTTTGGTCGGGCTCGTAGACCTTCTTGCCTTCCTTCTTGAAATACTCGAGCACTTCCGCTTCCTGCTTCTTGAAACGCTCGGTGTTCTCGTCCATCGCCTTTTCGGCGGCGGCCTGGAACTTCGCTTGCTGGTCGGGCTTCATCGCATTCCAGATTTTCGAGCGGATCGACATGACGTCGTAAGCGATGACGTGACGCGTCAGTACGAACTGCGTTGTCACTTCGTCGAACTTCATCAATTTGCTTGCCACGACCGGATTATCCTGGCCGTCCACCGTGCCCGTCTGCAGCGCGGTGTAGAGCTCGGCGTATGCGACGGGGGTCGGATTGGCGCCGAGTGACTCACCGAGGAACTGCCAGAATTCACCAGGCGGCATGCGCAACTTGATGCCGGCCATGTCGGCGGGCGTCTTGATCAGCTTGTCCGGCTTCAGGTTGACGCTCCGCGAGCCGAAATAGACCGGGGTGATGATCTGGATGCCGAGCTGGTCCTTGGCCATCTTGATGAATTCGCGGCCGACGTCGCTCTTGAACGTCTTGTTCATGTGGTCGGCATCGCGGAAGAGGTAAGCCGACGTCATCAGCGACCACGCCGGAATCTGCTTTGAAATATCCGCTGGCGCGAGATTGCAGAGATCGAGATTATCGCGCTGAAGCGCGACCAGCTCGGTGCCCTGCTTGAACAGAGTGTTGCCCCAGTACGGCTCGAAGTCGAAGTCGTCCTTAATTGCAGCGCCGAAAGCTTTGTAGGCCTCCGCGCGCGTATCGGTTTCAGTGAAAGCGCTGCTGAAGCGAAGCTTCTGCTTGGCTTGGCCGAAGGCTGGGAACGTGGCGCCCAGTGCTAGCGCCGAGGCCCCGGCGGTCAGGACGGAACGGCGATTCATCGGAGTCATGAGATCCTCCCTAGTTATTGAGTTTCTGCCCCAGAGTTAGCCGGCTTGATTGATGTCCCTCAATGGTCAAAACTGGGATCATCGGATGATCTGCAAATGGTCGGATGGCATGTCATGGCGTGGAATGGCCAGGCGGAGACGGCGGGGGAGCGGGTTTACCGGCGGCTGAGAAGCGACATTATTTCTGGCCGGCTGGAGCCATCTGAAAAGCTTAAGCTCGGCCGGCTCAAAGACGACTACGGCATTAGCATCAGCACCCTGCGCGAGCTTTTGAACCGGTTGACCTCGGAAGGTTTAATCGTCGCCGAAAGCGCCCGCGGCTTCGAAGTCGCACCGGTGTCCGCAGATAATTTCAAGGAACTCGCCAACCTGCGCCTGCTTTTGGAAGGCCATGCCTTGCAGCGATCATTCGCGCTGGGCGACATGGATTGGGAAGGCCGCGTTGTGGCCGCCCACCACAAGCTGGCGTCAATGGAGAGGCGCACATTGGCGGGGGACGCCGGAGGCTTGGAAGTCCTGAAGCGCTACGATTCCGAATTCCACCAGGCCCTGCTGTCGGCCTGCGGCTCCGGAGTTCTTATGGGCTCGCACGCGGCGGTGTTCGACAAATATATGCGTTATCTGATGATCGCCGTGATTTTCCGCGACCGCGCCGCGCAGGAGCACCAGAAGTTGCTGGAGCTCGCTCTCAAGCGGGATGCCAAAGGTGCACAGGCGATCCTGGCGAACCACATCATGGACTGTGTGGCCTACACGCTCTCGCACGCGCCGTCGGGCCTGCTGGGGCTGCGCCGAGCCCCGGCGTCCAAGCATCGGAAATTCGCCGGCCAAGCCGCCATTCCAGTTTAAAGGCCGATCATTTGGAGAAAATCCGGCTAGGCCTGATCGGCGACAATATCGCCGCGTCGCGTGCGCCCGACCTGCATCATGCGGCGGCGCGCCAGTGCGGGATCGACGTCGTTTACGAGCGGCTGGTGCCGCGGGATATCGGACTCACCTTCGATCAAATCGTCGCACGTGCAAAGGTGGACGGCCTCCGCGGTCTCAACATCACGCATCCTTACAAAGAGCAGATACTGAATTTTGTAACGATCGAGGATCCAGCTCTCGAAGCCATCGGCGCGTGCAACACGGTTTTGTTTGACGAACGGACGACCGGCTTAAATACGGACTACACCGGCTACATCGCCGCTTTCAAAGGCCGCTTCGGTGACATGTCGCCTGGCACCGTCGCGATGGCCGGAAGCGGCGGGGTTGGCAAGGCGATCGCGTTTGCGCTTGCCAGATTGGGCGCGACGTCTCTTCAAGTGTTCGATGTCGACGAGCAGAAATCGCAGGCGTTAGCAAAAGCTCTTCACAAGGGCGAGCCGGCCATGTCCGTAAGCATCGAACCGACACTTCAGAAGGCCTGTGGCCGCGCCGACGGCCTGATCAACTGCACGCCCCTGGGCATGGTCGGTTACGGCGGCAACGCATTTGCGGGCATTCCGCTCGTCGGCCGAAAATGGGTCTGCGATGCCGTCTACACGCCGCTCGAAACCGCCTTCCTGAAAGAAACTAGTGCAGCCGGCATCAACATTCTCAGTGGGTACGAGCTCTTCTTGTATCAAGGTATCCACGCATTCGAACTATTCACCGGCCGCAAGGTGGATGCCGCGGCGCTGCGTCACGCCCTTGCGATGAGCCCGACGGTTTCCTGAATGGTGGCGGCAAATTCAACGCGCTATCGGCGCGTGCGAGCTAAAAAAGTAATTACAGTCATCGGCTCACATTGCGCCACGACCAATCGCCACGGTCACCGCGACGCCACCATGATCCTCGTCGCCTACCGTCACGGGCTGCGAGCCTCCGAGCTGACGGATCTGCGTTGGGATCAGATCGAGTTTACCTCAGCCACATTGCATGTGCGCCGCGTCAAGCAAGGTACGCCGAGCACGCACCCGATCCTCGGCGACGAATTGCGGGCCTTGCGCAGGCTTCAACGCGAACAAGGGCGCAAATCGCCGTTCGTGTTCACCTCGGAGCGTGGCACGCAGTTCACGACAGCAGGCTTTGCACGAATGATAGAGCGTGTTGGTGTTGAGGCCGAGTTGGGCTTTGAGGCTCATCCGCACATGCTGCGACACGCCTGCGGCTATGCGCTGGCTAACAAAGGACACGACACGCGGGCTCTGCAAAGTTACCTCGGACACAAGAACATTCAGCACACTGTGCGGTACACCGAACTGTCCCTGCCCGCTTCAAGGATTTCTGGCGATAGTTCCCAAGGTTAGAGTTTTTGCGATGTCGGCTTATCACCCGATAGCAACCGCACAGCGGACGGGCGGAAAGGACCGCTAAGTGCCAGAACCGGACATCGCACATAGTTCTAATTCAATATGATCCACCCCCCAGGTGCGAACCGTGCGATGCTTAAGGTCTTCTCAGTTCCAAGTGGCGATCAGGTTTGGGCCGCGTGGCGCGTTTCCAGCAGGCACAATCCGTTCCACTTGTCGGCCACCGAGTGTCGTCTTTGGCAGCTTCCCAAATCAAGATCGGCTTTATGAGCGCTATTGCTCAGCAAACGGCTCGGTCAGGACTTAAACATAGACCGGCGGGAGCGACCTGATGATGTCAGGAGCCACAACAATGAATTCCATCACCGAGTTGAGACCATTGCCTCTAACGCTTCAAACCGTGGGCCAAGGCATCGTTGCCGGTGCAGCCGGGGGCCTCGCCGAAATAGCGTGGGTTACGCTGTATGCCACCGCGACCGGCACCGATCCCGCGATACTGGCACGTGGCGTGACGACAGCCGTGGGAGTGAGCGCCTTGCTCCCCGCCGGAACCGTGGCATTGGGCGTAACGGTGCATTTGGTATTCGCCGCGACACTTGGGGTCGCGCTTTCGTTCGTCTTGCAGGGCCTGTCATCGCATCGCTCGGAAACGGCCCGTCCGTATCCGCTCATGATCGCCTCCCTGGCTGGCGTCTGGGCCCTAAATTTCTTCGCTGTGCTGCCGATCATCAGCCCTGCGTTTATACATCTGCTGCCTTATCCGATCAGCCTGATATCGAAGATGTTGTTCGGTCTCGCGGCGGCTGAAACCTTTCGTCTGATGAATGCTTCCGTGCTGATCGCACGCCCGGTAAGGAGATTTTGAATATGGCACATACGAATCTGGACCGCGGCATCATCTTCGCCCTGCGCGTCCTAGTGGGTTGGCTTTTCCTGTATGCCGGCAGTTGGCAAATCCTACAGAACTATAGCGCAGGTGGGTTCCTCAACCATGTTGTGACCTTCCACTGGCTGTTCGCCCCGTTTGCGACGCCGACGATGTTGCCGATGACCGACTTCCTGATGAAATGGGGTCATCTGCTGATAGGCTTGTCTCTGGTCTCCGGGTTCATGGTCAGGGCCAGTGGTCCGTTTGGCATCCTTCTCATGCTCACTTACCATTTCGCGCACATGGACTGGCCATTCATCGAAAATCATCTCAGTCTCTTCGTCGACTATCACCTCGTCTACGCGACCGTAATCGTTTACTTGATTGCTCATCACGCCGGCCATGTATGGGGGCTTGACGGACTTGTCGAGCGGCTGCCTTTGATAGCGCGTCATCCCGGCCTCCGACCGTTGTTCGGCTGAGCAACGCTCGGTGTTGCAGGATACGACCTGCAATGTCGGCTGAGGGTCAGACTCGGAAATACTCCTACCGAGTAGATGTTTTCTGCTTCACCCGTGAAAGCAGACGTGCGGTGAACGCGCCAGCATACCCGTTAAGTGCCAGGAGCCGACATTGTGGACCAGTCATTCTGCGCTTTGAATTGATGAGCCGGTCCGAGGAGATTAGTCAAAAGCCGTCTGAGCGATCTTAGTCCGACGGTTATAAGCAGCCAGATCACGAAGACGGCACTCGCAAACGCGACCAAAAGCGAGGTGAGCGTCCAGACGAAGAAGATGACTTTCAAGATATGACCTTGAGCTTTTTTCCTAACCTCGTGGTGATCGTCACTGGATCAGCCTCGCCGCGGCAATCAGCAACACGAGGAATAGGGAGACCACCAGTGGCGGCACCAACCACGGACTGATCCCATAGTAGAGAGCCATGGACTACTCCTGTCGAAACTCGGCGAGCTCGGCTAGCGGGGAACCAACTGGGCTCTCTTGATCACGCAGCGTGCGCGACCGCAGCGTAGGCAGGGCTGGGAGGAGTGCGGCCTACGCTAACATCAGGCATCGACACGTCATCGATGTTAAACCCCATTAGTGCCTGGGAACGGAGACGGACCGGATCACGCTCGCCATTTTTGGCCGCTTCGATGATCCGCTTTGCAATCAGCTCTCGCACTTTGTCGGCACACGAGAGGCGTCGAAGTGAACCACACGTTTGATCGAATGCGATCCCCATAGCGCGGGTCGCTTCGTCGTCGAAGGATACGTCTTGGATTGCAAGGTTAATCATCTTCACCTCCGCTAAAGCACGGGCGGAGCGCGCATTGTCTCTCAGTCACCGAGGCCCAAATGTAATGTCGGTAATGTACTAGTTGCGCCTTTGCCCAAGACGCTGGCTGTTCCAAACAGACCGTTTTTGCTTCTTTTCGGTGGTTAATTCGCTCCAGATGGCTTTCCACGCGACTTGAGCCTATCCCGCCCGCGTCGGGCCGAACGCTCTAACAATTCTGTGTCTACCATCTTATATTAATGGGACCACTTACAGCGGCCTTGCGCCAGGCGTCGGTGGCTGAGAGACCAATTGGGCTCCCGCCTGAACGGAGGGAAGCCGTGATGTCTCGACCACCTAAGACAAAGCCCATCAAGCCGGGCGCAACCCCGAAGCCAGCGAGCGACGTGCCGTTCGATCCTGCCCTATTCTTAGCAACGGCGGCTCTCGGTCGTGACATTTCCAAGCATTCGAAAAAAGAAGTGATCTTTGCCCAGGGCGAAGAAGCGGATGCGGTTTTTTATATCAAGAGGGGCAAGGTCAAGGTCGCCGTGGTCTCGAAGGACGGCAAGGAGGCCGTCGTCGCACTCTTGGGACCGGACGAATTTGTTGGCGAAGGGTGCCTGATCGGTCAGCCGAAGCGCTTAGCGACAGCATCTGCGATGACGGAATGCGAGACGATGCGAGTGGCCAAAACCGAAATCCAGCGGCTCCTTCATGACGAGCCAGCATTTTCGCAAATGTTCATGACGCATATTCTGGCGAGGAACGCCCGCGTTGAAGAAGACTTGGTCGATCAAATCTTCAACTCGACTGAAAAGCGACTGGCACGGCTGTTACTGCTGATGGCCAATTTCGGAAAGGAAGGCCGAGCCGAGCCCATTCTCGCGAAGATCAGTCAGGAAACGCTCGCTGAGATGATCGGCACAACGCGCTCGCGCGTCAGCCATTTTATGAACAAGTTCCGCAGATTGGGTTTCATCAATTACAACGGACATCTTGAGGTTCACAATTCTTTGGTGGGAGTGCTTCTAGCCGATCAGCCGCGCACTGTGAGCCCTCCCGAAAGGTAGCATCGGGCTGAGCCGGCACGCGCCGCGCTATGCGAAGGTTGATTCCAGTTCGCTAACCGCAGCATAAGATACTGGCTGTTGCTTCAAGACCGGACAAGACATCGCATCGCCGCGAAATGTCGCGATGTGCCAGGACCGGACATGGCACAGTTTCTTTTCAATAAGACGCCGTCGGCCAGGCGCGGTGAACGATCTCCCAAATGCAATGTAAGGCGCTAATCGGGGCGCCCCGCAACGCATAGTGATGCCTGCAAAGAACCGCTATCGGCAAGAGTGATCCGAATTGCTCAGACGCGGTGCGCTGGCTCTGCCATACCTTGATAATTCCCGGTGTCTTCGACGCCACCCGAAATGCCCCAACGTCCGGTCCCCGATAAGACGTCGGGCCGAGCGCAATTCAATTTTTGGAATGCCAACATGAACCTCTTGCATCGGTTGTTCGCGGCTGAACCATTACTTGCGCTGTTTGCAACAATTGCGTTCGGCTACTTGATTGGGAAAATCAAGATCGGAAGCTTCGTCCTGGGCGGCATCGCCGGAACGCTGCTGGTCGGCGTCGTCATCGGGCAGCTTGGCATCAATATAGACAGCGGCATCAAGTCGATATTCTTTGCCCTGTTCATCTACGCGGTCGGCTTTCAAGGCGGACCTCAATTCTTCCATGCGTTGAACATGCGTTCGTTGAACCAGCTCGCATCCGCCTTCGTCATGTGTTTTGTCGGCTTGCTATGCGTTTTGGCGGCCGCGTGGATGTTTGGCTTGGATCGCGGCATGGCCGCTGGACTCGCAGCCGGCGGACTCACCCAATCGGCCATTCTCGGTACGGCCGGTGATGCGATCGGCAAGCTGGGCCTTTCGCCAGCACTGATGAAGACCATGCAGACCAACGTCGCCGTTGGGTATGCCGTTTGCTACATCTTCGGGTCGCTTGGACCGATTATCATGGTCAGCTGGTTTCTGCCGCTCATCATGAAGTGGGACATCCGTCAGGAAGCCGTGAAGCTTGCAAAGCGGCTCTCCGGCGGTCACGCGGAACTTGAGCCGGGTCAATTCAACGCGGTACAGGGCATAGCGACACGCATTTACGAAATCGCGCAGGACAGCAAAGCGGTCGGTAAAACAGCCCTAGCGATTGACAGGGAGCTTTCCGATGCCTCGGTCGAAGCTATTTTTCGCGAGGGCAAGACACTTGATCTGACCGATGGAGAGCTCATCCAGGCTAGCGATCGGATCGCAGTCACTGGAACGACCAAGGTCATGGAGACCGCGCCGGCGTTTTTCGGGCACGAAGTCGCCGCTCCGGAAAGCCTGCTGGTGGTCCTGGAGAATCGCGAGATTATTTTAACCAATCGCGCCCTTAACGGCCGCCAAGTGGGTGAGATCCACGATCAGGTGAATGTGGACACACGACACGGCGTGTTTTTGACAGCTGTCAAGCGTATGGGGCTCGACCTGCCGCTGCTCAATAAGCTTGAGCTGAAAACCGGCGACGAGTTGCACTTCACCGGCAGTCCGGCCGATCTCAATCGTGTCCAATCGAAAATCGGTTACAAAATTACCGCGGCTGCCGTCACCGATTTCATTTTCTTCGGCGTCGGAATGCTGGTCGGAATGCTCATCGGCATGATCCAGTTCAGGATCTGGGGCATTCCGATCTCGATTGGCAGCGGAGGCGGATGCCTACTGTCCGGCTTGTTCTTCGGATGGCTGCGCAGCGTGCATCCCAATTTCTCGGCGCTCCCGCTCGGCGCCTCCAACTTCCTTCGCGATTTCGGACTGGCGGTGTTCGTCGGGATCGTAGGGATCGGAGCCGGCCCCCAGGCACTGGTGGCGATCGAGCAATATGGTCTTACGCTGCTATTCCTCGGCGTTGGAGTGACGCTGATCCCACAAGTCGTCGCGTTCTTTTTCTCCTACTACGTTCTGCGTATCCAGAATCCAATCGAGGCCCTGGCTTGCGTTGCCGGCGGCCGTAGCGCCAACCCAGCATTCGCCGCCTTGCTCGTGAAGGCAGGTAACGCCACGCCGGTCGTTTCGTTCACGGTCACGTATGCTGTAGCCAATGTATTCCTCACGCTTTGGGGCCCGGTCATCGTTGGCATCATTACGAAAAATGCAGCCCCATAATATGCGTTCATTGTCGAGGAACCGGTCATGACAGAACACGATTTCAAGAAATTCGCGAAGCTGAGCCCCTTTGAACTCAAGGACAATCTGATCGCAATTGCCTCATCGGACGCTCAGAGGCTGATGCTGAATGCGGGACGAGGAAATCCCAATTTTCTCGCGACATTGCCGCGCTGGGCGTTTTTAAGCCTGGGCGATTTCGCCTTGCGTGAAGCGGAGCGCTCCTACTCATACTTGGACAGTGGTTTCGGCGGCTTGCCGGAACACGATGGGATCGTGCGCCGGTTCGACGCCTATGCGACCAGTCATCGGCAGACCGACGGCGTGCGGTTTCTGCGTTCGGCAATCTCCTACGTCAAGGATCAGCTTGGTCTCGACCAGGACGCATTCCTTTTTGAAATGGTCAGCGCATTTTTGGGATGCACCTATCCCACACCGCCAAGAATGCTTTCGCACACGGAAGAAATCGTGAAAGCCTACCTGGCGCAGGAAATGTTTGGACCGATACCACCGAAGGGGAGTTTTTCAGTATTCGCCACCGAGGGCGGCACGGCGGCGATGACCTACATCTTTCAAAGTCTACGCTCGAATTGCCTGATCAACCCGGGCGACAAAATCGCCATCGCAACGCCGATCTTCTCTCCCTATCTGGAAATTCCGGTTCTCGACGACTACCAGTTAGAAATCGTCGATATCCGCATGGATCGACTTGCCGACTGGCAATTTCCGATCTCGGAAATCAACAAGCTGTTGGACCCGGCGATCAAGGTATTTTGCCTCGTTAATCCGAGCAATCCGCCGTCAACGAAAATGTCGGACGCCGCGTTGGAGCATCTCGCCACGCTGGTCACGCAACAGCGCCCCGACCTCATCATCGTGACCGACGACGTGTATGGCACTTTCGCCGACAACTTCGTTTCGATATTTGCCAAGTGCCCCTACAATACGCTCTGCGTCTATTCATTCTCGAAGTTCTTTGGTGCCACCGGCTGGCGTCTGGGTGTTATCGCAATCCATGACGATAATGTTTTCGACGCAGCACTGGGCAATCTGCCGGAAAATCAGAAAACGCTCCTCGATAAGCGCTATGCCTCGCTGACCACTAAACCGCGAGCGCTACGCTTTATTGATCGTATGGTCGCAGATAGTCGCGCGGTTGCGTTGAACCACACCGCTGGCTTGTCGGTGCCGCAGCAGTTGCAGATGGCGCTGTTCGCCCTCAACGGTTTGATGGATCGCGAACACCGTTACAAGGACGCTGCCAAGCAGTTGATACGGCAGAGGTATCAGACGCTCTATGGCCACATGGGTGTCGAAGCCGCGTATGAGCCCAATGACGTCGACTACTATTCCTTGATCGATTTGCAGGAGATCGGCGGCACGCTGTATGGGCCGGAATTCAAGGCATGGTTCATCAAAAGCGACCTCGGGATCAGCTTTCTGTTCCGCCTCGCGCAAGAAACGGGCGTTGTACTACTACCAGGAAACGGATTTGAAGTTGTTGATACTTCCGCGCGCGTTTCGCTCGCCAACCTCACGGAATTTGAATATGCCGCGATCGGAAAGTTTACCCGACAGGTGCTCGATGAGTGCCATGCGGATTTCAAGAATCGTGCGGTGGTGAAATAAACAGCAGGCTCCTGTCGCCCGACGATATGAAGGTATGCAATGTCGTATTGGGTCAAACGCTACCGACTCTTCCGGCCCCCAGAGCCGGCTAATGTCGGCTGTTGCTTCAAGACCGGACAAAACATCGCGTCGCCGCGAAACGACGCGATGTGCCAAAGTCAGACATCGCGACTGTTTGATGCCTGACCTCTTGGCCACGCCTCGCTCTGCGGCACAAACTGGTGTCTGAATGGAACCATACGCGCGACTGGACGTTGGCCTGTGCCCGGCCTCCGGCGGTTGGGGCGCATCAGCTCTTTAATCCAATTCTTTCAAAAGGGTACAACCATGTTGAAAGTCATTACCGCTGTGGCCATTTCTGCCTTGACGTTGGCAGTCACTGTCACACCGCGACCCGCGCTCGCACGTGACGGGGCGATCGCCGCTGGCGTTATCGGCGGTCTGGCGGTCGGCGCGATTGTCGGCTCGCAGATGAACCGCGATGACGGCTATCGCCGGCCGGCCTACTATGGCGGAGGCTGTCGCATAGAGCGGCGGGATTTCGAAGACCGCTACGGCCGTATTCATGTCCGCAACGTCCGCGTCTGCGACTAGTCTTCACGGCTGCTCAGTGTTGAGCCCGCCACGCTTGCGCGGCGGGCTTTTCATTGGGCATAGGGAGGCGAGCGCTCAATCCTGTTGATGAGGAAAACTCAACAAAAGATTGCCTTCGGCGCTGTCATCAGAATTTGACCGTGAAGCAGGTGCCCCTGCCATTATCTCCCGGCCGGATGCTTAGCTCCCCGCCGATCTGCGCCACCAGGGAGAGAATGATTTTCATACCGAGCCCCTTGCTGTCCGCCGGTTGGAAACCGGCCGGCAATCCTGGCCCATCATCCATGACCGACAGTGAGCGATCGGTTGGCGACGTCGCGTCGATGCGAACCGTGACGTGCCCAACGGCGTATTTAGCCGAATTGGTGATCAGTTCATTGACGATAAAGCCGAGCGGGATCGCCAGCGTGGCCGGAATATCGACCTTCGCACCCTCGATCACGATCGCGTAGCCGCTGTCTTCCTGGAACAGCAGGCCCGAGAGGTCCTCGCACAAGCTCTGCAAATAACCTTTGAACTCGACCTGGTTCTCATGATCGAGGAGGTGCAACCGGCGATGGACGCGCCCCAGCGCGGAAACCCGGCGCGCCGCAATCCTCAACTGGTCGGCCGCTTCCGGCGTCGTCGCGGTGCGGCTCTGCATCGAAAGCAGGCTGACGATGATCTGCAGGCCGTTGATGAGCCGGTGCTCGAACTCCTGCGCCTGCATCAGTTGGCGCTGCGATAGTTCATGTCTCTCCTGCAACAGCACCTGCTCGCGGGCGCGCGATGCCAGCAAGGCGTCCTTCAGCTCATCGTATTGTTTTTGACTGTTCCGATCGCGCCCCAAGGCGTGCCGAAAGAGAATCGGAAGTTCGGGTTTGGTGGATTGTTCGCTCATGACTCTCCTCCGTTCGTGGTTGCCGCGATGGGGCGGGAAGCCGCCAGGCTGTGAAGTCGCGCC